>JACCEB011240988.1_pt1 | contig 10096 bp, 9 predicted proteins | sample 7454761 | NCBI WGS metagenome assembly JACCEB01 (sample SAMN15323454, study PRJNA562643) | freshwater metagenome | isolation source: river surface water | place: USA:Blue River Watershed | collected 2017-08-18
AGAAAAATTCCACTTTTAAGAGAAACTCCACGAGGACGCCGGAGCCCAAGGTTGCCCCTACCACTTTCAGAACTCTTCCAGAAAAAAAGAAGTTCCACGGAAGGGATAAATCTTTTTTTAAGATAAAACTTTGAAACACTGAGTTTACCAAAACTGAAAGCGTCGTTCCGAGGGCCAGGATTTTAAATCCAAAATGAGGTGTGAGAAACAAGCAAAAAGTAATGTTAAATGCGATGGATAAAATTGAAGCTATCACTGGAATCTTTTGACGATCAAGAGCGTAAAATGTGGGAACCCAAATTTTATAAAGACCATAAAAAGGGAGTCCCAAAGCGTACATCCTTAAGGCCTCACCTGTCATGAGAGTACTCTCCCTGGTAAAGCGTCCACGCTCAAAAATAACGTTCACGATTTCATCTGAAAGGCAAAAAAGAATCACGAGTGCGGGCATCACGGTTAAAAACGATAGATAATAGCTCTCTTTTAATTGATTTTTTGCTTTGTCTTGATCACCACTCTTCCAGGCCTCAGAGAAATGCACAAGATTTGAATTACCAATCGAAACGGAAAGAATCCCTACCGGAAGTTGGAACAAACGGAAACTGTAATTAAGCCAAGACGTCGCACCGATGATGGGAGTTGCTAGAATTGTCGTAATAAGAAGATTCACTTGCGTCGCTGCAAATCCAATCAGACCGGGCCCAATCAATTTCACGATTTTTTTTGATCTCTCGGTCCAAAATTTCTTAGGCCAGAGAGGCTTAAAGCCTTTTTTAAAAATAAGGGGAACCTGAACCGCGGCTTGCATGAATCCACCCAGCATGGCCCCAATTCCAAGAGAGTAAATCGGATGATGGCCAGTTTCGGCAAGAATTCCAGACAGACCAATCATACAGAGAATACTCATCACGTTATAAGAAGCAGGAGCTAGTGCTGGAATAAAAAAAACTTTAAGAGAATTCAATGCACCCATAAAAAGCGCCGCAAGAGAAACAAAGGTAAGAAAAGGTGCCATGATTCTTGTGAGATTCACGGTGATTTGAAATTTTTCTGGATCCTTAGTGAATGCCGGAGCAAAAATGGTGATCAGTTCTGGAGCAAAAATCGCAATCCCTAAAGAGATGGTTCCCGTGATAAAAAAGAGCAACCAAAAAAGAGACCACATAAGTTCCCTTGAATCATTCTGTGATTTTTGATTGGCCTCAACGAATGTCGGAACAAAAGCGGAAGAAAAAGCCCCTTCAGCGAATAAATCTCTTAATAAATTGGGAATTCGATAGGCCACAAGAAATGCATCCGTCACTCCAGAGGCACCAAAATAAGCGGCCATCACTTGCTCTCTTACAAGACCCAATATTCTTGAAAAGAAAGTAGCGATCGCCATTTTGATGGTGGAACGAATAACAGACATAAATCTCCTATGCTGATCATTGTCCTCTGATAAAAAATCTTTGCAAAGAAAACTTTCAAACTATTTTAATCAGGCTTCGGTCCTATTATGCCCCCATGAAGCGTCGGGGCAAGTGATGAGATTTTCAATAGCAACTGACTAAGACCCTTTTTGACTCTAGTTGACTCTTACTTTCACTCTCAAACAGATGAGTCGATGTTAGTGAAATGATCGTTACAAAGATAGGGGCATAAGAGAAACTTAAGATAAGCAGGATGCTAGAAAGGTCATCCAAAATCCTAGGATGGGATCGAACGGGATGACCTTCCAAAAACACACACATCAAGATGACACCATGGATGATGAAGTCTTGATCGAGATGAGGGAGGTCCACAATGTTTCTGGCCATTGCAGTTGAAAGTAAACAGCACCCTAAGCATCAAAACGATTATCGGGTTTGGTATCTCGAAGTGGACTCCAGCGGACAGGTGATTGGAGTTGGAGTTAAGACCAAAGAGGAAATGGTTCAAAATCTTTTTGAGAATTACCGAAAATCTGGGAAATCAAACTGGAGGGCCTTTCAAAAGGGTGCCGAAAAATCAACTCCAGTAGAAATTTTCGATTTTGTGTCCATGAACATGCATGAAAACACTCATTTCGGGAATCTTCCTACCCTGTCAGAGTTTCAAAACGTGTTAGACACTCTGCAGAGTAGACTTGAATTACGCTCCATAGCCTAAATTTATCCTCCCAGGATAGTTTGGGGTTATGTTGGGGAGACTTTTTTGTCTCCCCATTTTATTTATCTAACAATTTCTGAAATCCATTCTAAATCACAAAGACTCAGAGTATATTTCTACTTCCCGTAATTGAGAGGAATCTATGCAAACAATGGCCATCATCGGTGCCCAGTGGGGCGACGAGGGTAAAGGAAAAATTACTGATCTACTCGCAGAACAATGCGATCTTGTCGTTCGCTATCAAGGTGGCCACAATGCTGGTCATACGATTTGGGTGAATGGACAGAAAACTGTTCTTCACGTTATTCCCTCAGGAGTTTTACATCCAAAGTGCTTATCTGTGATTGGACATGGAGTGGTACTGGAGCCAGAAAATTTTTTAAATGAACTCTCAAAAATAAAAGGTGTGACTAACGTCACTCCAGAAAATTTAAAAATTTCCTCGACTGCAACAGTGATCACAAGTTTTCACAAGCTCTTAGACGGTGCTCGTGAATCACAAGGGCCAGAGAAAATTGGCACAACAGGAAAAGGAATTGGCCCTGCTTACGAAGATAAGGTTTCTCGTCGCGGGATCAAAGTCAAAGACCTCCTGGATAAAGATACGCTCGTTCGAAGACTCTCAACTGGCTATGCTGAAAAGGCGATTCTCTTTAAGCATCTTTACCACATCGATATCCCCTCAATTGATGAGGAGGTTGAAAGACTCTACCGTTATGGTGAGGCCCTTAAAGATTATGTGACTGATACATTTAGTCTCATTGATCAAAAGCTCTCTGAAGGAAAAAGAGTTCTGTATGAAGGAGCTCAAGGTATTCTTCTTGATATTGATTATGGAACTTATCCCTATGTGACATCTTCCTCTACTGCTGGAGCAGGGATTTACACGGGAGCGGGAATTCCAGGAAGAAGAGTGGATGAAGTCATTGGGGTCGCCAAGGCATACACGACTCGTGTTGGTGAGGGCCCGTTCCCGACAGAACTTTTTGATGACATTGGAAACGAAATCCAAACGAAAGGTAATGAGTTTGGCGCCACTACAGGAAGAAAGCGTCGCTGCGGCTGGCTTGATATTCCACTATTAAGATATTCAGTGAAATGTTCGCATCTAACCTCTATTGCTCTCACGAAACTCGATATTTTAAGTCACATAAAAGAACTTAAAGTTTGTTATGCCTACGAAGTGAACGGAAAAGTTGTGGATTGCGCTTATCCAGGAATAAACCTCTATCACGCCAAACCACTTTATAAAGAGTTTAAACCTTTCACCGATGATTTTGCCTCCGGTAAACCTTCGAAAGAATTTGAAGCCTACATGAATTTCATTCAAGAATGCTTGGGTATTCCTGTGGGGATTTATGCTTATGGGCCTGATAGAGCTCAGGTAGTGTTTCGTCAGAAGTATTCATAGGGGTCATGAGGGAGAAAAACTTACCCTCTTCGAAGCTGCCCCTATTTGGTGAATAATGGATTAATCAGGGATGATTATGAAAATTTTTAAACTTTGTTCATTTATATTATTTTATTTTGTTTTTAGAGCAGCACTCACAGATACGGCACCTAAGAATACGGCCCCAGAACTTATCATGAGTAACGGTAAGGTCTTTTGTTCTAAGCCAGGAAAGTGGGTACTCGAGAAGTCTTTTACGAATAATCACTTCTGCTAGAGTTCACCTAAAAGTTTTCCACCCATCATAGAAGTCAGTTTTATTTTTCTGATTTCATTTCTTAGATTTTGACTCGTCTTGACTTTTACTCTTAGGTAATTAGAAGAATAGCCTTCCCAGTAACCATCGTGTTCAGACTCAAAAAGCACTTCGGATTCTTTTCCAATCATAGCGTGTGAGAATTCATCAAGCTTTGCTTCCCCTAACATCATGAGTGTTCTGACGCGATCTTTTTTTACTGTAGATTGAATCTGATCAGAAAGTTTAGCAGCTGTTGTGCCTTTTCTTTTTGAGAAAGGAAACACATGGAAGTGAGTGATGGGTTGAGTTCTTAAAAAATTGAACGTATCTAAAAATTGTTCTTCCGTTTCTCCAGGGTACCCAACAATCACATCCGCTCCAAAAGCAGCTTCAGGGAAATAGGATTTCACCATCGAGAGAATTTCTTTGTACTGAGTTGAGGAATATTTTCTTCTCATGGAAGAGAGAATCTCATCACTCCCACTCTGAAGAGGGATATGAAAGTGATCTTGGTATTTTCCAGTACTCTTTAAGGTTTCTAAAAGTTCACGTGTCATGGTGTTCGGTTCTACTGAGCCCAAACGAAGACGCTCGACTTCAGGAAGGTCCGCAATCATTTTAACGAGATCAGTTAATCTCTCGCCACTAATCGCTTCATACTCACCAATATTCACACCAGTTAAAACAATTTCTTTAAATCCTTTTTGTGCCAGATCTTTGGCCTCTTTTAAAGCATCACTCACAGAAATTGTTCTTGAGCGACCTCTAGCAAAAGGAATGATACAAAATGAGCAAACGTAATTACATCCATCCTGAATTTTAAGGAACGCTCTCGTATGGGAATCAGCGAGAGTTGTCGCTGCTCCCCAAAAGTCAGAGGACTTATCAATATGTATTTGATTCTCACTCTCTGATTCAAGGTAATCAAAAACTTTGTACTTTTCTGACGTTCCAAGGATGAGATCCACCCCTTGCATGGATTTTATTTTTTCTGACTCCATCTGAGCGTAGCATCCGGCCACCACAATTTTCGCCTCAGGAGAGGAGGCCTGGGCCTTACGAATTAAATTTCGGCAGGTGGAATCAGCACCATCGGTTACGGTGCATGTATTTAAAAAGACCACATCAGCAGGATGACCGAACTCAACTACCTCATAACCGCGGTCCACAAAACCTTGAGCAATTGAGCCAGACTCAGAAAAATTTAATCGACACCCCAGAGTGTGAAAGGCCACTTTTTTCGTATTCGTAATGTTCGTATCCATGGAGCTGGAATCTAATGGATGACGCCTTTTTTGTCTAATAAGTAGGTAAAAAATCTTGGTTTAGGGCCTAAAAATTCTTCTTTTTCTGACTTTTTGTGTTTGACAAAATTCTTCGGAAACAATAATTTGTAGTCCTTCGTTCTAAAGTGGTCTCGTAGCTCAGTTGGTTAGAGCACCTCCCTTTTAAGGAGGGGGTCCTGCGTTCAAGTCGCAGCGAGATCACCATTTTTACGAAGATTTTAAGAGCAATTTCCGGTTACGCTCCCATCGTCTAGCCCGGTCTAGGACATCGCCTTTTCACGGCGGTAACAGGGGTTCGAATCCCCTTGGGAGTACCAAATTTATAAAGAAAAGCCCTGCGAATGCGGGGCTTTTTTATTTCTGACTCTGATTTCTATTAGTTTTTCCTTTTGATTTGACGGTTAAGGGCCTCGGGCGAGATCCCAAGATAGTTCGCAATCTGGTACTGAGGAATTTCATCTTTAAAGTGACTAAAATCTTTTAAAAACTCTTGATATCTTTCCTCAGCACTCATGTGCATGAGCATGAATTCTCTCTTCTCTTTTTCTAAAAAGTTTTCCTCAGCAAGAATTCTTCCGAGCCTTTCCCACTCATGATGTTGATCCATCATCGATTGGAAATTTTGATAAGAAAATTCTAAGACCTCAACATCAGTGATGGCCTGGATAAAGTATTTTATGTCTGTCTTAGCGAGGATTTCTTGATAAGGGGCGAGCACATCTCCTGGCCCACGGATGATCTTGGTCATCTCTCGACCCGAAGAAGAGATGTAGTAATTTCGTAAGATACCTTTCAAAATGATGTAAACGAGATCGGCCTTCTCACCTGGTCGCTTCAAAAGTGAACTTTTTTTCCATGACGCGGGGGACAGGCCAGATTCGAATTCAAGCCACTGTTCCTCTTTTATCGGGGACTTAGTCTTAGCATACTCGTAGATTTGAGGGTACTTCATCATCTTGACCTTGATCAATTCTCATAAACGCTCTGCCTCTTTATGCTACATGAAGCAGGAGGTTTTAGCATGAGCAATGAATTGGATTTAGTAAATATTTATAGTCTTTTGACTCCGATCGCCATTTTGATGATCGTTATAGAGACTGCCTACGTTCTTATTAAGAAAAAAGAGTACATCTCTTTTTTTGAAGCCGTTACAAATATGGGAACAGCGATTGGTAACCAATGTGTAAACCTAGGTGTCGCTTTTCTTGTGGTTTGGTCTTTTGGATACGTTTATGAATATCGCTTCTTTACCATTCCAACAACTTTCTGGAATTTTTGCCTTCTCTTAGTGGCGTTTGATTTTTTCTTTTACTGGTTCCATCGTCACGGACATGCCATTAATATTCTTTGGGCAGCCCACATGCCTCACCACAGTTCGGAAGAATTTAATCTCTTCGTCGGTGTAAGAGCGAGTATTACGCAAAGACTTTTCTCATTTACTTATTTGTGGCCTCTCGCCCTTATGGGTTTTCGTCCTGAAGCGATCTACGCAGCTTCAGCAGTTCAGCTCATGATTGCTCTATGGCACCACACTCGAGTGATTAAAAAGATGGGATGGTATGAAATCATTTTCAACTCTCCAGCTTATCACCGTGTTCACCACGCCATTAACGATAAGTACCTTGATAAAAACTTTGGTGAAATTTTTATTATCTGGGACAAGATGTTCGGAACATATGCTAAAGAAGAAGAAGAGCCTATTTATGGTTGCTTAACTCCGATTCAATCTTGTAACCCTAATAAGATTTACGTTCAATTCTGGAAAGCTCTCTTCATTGATATGATAAATACGAAATCGTGGTGGGATAAGATTAGACTTTGGTTTATGCCTCTTGGTTGGCGACCAGATGATGTTAAACACATTCAGCGTTATCGTATTAATGAAAAAACATTTGTGAAATACAACGTTGAAGTTCCTACCATGAAAAAAGTTTTCCTCGTGGTTCAAGTGGCCCTAGGACTTTATCTCATGAGTTCAACGATTAATTTAAATATCCCATTCACTCTTGTTGAAAGACTCTCTCTCATCTTTACTCTTTGGCTTATGATTATGAGTTGGGGGAAATTATTAGAGTCTGAAAAATCTTATGCGAAGTTTGAAGGGATTCGTTTATTTTTAACAATGATGACTTTGTATTTTGTGAATCAAAATCACGGAAGTAATAGTCACCTTATGTTATCGATGATTCTTGTGATTGCTACTGGCCTGATTCAATTTATCCCAGCTTTCAAAGTTGTTGGACGCGAAGTTGCTTTAGAACAATAACCCATTTTCTTATTGGGTAATCAGAATGAAATATTCTGGTTACCCTTTTTTTATCTAATCCCAACCAATCACTTGGTATCCTTTCTCAGCTAAACACTGATTGACATATCTTCTCTTGAGTTCATCTGGAGACACAGCTCCAGCTGCGGCACCGCCCGCCGCTCCCATCGCTCCGCCTCGCACGAGTCCTCTGCCCATATTTCCAGTGAACATGCCACCGACAACTCCAATCGCTGCACCAATGGCAGCACCTGCTCCCGCACTTTTAGCAACCTGCTTTCCTTTAGAGGATTTTAAATAGTCATCCGCTTCGGCGATACAACGATCGATATCTTTTTGTGTCGCCTCTTTACCAACAGCTTTTAATTTTTGATTTGGGTAAAGTGACGGTCTTGAGGCGCAAGACATGACGAATAAAAGTAAACAGACATATTTCATGGTTTTCTCCTCTCTAGTCATTATACCATAGTCAAAAACGACAAACTTAAGGAAAATGAAAAGTGTTTATTAAGGAGACCCATGTTTGAACTAACAGCTCAAAATTTAACTTCATTATTCACACTGACGGCCATGGAAACAGTCCTTGGTATCGATAATATCATCTTCATTGCTATCCTCGTAGGTCGCTTACCTAAAGAATCTCAAAAGAAAACAAGAAATCTTGGGATCTCTCTTGCTCTTATTATCAGAGTCCTTCTTCTCTTCTCGATCAGCTGGATTATGACTTTAACAACTCCGCTCTTCTCAATCTTAGAACAATCCTTCTCTGGAAGAGATATCATCCTTCTTTTAGGGGGATTATTTTTAGTGGCGAAGTCCACTTTTGAAATTCATCACAAGGTTGAAGGAGATCCTCAGATTCATCTACATGAAGCAGAATCTGTGGGACATAAAAAAAAGGTTAGTCCTCGCTGGATGCTTTTTCAAATTCTTCTCTTGGATATTGTTTTTTCATTAGATTCCGTCATTACGGCGGTGGGAATGGCCAACCATGTTCCAATTATGATCACTGCCATGATTTTATCCATGATCATTATGCTTGTTTCTGCGGGAAGTATTTCGAATTTTGTCGATAAACATCCGACGATCAAAATTCTCGCTCTTTCATTTCTTATTTTAATTGGAGTGATGTTAATCGCGGAAAGTTTTGGGGCCCATGTATCGAAAGGTTATATTTATTTTGCGATGGCATTTTCACTAGCGGTAGAACTCATTAATATGCGCTACCGCTTAAAGAATCAAAAATAAAATTACTGATATTCTTTTGGAAATAAATCTGCATTCAAATGGCGAAGGACTTGTAGGACTTTCGCCATGTGAAGGTTTTCATCCCCACCTTCAAGACGCTTTAAAAATGCCAACCCCACACCGGAATCCTTAGCAAGTTTTTCCTGAGTGACTCCACGTTCTTTTCTTTTTTTACGAATAAAATAGGCAACGGTTCCAAGTTCTCTTTCTATCTCTGCATTTGATCTACGAACAACTTCCATGTTGCCCTCCCTCTTCCATTACATTTTAATCCTAAAAGAATTTTCTGCAAGTAAAGAAGGCCAATCTTTTAATCCGCAAATTCAGAATATTTAGATGTCTCTAAGGCCTCAAGAGGTCGGTCTCCAGGCTCAAGCATTGCCGTATGATCTACAATTTGATCTTTTGGAACTTTTCTCTTCTTATAAAAATCTGGAACTGTAGGGGCGGCGCCGTTGGTCCGACTTGAAATTCTTTTACTTTTCTCTTTTTTAGTTTCACTCACAACCTCAGCACCCTGAGTTTTCCAATAATTGATCATTGGAAGACAATCCTTGTCATGAGCGATAGATAATGGAGTCTTACCATCTTGAGATTTTTCATCCCAACGTAAAAGACTTTTCTCATGAATGATGGCGGTAAGTTTGTGGGCACAACAGGAACTTGCCATATGAAGAATTGACCATCCTTTTTTGCCGTAAGTTAAATCATATCGAGGTTGAGAAAGACTGATTTCATTTAATAGTTCTGGATTATTTTTTTCTATCGCGATGGTAAGAATATCCTGAGTTTTATTTTTATCTTGTTTAAGATAAGAAATATTATTTTCTCTTAGCATTCTCAAAAATGCGACTCGCTCAAAATGAGCAATTCCCTCAGCAACTGTATATTTTTTCCCATTAAATAGAGGAAGATCCTGATGAACACTTCCACCAAGTTTTAGGAAATCTGAAAATTCATTAAGATCATTTTTCACGATGGCCAATAACGCCCTGTCTGATAGTTCTGTTCGTGTGAGTTTGGGATTTTTAATAAACCAGAGAGTCACAAGACTTAAAAAACCGATCAAGAACGTAGTGGATGCCAATAACTTCCTGTTTCTCACAATATCCTCCCCTGGACAAAGACTTAATGGGAAAATTCTAGAACTGAATGCAACCGAAGTGAGCACAGAAATCAACATTTCTCCTGTATTTCAGAAGTTAGTACATCTCAAGGTTTTCTTTTTACAAAAAAATTGCCATGAAGATTTGGCAGTTAGGAATTATAAGTTACAATTGATGCATGAGATATCTTCTCTTTCTAATTTTAATTCCAATTTGGGGTTATTCCTCTCCAGCAGAAGAACCGCCAGAGAGAACAATTCCGATTCTAGATAAGGCGCAAAGGTTTTTTGGATCACGTGTGAATCTGGCCGCTAACCAACTCGACTCCTTTTTTGCAACGGAGAGAGCAGATGATGAATTTGGAAGAAGTCG
>JACCEB011887199.1_pt1 | contig 10094 bp, 9 predicted proteins | sample 7454761 | NCBI WGS metagenome assembly JACCEB01 (sample SAMN15323454, study PRJNA562643) | freshwater metagenome | isolation source: river surface water | place: USA:Blue River Watershed | collected 2017-08-18
AAAAAACCCAGATATTCGATTCACTCATTCGCCTGACCGGTGTGGGCACGGAATCAAATCATCTGGACGATCCCCAATGGGACACTTTCAAAAACCTGATCACGGATTGCCGCGATATGCATCGCCGCAATGAGATCCTGATCACCCGCAAGCTCGATGCCATACGCGGCACTCTGCAAACGCTGAATGGCGGTGAGACCACCGCCTCCGTCGAAGTCTACGATCGTCTGGGCCGCATGGCGCGCTCGCGCGGTGGTCGCGGTTACGAGGAAGTTTGATTTATCCCTTCTCGTCGCCAGGCTTCATACCCTGCAACCAGTAAGCCCACGACAGCACGACCGCAACAGCGACATACAGTTCGCGCGGTATCTCCTGCTCCAGATCAAGCCGCGACAAAGCAGCAACCAGTTCCCGGTCCTGGGCGATGTAAACCCCCTGCTTTTTTGCTTCGGCGATGATGGCATCGGCCAATTCATCGCGACCTTTTGCGGTCACGACGGGCGCTTCGCGCTTGCCGTAAGCGAGGGCAACAGCTTCGCGGGTGCGCTTCATGCCGAGACGTCCAGCATCGCACCCGCCGGTGGTGACCAGCCCTCGGGCAGGCTGGGACGCGCAGCATGAAAAATGCGAAAGGAATCCATGGTCAGGCCCGCCTGCTGCAAGCGCTGCCCCAGCGCATCACTGTGCTTGCGAGCCAGTTTCACTGCACTGCCTTTGAGTGCCCACATCATCAGATCCACATGGGATGCGCGTGTGATCGACGTCTTGAGCCAGATCTCGCCAAGCACCTCATTTTCGGTGTGAATGTCGACCGAGAACGGTGGCGCTTCCCTTCCCGGCTGACGGGCCGGACGGAAAAAACGCACATGGACCGGGTTGGCATCCATAAAGGGCAACACCATGCCGAAGGAAAGCTCACCGCGCGATTGTGCAGACAGTGATTCGACTTGCGCGGATTCGATGTCATCAATCGCCCTTTTCAGACCTGCAACGACCGAGGTGTCTTTGTCGCCCAGTGCGCGAATCATGCGCCGCAGCCAGGCCTTGGTGTCGGTAGCGGGTGGCGATTGGCCACGCGAGAGCAGCGCCTCCATCCAGAAACCGGATCCAAGCACAGCGGCCTGCAGGCTGGCACCAGAGAGCCCACGCATGGACAGCTGCATGCGCTGATACATGGCCGCGAGTTCAGGATTGGCTGTGGTTTGCAAAAGCGCTGCCGCCTGACGCGGCGCGAATAAATCGAGCAAGGTGGGTGACATCGGTGGCCGCAGCGACAAGGCTGCCAGGCGCGAGGCGTTGATCTGGGCCGCCGGCGACTCCGGGGGCGATGCGGGCGCGGCTGCAGCCGCCGTTGCAGCGGCTTGAGCGGCGGGATCGAAAATCTTCAGCAGCCAGCCATTGGCGCCCTGATAGGCGCGTAAAAACAAGCTGTCACCGGGACGAAATCTGAGCGCAGGCGGCAAGTCAAACAGCTTGCCATTGAGAAGAAGCTTGAGCGCTTCGCCGCGCAGCTCGACGCTGGCCTGAACGATTTGCCCATCGCGCAGACCAAGTTGCTGGGCGATGGGCGTTTCGAGCTGGAGGGGACGGCCCTCCAGGTAGATTGGGTTGAGTCGCCCCGGCAGGGCTGCCTGCTCAGGGCCGGACAACATAGGGGACGCTCCGCGTCAGGGGTAGCGAACCCACTTCCTCTTTTCCTCCGGAGACACCTCCGGTGCAGGATTGGCGCTGGCTGCGACATTCACCGGCAGACGAGGAATCGCGATAGGAGGATTGAGCTCATTGGCGGTAGCCGCGATGGTCGGCGCGACCACCGGTGCGTTCGAATGCAAACTGATCTTGCTGTCGTTGATCTCGGCGCTGTTGCCACCCTCGGAGAGCACGACGGCACGGATCATGGATACGTCCGGTACCTGCAGCACCTGACCAGGACTGAGCTTGACGTTGGCCGATGTCAGCAGCGCGGGATTAGCGCGCAAAAAGGCCCGACGGAAGACGTCGGTCGCAAACAGATTGGCCGGCATGGTCTTGCGGATCACGCTGTCGAGATTGTCGCGAGCCTGAACCACATAGGATTTCAAGCTCGGGTTTTTCTGCTGCGCGAGCACCTGACGGGCCAGCTCTACCATGGCCGGAGCGACTGGCTGCGGCTGTGTTTTTGCCTGGGCATTGCGATTATTGCGATGTTTTTTAGCCGTCTTGGGCGATTTCGAATCATGCTTGGATCCGGTTGTCGCATGGGCATCTGCCGACTTGTCTGCAGCATGCTTGTCGCCGGACTTCTCGCCTGCTTGCTTGTCAGCAGTTTTGTCTGCGCCTGATTTGGCCGCTGTCTTGTCGCTGGATTTGTCGGCCGATTTCTCGGCAGCTTTGTCTTCAGCCTTGTCCTGACCCGCATTGGCCTTGGGTGCCGCATCTTTTTTTGGCTGGAAAGCCTTGGGCGTCGCATTGGTCGGGTAAGGCTTGGACGGCAAGTCGGGCTCTGCAGGCGCATCCGCCTTGGCATCCTTGGCGTCTTTCCCATCCTTGCCGTCTTTCTTGTCATCCTTCTTTTCATCCTTGTGATCTGCCTTGGCGTCCTTGGGGGGTTCGGCCTTGGGCGCATCGGCAGCCGCCACGCCAGCACTGCAAAACAGTGCGAGCACGGCGATCAGAAGTTTGCGTTGGGCGATGGTCATTTTGTTCTCCGCAAAATTTCAGGGAAACGCTGAAAAAATCAGTGCCTCGTTAAAAGGGGGTGGCAACCCAGTCACCCGAGCGCGTGATACTGGCCGGGCCGGCGAGCTGGCGCACCACGGCGCGTCCGGACGCAACACTCACCACTTCCACCAGCGCCAGATGCTGGGCGCTGTCGGGTTCCAGAATACGGGCGGGCAGATGTTCACGGTTCATCAGCAAAAGCTGGTCGCCTGCCGAAAGACCTGCGATCTGGCCGCCATTGATCACCCAGCCGTTCGGTGTTTCCTGCAACACGTTGAACTGCTGCGGGCGGCAGGAGAAATTATTGTCCATGCTCTTGAGCCAGCCGTCGAGTACGCGATCGAGCTCAGACAGCAGGCCCGGCGGCAGCGGCTGACTGGTCGTTACCAGCTCCCGCTCCGGGAAGAAAAAAGGAACAGCGTCCTGCCACAACAAGCGCTGATTACTGCGCTCGTATACGGACAGACGCATCACAAAAGGCACGGGATTGCTGCGTCTTGGCTCATCAGTGACGTAGTTGACGGCAGTCTTGACCATCTGCGCCGACTTCTCGCGGAATGACTGCTTGGGACGAATGGGCTCGATGGCCAGCGCTCCGGGAGGCAGCAGCTCAATCACCATGTGGTACGGCGAGATGTCGGGCACAGCGCCCACCAGCATGCGGTCGTAGGCCGTTGCAGGTATGTTTGCCGGCGTGGACAATTGCCAGGCACGGTTGATGGTCGCACGCGACACCAGACGCGCACGCGCCTGATCCATCAGCATCGCCCACTGATAGCGGTCTGCACCGCTGGTGGTAATGCGAAGTGCGGTCTCCAGCGTGGCCTCGCGGCGATAACGCTGCACATTGGCTTTGCATATGTCTTCGCTGGGTGTGGCGCCTCGGGATTCGGCCACAATCGCGGCCGATGGACCATCTTCGGCATTCACGTAAGACTGCACCCGCACACCGCGCACCTTCATGTCGGAGGTGATGCGGGTGTTCTCATGCAGCTTCCCCGTGCTGTCCACCCAGGCTGCCGTGCGAACACGGGTCTGGGTGTCCATTGCCGCTGCGACAAGTGCATGCTGCAAGGCCTCCAGACGCTTGCGCGGATCCGTCGGCAAGCCCGAGGTATCGGCAAACGAGGGGATCACCGCACAAGCCAGAGGCAGCGCGAGCAGCAGGGGCAGAAGTCGTGGGGAGCGCATGATCTGTTACCGGTTACGTGCAGCCAGGTGATGCAGATACAGCACGCGCAGGTCATTGACGACGCGGCCGTCCAGAGACAAGGTTGTCTCGTAGGTATCGTCACCGATCGGCGTGATCGATTCCAGCACGGCGCCATAAATGATGCCCTGCACGCGGGTGCGGAAGGTATCACTGGTGATCATCATCTCGGCCACCGTGGTGGTCGCATCGAGCTGCTGACCGTAAACCTGTTCAGTCAGGGCGCGATAGGCATCCAGCTTGGAGGCACGAATCGCCATCAGGCGCTGCTGCGCACCGTTCTTGTGGTTCTGGGTGCTGATGACGGCATAGCCGGTGCCGCGGATGGTTTGCTGGCGCTCGGTCATCGGCGTGATCATGCTGACCGCATCAGGTGCCGGCTTGGGCGCCTCAGCCTTGACTTCAACTTTAGGCTCGGCCTTGGGCTCAGGTTTGGCTTCGACCTTGGCTTCAACTGGAGGATCGACCGGCTTGACTTCTGCCTTGGCCGAAGCGTTGTCGGCAACGGCGACCGACGGTATGGATTGGCAAGCCGAGATCAGCACGGCCAGCGAGACCATCGTGCATTTAGACATTTTGTTCATGAATCACCCCTTGGTTAGTCAGCAGCGAGCTAGCGGCCGGAATACTTCTTGCGGTAAACCTCAGCATTTCCTATGGGAACTCTTCAAATAATGCCTGATCGAGCCCCGCATGACACCGCTTTACAAAGTATTGACGGAAGGCAATAAACCTTCGCTCCCCCGTTTTATCGGCAAGTGGACCGGCTTCTTTAATCCCGACGCTGATTTAATTTCAAGAATGCAATGTTTGAGGCGGGATTTGCGGCGGTCATGCGTGGCAACGCCTCGGCCAGGCGCTGCGCCGCTCGTTTACAAGCCAACATGGATCCCAACCTCCCCCGCCAAGCCACCTGACCAGCATCGATGGCACATCGTTTGCTTATATGTTCCACGAGGAAACCCGGCCCCTGAGGCCACAAATTATAAGTAATTGATTTTTAAAAGAATTTAAAAATGGCCACGCTATCCATGTCAACTATTCGACAGCGCTTGTCGGGATTTGAGCTCTCCGGGCTCGGAATCCCGTTCCTTGTGCTGTTGATTATGGCAATGCTGGTCGTTCCGCTGCCACCCTTGTTGCTCGATGTTCTCTTTACATTCAACATTCTGGTCAGCGTGGTGGTGATCATGATTGCCATCGGCACGCGTAAACCGCTGGAATTCTCATCCTTCCCTTCCGTTCTGATGTTTGCCACCATGTTAAGGCTGGCGCTCAACGTGGCATCGACCCGAGTGATTCTGGTCAATGGCCACGAAGGCGAGCATGCGGCAGGCGCCGTGGTGGCCGCGTTTGGCGAGTTTGTGATCGCCGGAAATTATCTGGTCGGGTTCATTATTTTCGTGATCCTGATGATTGTGAACTTCTTCGTGGTCACCAAGGGCGCTGGTCGGGTATCCGAAGTCAATGCCCGATTCACCCTGGACGCGATGCCAGGCAAGCAGATGGCGATTGATGCCGACCTGAATGCCGGCTCGATCACCCAAGAGCAAGCCAAAGCTCGCCGCGACGAGATCGCTCAAGAGTCTGACTTCTTCGGTTCCATGGATGGTGCGTCGAAATTCGTTTCGGGCGATGCCCTGGCTGGCCTGCTCATTCTGCTGATTAACGTGATCGGTGGCCTTGCCATCGGCGTGGCGCAGCACAACCTGTCGTTTTCCGAGGCCGGCAAACTGTATGTCTTGCTGACCATCGGTGACGGACTGGTCGCGCAGATTCCTTCGCTCTTCCTCTCGCTGGCAACGGCGATCATCGTCACGCGTGTGACGACCTCGGAGTCCATGACCGAGCAGGCAGTCACGCAATTGTCGAATCCCTCTGCCCTCTTTATTAGTGCAAGCATTCTGGCGATTCTGGGCATCGTGCCCGGCATGCCACATCTGGTGTTCCTGACGCTCGCCCTGGCGACTGCGGGTCTGGGTTTCATGCTGATCCAGAAAGAACAAACCGTGGCCGAAGAAGCCGAGATTCAGGCAGCCGAAGCCAAACCCGATGCACCGAAAGAACTGGACTGGGACGATGTGGATCAGGTCGATCTGATCGGCCTGGAAATTGGCTATGGTCTGATACCGCTGGTGAACCCGGAGACTGGCGGTCAGCTGATGCCACGTGTCAAAGGCGTTCGTAAAAAACTTTCTGCAGAACTGGGCTTCCTGGTGCAGCCAGTCCGTATCCGCGACGCGCTCAATCTTGATCCGGACGTGTATCACATCGTGCTCAATGGCGTTGTGCGCGGCAAAGGCGAAATCAAGAGCGGTCGCGAGCTCGCGATCAATCCCGGCAAGGTGTACGGCGAACTCGAAGGCATACCAACCAAAGAACCTGCGTTCGGTCTGGAAGCCGTATGGATCGATCCCTCGCAGCGCGATTACGCACGCACGCTGGGTTACACCGTGGTCGATCCGGCGACGGCCATCGCCACCCATCTGAATAAAGTCTTGCGTGAAAACGCTTCCGAATTGCTCTCGCATGACGAGACCCAGCAGTTGCTCGACAAGCTGGCGGCAAAGTCGCCCAAGCTGGTGGAAGATCTGGTACCGGGCAAGATGGCGCTGGGCGTGATTACGCGCACCCTGCAGCTGCTGCTCTCCGAAGGCGTGGCCATCCGCGATATGCGCACGATTGTCGAGACGCTCTCGGATGCCGCCTCAAAAACACAAGATCCCGAACAACTGACCGCAATGGTCCGACCCAAGCTGGGCCGCATGATTGTTCAGGAACTGTTGGATACCCAGGAAAATCTGGCCGTCATGACACTGGCGCCCGAACTCGAACAACTGCTCCACAACGTGCTGACCAATGGCGCGCCGGGGCAAAGCGTGGTGATCGAACCCGGTCTTGCCGAGAGCCTGTTCTCTGCCCTGCGCGATGCAACGCGCACCGTGGAAGATCAGGGCAACCCGGCCGTGCTGGTGGTCGCACCCTCGATTCGCCCCTGGTTGTCCAAGATGGTTCGTCACCGTATTTCCGAGCTGATCGTTTTGTCCTACACCGAAATACCGGACGATCAGTCAGTCAAAGTCATTTACACCGTAGAAGCGCAAGCAAAGAGTTAAAGGCATAACCCATGGAACTCAAACGCATACTCGCCAAAGACATTCGCAGAGCCACTGAAAAAGCAGTCGCTCTCTACGGCAAGGACGTACTCTTCGTCTCGAACGCCAAGGTCAACGGCATGACCGAAGTCATCGTGGCAGTCGATGTCGCACCCGAAACGCTACTGGAAACCAGCGATCTGGGCGATGGACAGCGCTTCAATCAGGTGCTCAAGCAATCATTCAGAGAAGTGGAAAATGGCGCCACCGCCAGCCTCGCTCCCGAGATAACGCCACCGGCACAAAAAAATGAAGAGGATCAGCGCGACTATATTCGCGGACGCGAGATCGTGGACATGGTGCGTGATGAGCTCTCTGCGATCCGCAAAGAATTCAAACTCGCACAACGCGTCGCTTCATGGCAATCGGAATCAAGCACCAAGTCAGCCGTACGCCCACTGGTGTCGGCGCTGGCAGAAGCCAGCATTCCCGTTTCGCTGCGCACGCTGCTGGTTGATCACATCAGTGACATGGACAATCTGCCGCAGGCAACCGAAGCACTGCGCGCCCATCTGATCGAAAGTCTGGGCGAACACTGGGCCAAGCTGCCACAGCGCGGTATTCATGCGATCGCCGGCCCTTCCGGTGCAGGCAAGACCATGATGGTCGCCCGCCTCGCCCGTGCAGCCGCCGAGCGCAAAGGTCCGGAGTCGGTTGCCGTGATCAGCTATTGCGATCAGCGTGCCGGCGCCTGGAGCCAGATTCAAATGCTGTGTGCACAAAGCGGTGTTGATTGTCTGCGCGCCACCGATGCCGATACATTGAAAATGCTGCTCAGTGAACTGGGCCACCGCAAACTGGTGTTGATCGATACGCCGGGCGTCGAGGTCGTCGCGAAAATGGAGCAGATCAACGCCTGCGCACAAGAACTCAGCTGCCACCTTGTGTTGCCCGCCGATGCCTCGGGCACGACGGTGCGAAAATATCTCGTCGATACCAGAATCAACTGGCACAGCCTGATGGTGTCGCGCATGGATGAAGCAACCCAGCCATGGTCTCTGCTGCAGATATTGTGCGAAAAGTCGGTGCCGCTGTCGGCCGCATCGAACAGCCCTTCGGCTACCGACAACTGTCAGATTCTGACCGCAACTGAACTGGTGTCACTCGCCATTCGCGGACTCGGCTTGCCGGCCGACGAGACAGCGAACGAACCTGCAGAAGTAGAACCCGATCATTCCGTTGTGACTGCGGCTCAGGCCCTGGTTGCCCGTATCGAAAAGAGCGCCCATGCCATCAACTAAAAGAAAAACCGAAGTCATCGGTATCGCCAGCGGCAAAGGTGGCGTGGGTAAAACCACCCTCTCGGCCAACCTGGCAGTCGCGCTGACGATGATGGGCAAGCAAGTGATGCTGCTCGATGCCGACCTGGGTCTGGCAAATGCGCAGATCGCACTGGGTTGCCAGACACAGCACAATCTCTCGCATGTGATTGCGGGTGAAAAAACGCTGAAAGAAATCATTGTCACCTCGCGTCAGGGCGTCAAGCTCGTGCCCGGCGCCTCGGGTGTGCATCATATGGCGGCCATCAGCCCGGCCATCACCGCCGGCATTGTGCAAGCCTTCTCGGAGCTTGATGATGAAATCGATTATCTGATCGTCGACACTGCAGCCGGTATTGCGCCATCGGTGCTCGCGTTCATGGAAGCCTGCCAGCGCCGCTTTGTGGTGGTGCGTGATGAGCCCTCGTCCATCGCCGATGCCTACGGCATCATCAAGGTAATGACGCGCGATCTCGAACTCGACGAAATTTATCTGATCCCCAACATGGTCGACAGCCAGGCCGCCGGCGCGCAGTTGTACCGACGCGTCAATGAAGTCTGCGATCGTTTTCTGGGCAAGACATTGCAGTACCTGACATCGATTGAAGCCGATGAGCTGGTGCTGACAGCATTGAAAAAATACCAGTCCATTCTGGAATTCGCACCTGGCAGCGCCGGTGCCCGTGATTTCAGGCGACTGGCCGATGCAATGACCAATCTGCCGGAAATCAGCAGCGCCTCGGGTGGGCTCCAGTTTTTCATGGAGCGACTGGTCAAACCAGGCAAAGGGGGTTAAGCCATGCCACCATCCATCCGACTCTACGATCAGACCTGCAACCACGATGAGGCGCTGATACTTGACCATCTGGGCATGGTCAAACGCATTGCCGTTCACCTGAAGGCCCGCATTCCTCCTTTCATGGAGGTCGATGAACTGGTACAGGTCGGCATGATCGGCCTGATTGAGGCTGCGCGTGCATTTGATCCGACCAAGGGCGTTGTATTTGAAAGCTACGCGCACAACCGCATACGCGGCGCCATGATTGATGAGGTCAGAAGGTTGTCCTTCCTGCCCCGCTCTGCTGTGGCATTCAACAAATCCCACAGCGCAGCCAATCAGGCACTGGCATCTGAACTTGGACGCGCGCCTTCGCAGGCGGAACTTGCCGAGTACATGGGCGTGGGACTGGACAGTTTCGAGAAAGACCGGGGTGCAGCACGACAGTTCGAAACCTTCTCGATGGAAGTGGTTTCGGATGAAGTGATGAACATGCCGGAACAGGCATCACGACAGCCAGAGGCGATTGTCGAGGAAGCCCAGATGATGGAAGCACTGACGGATGCGATCGAAGGATTGCCCGAGCGCGACCGGCTGGTGATTTCCCTCTACTACGTCGATGAGCTGAATCTGCGCGAAATCGGTGAGGTGCTGGGCGTGTCGGAATCGCGCGTCTCGCAAATCCTGACGGCCAATGTCAAAAAGCTGCGTTCGCAGCTCAAGACCGAGCCGCTCGTGCGTCAATAAAGAGAGGTAGTTATGGGGCAACAGATGAATACCATCCTGCTGCTGCTAATCTTCACCGGACTGGTGGGATTACTGCTGGTGGTCTTTTTCATGCTCGATCGGCTCAATGAGCTGCACAAGCATGCCGATCTGCAGAAGACACCGCATGTACCCGATGACACTTTTGGTGGTCTGACGGGCAAGACCTTGTGGGACGCCATGATAGGCATTCCCCTGTCGGGCTGGGATGCAAAAAAACTCGAACC
>JACCEB010144274.1_pt1 | contig 10088 bp, 5 predicted proteins | sample 7454761 | NCBI WGS metagenome assembly JACCEB01 (sample SAMN15323454, study PRJNA562643) | freshwater metagenome | isolation source: river surface water | place: USA:Blue River Watershed | collected 2017-08-18
GCTGGACGCTGGGAACTGGCCACTCGTGCGGCAGTCGGCGGTGCATATTGGTATTACAGAAACCAATACGAAGGCATCGATTGGGAACTCGGCACACAAAAGACATTTCGCCAGATGTTTGTTGAAATGTTCTGTGGCGACCATACTCGCGAACTCTACTCCCTGGAAATCCTGGATTTATTGCCAAAGAACCATACCTACAGTTTTGTGCTACAACACCCAGATAATCACATTGTGCTCACTATCCGCAAACCAACACTCTATTTGGTGTCAGTATATGAGACAATTGATAATAATGTCCGATTTATCTCGCCGGATGTTTACCAAGCTTGGGAATGTTTCGGTGCATTAGACAAAATCATCCAATTTCCATATATGTATAAGGGAACATACGATGAATTGAAGGAAAAATACTGCAGTCCAACTAGCGCTCCGGAACATCTTGGTATTATGTTTACTAATTATGCGACCGGTGACCGCGCTGCAATGTCAAACTGTGTATATGAAGAGTTGAAGAAAATCCGCGGAAATAATCCGAACTTGCAGTTTCAGTTCTTTGCATTGAAGGAGAATGCAGAGAAGCAGAAGTTCTTGCATTATTTCCCGCGTTATAAATTCTACTTTAGCCAATTTGAGAAATATTATCAGGATTTTATTACAACCGTGCATCAGGGGTATTTCTCGTATTATGTGAAGAAGGAGGGTAAGAAGATAGATAAGAAATATTTCGTGCACGTGTCGAAAATCCATCATAGTATTTATTTACCATCTTTAGCACAAGGAAAGAAGATTATTAATCGCAAGACAGTGAAGGAATATTTCGATGCAATGAACCCACACGAGTTGGTATATTATATGAATTATGATACAAAGCATAAGGAGAAGATGGATATTGTGAATGATGCTGATGGCGATAAAGAACCAATTGTTGCAAATACTGATGGAGTTGAAATTGAACTATAAACAATAAAAACATAAAAACATAAAAACAATAAACAATAACCAATAAAAAAAATAAAAAATGCTACTTTAGCATTTTTTCACACCAATAGATTATTATATGTATATTGTATATACTCATAATGAGAAAGACACAAAAACGAAAGGGTGGTTATTCCAAATCCCGCAAAAACCATACTAGAAAAACTAACAAATCTAAGCAACTATCACAAGTAGAGGCATCTATGCATTTAGATCACCTCGAAGATGCCCTCTCTTTACAAGAAAGAAATATTCGCACAAATAAACCATTATTTATGACTGATGTTAACTATTACGCCAAGACCATCGGTAAAAGTAATCTTCCAGTTGACTACAAAAGACGCGTATCTGTATTACGTTCAATGAAAACGATGCATAAATCAAACAAATAAATCGTGAAAATAAATATAAAATCATACTAATATATTATATTTATTACTACTATGCAACTCCCAGTTATTCGTGATTATTTCAAGGGGGCATTATCTGTTATGTATTATAACGAGGATGGCCAGTCCAGCGCGGTTTCTCTTTATTTAGAGACCGTGAATGATTATAAAGAATATAATAACAAACAGTTATGGTATAACAATGACAAATGCGTCGAGACCCATATTCCGTGGTTGTATGATGCTGAAAAAGACGCTCTCTATGTTTGCGATATAGAAACAGGTGTTTATTCTGCATCAAATAATAAGGATAATAAATTCTCTGTTGTAAATATATATTGTTAGCATCATAAATGCATTTATGTGTATACTTTAATATATACATAAATTTATTGGTTGCTCTAGAACTTTGAATACAAATCAGCTAGTTTGCTCAAATTCTGCAAATAACCCTTAACGTGTTCCTTGTTTTCATCACTCATTGATTGAATTGGCTTACGGACTTTTTCAATAGTCTTCAAAATATCATCAGCATTCCCTAAATGCGACAAATCGCCACTATAATCCTTTTCAAAGAAAAATGACACATCACCGGCATCAATAACTTCTTTATATGGGGCATAAACAAAAGTATACCAGACCTTAATAATTGCAGTCGGGTTCATTTTCTTAATTGTTTCAAACGAGTTCTTAGCACTCATAATATCCGAATTTTCCGGGAAAACGACAGCAACATCTTCTAAGAAATCCATAAAATGGGCATTAAATGTGCGCATAACAGTTGATTTATCGGTAGCCATTGTCTTGTTTGTTGTAGTAATATTATCTAGTTATATTTTTATTCTCGTCAAAACTCTATATTATTTTAACTTAAATAATAAATATTTGAGACCCTACATCCAAACACTAAATATTCATAAAAGCAGGTTTACTACCTGGGGTCTCATTATCTCGCATACTCTTATATTTCGCCAAATTATCTTCCATCGCTCCATCACCCAAACGGTCTGATTTATATGTTTCTGCTGGTGTTGGTATAATAAAATTATCAGTTGCTGCACTAACATACCCATTTAATGACCGCGATCCAGCCGCTGCACTAGCAGATAATTGCGCCGACGACAAATTATAATTTGTATATTGTTCACTGACCACAGCTGCCCCGGGAGCCCCGCTCAATGAAAACCCGACAGGCTCCCCCTGCCCACCAGTAGCTGCATCCATCTGCGTTTCACATATAGGTCTATAGTATTCGATGATCTCTTCGCCGGTAATAACACGGAATTGTTGGTTTATTAGTAGAAGTGCAGGGACACAGGTGACATTTGGTGGAAGAGGGACCTGTTTGCCATTCTCTAAATAAATGATATATTGGTTTGTGCGTGGGTCTCGGGTTCGCTTGTCAACACATATGAAATTGGATTTTTTGGTAAGATTGTTCTTGACAAGGAACTGCAAGACCTTTTGCGAATATTTGCAATAATTGCTATAATAAAAAATATCCATTTGTTTTGTTTATGTGGTCTCTAATAATTATATAAAATAATCAATATTTATATAATTTTGGTTTGTGCGCATTTTATTGCTTATTGAGGCAAATATTGTATAACAAGCGTTGGGCTAAATAAGCTAATGATGACATAGCAACAAGCCATAATGATTGAACATAGAACATAACGCTGTGTTTCTTGGCGCTAAATAAAGGAATAATAAAAGCAAAGGCGGCTAATACTACAGATAGTAATGAAACAAATGAGAAAAATAAGAAGACGTTGCAGTATTTTTTGTCCAAAGGACCATATAAGAAGTTGAACCAGCTATCCATTGATATGATATATTATAGTAATAGATTTTTATTATGGTGGAGACCTTTCCTAAATATTCGAGACCCCGCCTATAAACTATGGCTGCACATAGTGAATAACATACGGTTTGTTAAATAGAGCATACCATACAATATGCCGGTATAGATCATCTGCATATAAAAGAATGTGCCTTTCTTTTTAGTAATTCCTACATAAAGTGTTGAAATAAAAAGGAAAAACAAGGAAACGAGACCAAATACAGAAAGAATATAAAAATAGAAGCAGTAGTTTTTGCTGAGTGGTCCAAAAAGAATGTCGAGACTATTAGCCATTAGAATGGGTGTTATATAACCTTTCTATAGAAAAAAACACACAAAACAAAAATGAGATAAAAAGAAGATGTATAGATTTTATATCACAGTTTATATATAGACCCCTTGCAACAATGGATAATCAAACCTTATGGAAAATAATACATTCGCATTTTAATGAAGACCCACAATGTTTAGTAAGACATCATATTGAGTCGTATAATGATTTCTATAAAACCACCATATTCCAAATATTCAAAGAGAAAAATCCTATCACTATTAATTCAGTATATGATGAGACCATCCAAGATTTTAGACACCAATGCAACCTCTATCTTGGCGGTAAAAATGGCGATAAAGTCTATTTCGGAAAGCCAGTTATATACGACAAAGACAATGCCCACTATATGTTTCCGAATGAAGCCCGGCTCCGTAATATGACATATGGTATGACAATTCACTATGATGTAGATGTCGAATTTATTGATATATTGAGACCCGGCGAAAAACCATATGAAGTGGTCTCGGAAATGGTTGGTGGTGGTGTGGAAACAGGTCTCCACGAGCTCGAGCGAGACCCTGATTATACCACTGAAAATATCGAATATAATGCTACTAAAGCCGGTAATTTCAAGACCAAGAAATTAGAAGACTACACTGAAGAAGAGAAGAAAATGATGATGGAAGACCGCGATGCAGGCGAAATGGTCGGCGGAGGTCCCAAAAAAGTGGAGCGTAAGAAGCGCTATAAGACCGCTGAAGTCGAAATGACCACTGGTATGGCAGCAGAAATACGCGATATGTATGAGGCATCTATCCGCGGGGAAAACAGACAAGTCCGCACAATGACCCTCGAGAAAATATATCTCGGCAAATTCCCGATTATGGTCCAAAGCGAGTTCTGCGTCTTACACGGGCTTTCTCGTGAAAACCGGTTTAACGTCGGCGAATGCCGCAATGATTTGGGCGGTTATTTCATTATAGACGGCAAAGAAAAAACCGTTGTCCCGCAAGAAAAGTTCGGTGATAATATGTTATATATTCGTAAATCAGGCGACGGTAAACACCTGTATTCAGCGGAAATACGGTCTGTCTCGGAAAATGTCTCCAAACCAGTCCGCACATTGGCGGTCCGTATTGTCGCTCCGTCGACATCTTATTCATTTAATAATATAGTCGTATTTATTCCAAATGTAAAGAAGGCTGTCCCACTTTTCATTCTCTTTCGCGCGCTTGGTATCATCAGCGATAAAGACATTATTACTATGTGTATGTTAGACCTAGATAAATACCCTGATATGGTGGACCTATTTGCTCCCAGTGTGCAAGATGCTGGAGGAATAATGACCCAACGTATGGCAATCGAATATATTTCGAAACTCACTAAATTCGGGACCATCTCATATACAATGGAAATATTAACCGACTATTTCTTGCCACATATTGGCGAGACCAATTTCACACAAAAAGCATATTATTTAGGATATATTGTGTTCCGCCTGATGTCAGTTTATTCGGGTATAGAGGCACCAACAGACCGCGATAATTTCAAGTTCAAACGCGTCGAATTAGTCGGGTCTCTATTATACGACCTATTTCGCGAATATTATACTATTCAACAAAAACAAATCCATCTTGGGTTCGAAGAAAAACTCTATTATAATAAAACTGCATATACTGATAATCTTGTAGACCTAATTAACAAGAACTACCGCGATGTATTTCGTGAACGCCACGTAGACCTCGGGTTCAAAAAGGCGTTCAAAGGCAACTGGGGAGCAACCGCACATACCAAACGTATCGGGGTTGTTCAAGACCTCAACAGACTGTCATTTAATACTGCAATCAGCCATTTACGCAAGACCAATCTGCCTCTTGATAGTGGGGTAAAACTGGTCGGTCCGCGAATGTTGAATGGCTCACAATGGGGATTTATTGACCCGATTGATACCCCCGATGGCGCCAATATCGGTCTCCACAAATCCCTCGCATTATCCACTTATATTACTCGTGGATACAGTCGCGAAAAAATCATTGTTTGGCTCCGTGAAAAACTGGGTATGAAACTAGTCGAAGACTGTGGTCCACGATTACTCGCGACAATGACACGAGTATTTGTGAATGGCTACTGGGCCGGCGCACTTTTCGAACCATTTGAAGCCATCAAGAAATTCAAACTATATCGCCGTAATGCTCTTATTCCAATTCACACCAGTATTAGCCACGACATTAAGGCAAGCACAATTTATATTTATACAGATGCAGGTCGGGTCTCACGTCCTATTTTCTATATTGATGAAGAGACCAAGAAACCCTCATTTGCGGCCGCTCATATTATGAAAGCCCTGAAATCCGGTGCATTCACCTGGGAACAATTGGCAACCGGGTTCAATGATAAAAAGATTGAGGGCGTGGGGCGTAAATTACCGAATATATACGAACTCTATGAACTCTATGAAGGAGTTGAAAAAGAGACCAATCCTGCAAAGTTGGACCGTTTCTTGCATAATAAAGCAGTGGTTGATTATATTGACCCCAGTGAAAGCGAGAATACCTATATTGCTCTGAAAGCAGAGGCCGAGACATTTGATAAACAACATACACATATTGAAATCCACGAGTCACTCATATTCGGCGTTATGTGCAATCTCATTGTATTTCCTGAAAACAATCCACCAACCCGTGATGCATTTTCGTGCGGGCAAAGCAAACAAGCGGTCTCAATGTATCACACAAACAGTCAAGTGCGTATGGACAAGGCGGCGGTTGTCCTCAATAATGGACAAATCCCACTAGTAAAATCACGTTATCTTGAACACATTAACCACGAAGAAAACGTCTATGGCGAGAATGCGATTGTAGCAATTATGTGTTATACCGGGTATAATATGGAAGACTCGATCCTTGTGAATGAAGGGTCTATTAAACGTGGGATGTTCAATACCACATATTATACTGTCTATGAACTCCACGAAGAAAAGAGTATTATGGGTGCAGTAACGAATGAGAAAATCATCGGCAATATAGAAGGCCAAGAAGTGATTGGCAAGAAAAAGGGATATGATTATAGCAAACTGGATGCAACCGGGCTCGTCCGCGAAGGCACCATTGTCGATGAAAAGACCGTGCTAATCGGTCTCACAAGCAATATTCCGGGCAATCCAGGGGTTCGTATGGACCATTCCAAGACCCCTAAGAAAGGCCAAATGGGTGTGGTCGATAAAGCCTTTATTACAGAGGGCGAAGAAGGCCAACGTATTGCAAAAATCCGTATTCGCGATATTCGTATTCCTAATTTGGGAGACAAAATGGCCAGTCGTGCGGGACAAAAAGGCACGTGCGGTAACGTTATTCCAGAAGTCGATATGCCATTCACAAAAGACGGCCTGCGCCCTGACCTCATTATTAATCCTCACGCGATACCAACCCGTATGACAATTGGGCATTTAGTCGAATGTCTTATGGGCAAGGCGTGCGCATTTTATGGCGGGTTCGGAGATTGCACGGCATTTAATAATAAAGGGTCGAAAATCGGGGTGTTCGGGGATTTCTTGACTAAAATGGGATTTCATTCAAGTGGTAACGAAACAATGTATAGCGGAATGACCGGGGAACAAATGGAAATGTCGATTTATATTGGTCCGACCTATTATATGCGTCTGAAACATATGGTCAAAGATAAGATTAATTATCGCGCACGTGGGCCAAATACGAATTTGACCAAACAACCGGTGGCTGGGCGTGCTAATGATGGTGGGCTCCGTATTGGTGAAATGGAACGTGATGTGTTGATATCACACGGTATCACGTCATTCTTATCGGAGTCGATGTTGCATCGTGCAGATGATTATTATATGGCGGTCTGTAATAAAACGGGTATGATGGCAATCTATAACCCGGCGAAGAACTTGTTTATCAGTCCAATGGTCGATGGTCCATTGCGATTTGTGGACAGTTTTGATGGCAAGAGTATGGGTATTGAAAACATCACGCGCCACGGTCGGGATTTCAGTGTTGTCCGCGTTCCATATTCATTGAAATTATTGATACAGGAATTGATGTGTATTAACGTGCAATTACGTATAATTACTGATGACAATATAAGCCAATTAGAAAATCTGTCGTTTTCCAATAATATGGAGACCTTGACACACGGAGCACTGAAGAACCCAGAAGAGGTGATTAGTGCAATGAAAAAGGTCTTGAGTGGGCGCGAAGCAGTCGAGAAAGTGGCAAAAGTAAAGAGCCCTGTGGCCGAAGAGAAGAGTGATGTGTCTGTCCAATCTGCGGATATTGTGTATGACCCATATAAGATGGCTGTGGTGCCAGAGACCCCGGAGTCCGTTGAATTTACCGGGGGCGCTCAACCACCAGTAGCATATGAGCGTGTTAGTATTGGTGGCGGTGATGCACCAGTGGATGTGTTCGCTGAGCCGGAGTTTGCAGTAGGGGAGCAAGTATATTATCGTGGTGATGTGGTTCCAATGAGAAAATGGGCGGTGAAACATAATGGCGGGGGCAATGAGTTTATTACTATTGAGACCGATGATTTACGTGGAATAGATGATGTTAGTGATACTATTAAAGTGGTTAGTGGAGGTGATGTATATAAAGTAGGCGAAGTAGTGAATGGTGGTGGGTTTGTTCCTGCTTTGGCTGCTGCAAATGCAGCAATGGCACCCGTTGGAATGATGGGAGGTGCAGGAATGGTGCCTGCAGGAATAAATGTGAACCCTGTGATTAAGATAGTGAATGGTCCGGATAATTCGATAGATACGAGTGGTCCAGAAGTAGGGGGTGGGATGAATGGTGGTGGTGTCGTTGGCCAGGTAATACCACCTGTCCCGATGAACACAACGAGTGATTTGATGAAAGTCGGAGGAAATGTGGGTGGAGAGAGCGAGAAACCAGTTGAAGATATATCAAAAATCGATTTTAGTAAGTTGATGATAAAAAAGGTGTAGAGTTTGGTATTGGTTGGATTGATTGTTGATAATTTTATATTTTATGAATATGTATAAAATTATTGTTTGTTCAGGGTGTTTACATACTGGTATAGTCATATGTTATGACTGCTAGTCCTGAACCACCAGCGCCAGCGGAACCATTACCTGCTCCGCCTCCACCACCACCGGTGTTAGAACTACCACCACTTCCATTACCAGTATATGAAGTTGCGCCATTACCTCCGCCTCCACTTCCTCCATAGCCAGTAGTATTTCTTTGGTATCCACCACCTCCACCACCAAATGTACCACTAAATCCATTTATAGATACAGTTTTTCCTGCTCCACCATTACCGCCACCTGCTGGAGATACTCCAGTACCTCCAGCTCCTCCAGCTCCTCCGCCTCCACCACCCCAACCGGTTGAAATTCCACCTGAGTATCCCTGACCTGAAATTCCTGTGCCAGGAGAATATGCTGTATTATTAATATCATACCCCCCTCCTCCTCCAGATGCTCCATTTTGAGAACCAGTAAAATTAAAACTCACATATCTTCCATCTCCACCAGAGTATGCAGTAATTCCATTAAAAACGGTATGATTAGATGGATCGTTATAGCCTTTATTACCAACACTAACTGAATATGTTCCAGAAGATAATGTTGATGAGCCAGATAATACACCACCACCACCACCACCACCACCAGAACCACCAGAACTACCACCAATACCTCCGCCTCCCACTAATACATATTGTATTGCCAATGATGCAATAGTTGATACAAAGCTTGCCGAGCTAGTAAAAGTATGAACCCTATAATTACCCGATGTTGTAACTGTTCCACCTGTTGGAAACGCGCCTGTCGTAAACGTCGTCGTTGTTGTCGTTGAATTACCATACAACCCAATTGCATACATTGTAACAGTATATGTTGTCGTCTGTGCCAAACCTGTAATATTATAAGTGGTATTTGTTGTGGTCGCCGGATATCCAGCCACCGCTGGCGATAGAGAAATATAATATCCTGTCACATTATTGCTCGATGCATTATATCCCAATGTTGATTTAGTCACCATCGTATTACTTGATGCCAGACCTGTAACCGGAGTAGCTGGGGGCGGCAATGATGTGAAACTAAATGTATATGACGTCGCCCCTATGCTATTTGTCAGTGTAATATTTCCAGTATAATCTGTGCTTGGGGACAGCCCGGATAAAATACCAGTATAGCTGCTCGCATTATATACTATTGTGCTACTTGTATCTCTTATTACTATTGATATTATTGAATATCGGGTATACACTCCATTTGGGTCTATGAAGGTATAGTTTAGCGATAAATCAGTATTCCAGCGGCTCGCCAAGGTGAACCCACTCGCCGCCTCTGGTGCCCCTGTTGGTGTATAACTCGCATATACCGCCCCCGCCTGTCCCGCCGATACCAACATATTATAATAATTGAACTCATCTATATCGCCACTCCAAGCATTTGTTGTTGCCAGTGCCTTTGATGTTATCCCCAACCGGTTATACCCGCGCACAATTGCTGTCGGGTATGACACACCCGTCGAATATGTATTTGCCTGCACTCCATCAATATAATATGTGTGGACCCCGGTCCCTGTAGTCGCCATTGTCCATAAATAATGATGCC
>JACCEB011506549.1_pt1 | contig 10088 bp, 8 predicted proteins | sample 7454761 | NCBI WGS metagenome assembly JACCEB01 (sample SAMN15323454, study PRJNA562643) | freshwater metagenome | isolation source: river surface water | place: USA:Blue River Watershed | collected 2017-08-18
CAGAGCCGCGATGGGGTCGGCGTCGCGCGCGAGGCGCAGGCGTTCGCTCGCGATCGTTGCGCCCGGCGCGAGGGCGAAGCCCTCGAAATCGCACACCGCCGACACCGAGCCGTTTTCGATTTCGATCTCGGTGTTGATCCGGTCGAACGTCGTGAAGCCGAATTGCACTGCGGCCGGCGCGGGGCCCGCGGGATCCCAAAGCTGCAACAGGGTCTTCGAAACCAATTTCTTCCCGGCCGTCGGTTGCACGAGATTGGGCAATTGCCAACCGCTCATCACGAGCGCGCGGTCGCCGGGCACGCCGGTCGCCTGCGCGAGCACGAAGCGGCCCAATTTGACGGGCGCCGCGGAGCGGTTGCGCAAGGTGGCTGAGACAATGCCCGCTTCGCGCCGCCACTCGATTTCAATGCCCCCGCCCGAGAACGTCGCCTGCGGCGCCAACCCGGGGGCAAAAGCATACCCGCGGCCGTCGGCCTGAAGACTGCAACCGAGCGGAAAATCGGCGACCGCGCCGGCCGCGGCCCGGACCACGACCAACGAAAGCAAAATCCAAAGGAGGCGCATGGGGCATCCGACGAATGCGCGGAGCGCGGGTCCGGCGCAAGCCGCGCGCCGCTGCGGGTTCCGCCGCACCCGTTATTTCAACTTCCGGTTGAAGAAATCGAGCTGGGTCTGGAGCGAGTGGCGGGACTTCGCGCGCGTGCTCGTGATGCTGTGGCGCTCGCCCGGATACAGCATGACCTCGAACGGGATCGCCTTCGCCTGCAACGCGGCCATCAGGCGCGTCGAGTTCTCCAGCACCACGTTGTCGTCGGCCATGCCGTGCAGCAGCAGCAGCGAACCCGGCTTCATCGCGTCGAGCCGCGTGAGCACGTCGGCCTTCGCGTAACCGGCGGCGTTGTCCTGCGGCGTGCCGAGGTAGCGCTCGGTGTAGTGCGTGTCGTACAACGCCCAATCCGTCGGCGGCGCACCCGCCGCGCCGGCAACAAACGGCGTGCCCGGTTCGCTCAGCAGCAGCAGCGTCATCAACCCGCCGTAGCTCCAGCCCATCACGCCAAGCCGTGTCGGATCGACGTACGGCAAAGATTGCAGGAAACGCGCGCCGACGAGCTGGTCCTCGACCTCCACCGTGCCGAGCCGCCGGTGCAGCGCAGTCTGGAACGCGACCGAGCGGTTGCTCGTGCCGCGGTTGTCCAACTTGAAGACCACATAGCCCGCATCGGTCAGCACGCGGTCCGTCGGACTGCCCCAGCTCCGGCTCACGCGCGGCCGCGCCGAGGGTCCGCCGTAGACGGAGACGATCACCGGATACTTCTTCGCCGGGTCGAAACCCGCCGGCCGCTGCAGCGAATAGTGGAGCGGCTGACCGTCCACAGCGCGCAGCGTGCCGTACTCGGCGGTCCCGAGTCCTTCCCGGTACGGCCAGAAGGGATGTTTCTCGTCGAGACGGTTCTCCTCGATCCAGCGCACGCGGCGACCGTCCGCGGCATAGAGCGCCGTCTGCGGCGGCGTGCGCGGATCGGAATACGTTCCGGCAAAGGCCCCGCCGGACTTCGCCACCGTCGCCGTCCACCAGCCGCCCGCCGGCACGAGCGGTTTCGGTTCCTGCGGTTCGCGGAACGACACTTCGTACAGGCGCCGTTCCACCGGCGTGTCCTTCGAAGCGGAGAAAATCACGACGCCGCGCGCTTCGTCGAGGCCCTCGACGTCGCCCACCGGCCAATCCCCTTGCGTCAAGGTCCGGCGCAGCGTGCCGTCGGCCGCGTAAAGGTAGAGGTGCTTGTTCCCCGAGCGGGACGACGACCAGAGGAAATCCCCGCCGGCCAAGGCGCGGAAATCGTCGGTCACATCGACCCACGCCGGGCTGCGCTCCGTCAGGATCACACGTCCGCGGCCCGTGGCGGGATCGAAGGCGATGAGGTCGAGCGTCCGCTGGTCGCGCGTTTGCCGCTGCGCGTAGAGCGTGCGGCCGTCGCGGGACCACGCGACGCGCGCAAGGTAGATGTCGCGGTCGGGACCGAGGTCCATCGTCACGGTCGCGCCCGTCTCACGGTCGCGCACGAGCAGCTCGACCACGGCGTTGGGCCGGCCGGCGCGCGGATAGCGTTGGTTGACGGTTTTCGCGCCGGTCGGACCGAGTTCGAACCGCGGCACAAGATCGACCTGCGTCTCGTCGACTTTGGTGTAGGCGATCCGCCGTTCATCGGGCGACCACCAGTAGCCGGTGAAGCGGTGCATCTCCTCCTGCGCGACAAATTCCGCCGTCGCAAACGTCACCGTGCCCCCGCCCTCCGTCGTGATCGCCGTCTCGGCGCCCGCGGCCACATCGCGCACGTACAGGTTCTGGTCGCGCACGTAGGAAACGAAGCGGCCCTGCGGCGAGACCTTGGCGTCGACTTCGTCGCCCGGCGTCGCGGGCAACGGCCGGACCTGCCCGGCGGCGACGTCGAAGAGGAAGAGGTCGCCGTCGGCCGGCACGAGAATGAAGCGGCCCTTGTCGTCCCACGCATACGCGACGATGCCCCGCGCCGAAATCCGCTGGCGCTCGCGCCGCGCCTTCTCGGCTTCGGAGAGTTCCTTCGTGCCGGCGGTGAGCGACCGCGCGTCGATCAGCCGGTACGGTTCGCCGCCGGCGACGTCGATCGCCCACAGGTCCTGCACTTGCTGGTCGTCGTCCTTGGCTTTCAGATACGTGACGCGCGAGCCGTCGGGCGCGAGCGCGACGCCGCGGGCCGCGGGACCGGCGAGGCTGCGCGGGCCGAAGGCCTCGGCGGGCGTGAGTTTTTCGGCGCGGACGCCGACGGCGGCAACGGCGGCAAGCGAGGCGGCGGCAAGGAAACGGAACGTCATGGTGCGGGGCGGACCCGCAACGGGTCCGGCGGCCATCGCACGCAGGGCCGGGCCGGTGGCAACCGTTTACCGTCCGACGGCATTGGGCTTGGCCCGGCGTTTGCGGCCGCGATGGTGGAAACACCCCTCACCCCATGATGCGTTTCCGCCCCCTGCTTTCAGCCTTCGCCTGCGCTCTCGCCGGCGCGTCCGCCGGTGCCCAATCGGCGCCCGCGCCGATTCCCGTCTCGATCCGCGTCGACGCCGCGAACCCGCGCGGCGAACTGAAACCGATCTACCGCTTCTTCGGCGCCGACGAGCCCAACTACGCCTACATGAAAGACGGCCGACGCCTGCTGCGCGACATCGGCCAGCTGGGCGAGCCGCAGGAGTATTTCCGCACGCACAGCCTGCTGGTGACCGGCGACGGCACCCCCGCGCTGAAATGGGGCAGCACCAATGTCTACACCGAGGACGCCCAGGGCCGGCCGGTCTACGACTGGACCATCGTCGACCGCATCTTCGATGCCGGGCTGGCCGCCGGCGTGAAACCCTACGCGCAGATCGGTTTCATGCCCAAGGCGCTCTCCGTGAAACCGGAACCCTACCAGCACGAGTGGCGGCCGGGCCTGCCCTACGACGAGATCTACACCGGCTGGGCGTACCCGCCGAAGGATTACGCCAAATGGGCCGAGCTCGTCTACCAATGGGTCCGCCACTGCGTCGAACGCTACGGCGCCGCCGAGGTCGCGACCTGGTATTGGCAGGTCTGGAACGAAGCCAACATCGGCTACTGGAAGGGCACACCGGAGGAATTCCGCAAATTGCACGACTACGCCATCGACGCCGTGCGCCGGGCCCTGCCCAACGCGCGGGTCGGCGGGCCCGACACGGCCGGCGACGGCGGCAAGTTCATGGACGAGTTCCTCGCGCATTGCCTCCGCGGGAAAAACCACGCCACCGGCGCGACGGGCACGCCGCTCGATTTCGTTTCCTTCCACGCCAAGGGCACGACGCCTGTCTTCGTCGAGGGCCGCGTGCGCATGGGCATCGCCGGCCAGCTCCGCACCATCGACCGCGCCTTCGCGCGCTTCGCCTCGTATCCCGAACTCAAGGGCAAGCCCATCATCATCGGGGAATCCGACCCCGACGGCTGCGCCGCCTGCCAGGGCCCGCACCTCGGCTACCGCAACGGCACGATGTACTCGAGCTACACCGCCGCCTCGTTCGCGCGCAAACACCTGCTGGCCGAAAAGCACGGCGTGAACCTCGAGGGCGCGCTGACTTGGGCCTTCGAATTCGAGGACCAGCCCTACTTCGCCGGCTTCCGCGTCATGGCCAGCAACGGCCTCACCCTCCCGGTCTTCAACGTCCACCGCATGATGGCCAAACTCCGCGGCCGGCGACTCGACGCCGTGAGCAGCGCCGATCCCGGGGTCGAGGCGATCGTCCGCGACGGCGTGCGCGGCGCGCCGGACATCGCCGCGCTCGCCAGCCTCGACGCGGAGCGCCGCGAGCTGGGCGTGCTCGTGTGGCACTACCACGACGACGACCTCGCCGGCCCGCCCGCCGCCGTCGACCTCGCGATCGCAGGTCTGCCCGCGGGCGTGACGCGTGTGAACGTCGCCCACCATCGCGTCGACGAAAACCACAGCAACGCCTACGCCCTGTGGCAAAAACTGGGCTCGCCCGTCGCGCCTTCCAAATCGCAATACGCGCAGCTAGCCGCCGCGGCGAAACTGGAACGCCTCGCCGGTGCCACGCCGTCCGCCGCCGTCGAGAACGGCACCGTGCGCCTGCCGTTCTCGCTGCCGCGGCAGGGCGTTTCCCTGCTCACATTGACGTGGTTGGACTGACCCGCCGCGCCCGAAGTGCGGCGGATCGTTCCTTCAACTTGCACCTTTCAACTTTCAACCGCGCGTCAGCGCTCACGGCGCGCGGACCAAATTGATCACATCGCTCGGCGACAGCGTTGCGGCGCGCCTTTCGATTTCCCCGCGGTGCAGGCCGAAGGCGGCGCGGCCGTCGCCGAGGAGCTTCGCGTAGGTGTCCTTGAGCACCGCGGTTTCCATCCGCCGGCCGCCGCCGTAGTAGCGGATCGCCAAATGCCCGAGAGCGTACGTGGCCGCAAAGGTCACGGCCGCTCCGGTCGCGGCGCTCCCCGTCATGCGGCCGAGGCCGCCCATCATGCCGCCGCCGAGCGCGCCGCGAACGAGTCCGCCGAGCAACTTGCGCGCGTAGCCCTCGACGGCCTGGGCGGCGAGTCCCGCGCCGGCGGTCGCGAGGAAGTCGCGGATGTGGCCGCGGTCGAGGGTGTAGCCGTGCGCCTTGCCGACGCCGTAGACCATCTTCATCTGCAGCGGCACGATCGCCATGGTCGCGAGGTTCTGCGGCAGCAATTCGAGCGCGCCGTTGAGGATCGCATGGTTGAGCACCGATTTCTCGAGGGCCGCGGTGTTCACGGCCGCGACGGACGGCGCCTTCGTTTCCGCCGGCAGCACCGGCGGGACCGGGCCCGCGGCAATCTGATCCGCCGCCTGCTCGACCGCCATCGTGCTGCCGGGCAACGCCAGCGCCGTGCGCAGATCGGCAAGGAAGCGTTGTTCGGCCGCGTTGGGCGGACCGTCGGTGTCGCACACCCCGAGCGCCATCTCGTAGGCGAGCATCTTTGCCTCCGGAGTCTTCAGCGCCACGACGGCCGTCGCGACGGGCAGGCGGCCGCCGAGGACTTCCTGATAGACGGTCCACGGATTGAAGCCCGAGCCGTCGGCCCCGGAGAATCCTTCCGTGATCCTACGCAGGGCGGCGCGCTCGGCGTCGGATTTGAGGCCGTCGGCGAGCGCGGCGTGGAGCAGGAGGGCGAAGGTGGCGCGTTGTTCGTCGGGATGCATGGAGGCGGCGAAGGTAACGCCATTCGCCGCCGCCCGCCATTACGCAACCGCCGGCGGTTTCGAAACCGCGCTGCGCCGGCCGCTCACTTCGCCTTCAACTTGGCCGCGAGCTGCGCGGTGTGCCGGCCCTGGAAGCGCGCGATCGCGAGTTCGTTGGCGCTGGGCAGGCGGGCGCCGGTGGGACCGGTGATCGTGGTCGCGCCGTAGGGCGTGCCGCCGCTCAGCTCCGCGACGTTGCTCAGCTCCGGCGCCGCGTACGGCACGCCGGCCACGACCATGCCGTGGTGAAACAGGAAGGTCTGCATGCCGATCAACGTCGTCTCCTGGCCGCCGTGCTGCGTCGCCGTCGACGTGAACACGCCGCCGACTTTGCCGACGAGCGCGCCCTTGGCCCACAGGCCGCCGGTGTTGTCGAAGAATGCCTGCAGCTGGGCGGAGGCGCTGCCGAAACGCGTGCCGGTCCCGAAAAGGAGGGCGTCCGCGTCGGCGAGCGTGCGCGGATCCGCGAGCGGGATGTGCGCGAAGGCTTTTTTCGCCTCGGTCGCGCCCATTTTGGCGAGGACGTCGGCGGGCAGCGTCTCGGCCACCTGGAGAACTTCGACCTCGGTGCCCGGGACTTCACGGGCGCCGGCGGCGATGGCCTCGGCGAGCTGCCAGACATGGCCGTAGAGACTGTAGAAAATGACTTTGACGCGGGTATTCATGGAGCGGAGGGGACGATTATGGGACGGGAGGAAAATGGGAACAGGAGGAAGTCGGAGAAACGACGCGGCCGGGGCGCGCGCGGGTGGGGATTGGGCGGCGGGGAGAAAGGTTCCGCAGCTTCGCGCGGAGGCCGGCCGATCTGGCCGGCAGATCGGCCGCTCAACGCTCGATTCTCAACGCGCAGCTCCCTGCCCGGCCGGATGGATTTCGGGCAAAGCGGCTTCGATCTCGGCGCGGTGCGGCTCGAACTGCGCGGGCAGTTTGAGCGCGGTGCCGAGTTCGGCGGCGGGTTCGTCGACGGCGAAACCGGGGACATCGGTCGCGATTTCGAAGAGGATGCCGTTGCGTTCGCGGTAGTAGATCGAGCGGAAGTAATTCCGGTCGCGTACGCCCGAGACGTGGTAACCGGCGAGCGCGAGGCGCGAATGCAGCGCGAGTTCCCCCGCGTCGTCGGCCACGCGAAACGCGACATGGTGGACCGTGCCGGAGCCGCCGGCGCCGGGCCGGGCGGAGGCGTCGGCGACGACGTCGACATAGCGGCCGGAACCGCCGGGCCCGGCTTCGAACCGGGCGCGGTTGCCCTCGCGGCGGACAAGGCGGAAATCCATCTCGCGGACCAACAGTTCTTCGGTAGTCGCCGCGGCACGCACGGTGAGTTGCGCGGTGTGGAGGCCCCGGATCGCGTACTCGGCCGGGATGCCCGCCTGGGCCCAGCCGGCCCGGCGGTCGGCGGCGTCGGCCACGAGTTCGACCGGGATGCCGTCCGAGTCCGCAAACGCGATCACCACCTCGCCGAAACGCGTGCGTCGTTCCGCGGCGATTCCGCGGGCGGCCAGGCGGTCGGCCCAATAATCGAGCGCGGCGGGCGCCACCGAAAACGAGATCGCCGTCATTTGGCCGGGGCCCACGCGACCGCGGGCCGCCTGGCCGGGCCAGTAGAAGAACGTCAGGATCGTGCCGGGGGAACCGGAACCGTCGCCGTAGTACAGGTGGTACGCGGACGGGTCGTCGAAGTTGACCGTCTTCTTCACGAGGCGCAGACCGAGCAGCCCGGTGTAGAAATCGAGGTTCGCCTGCGGGTCGCTGGCGATGGCCGTGACGTGGTGGAGGCCGGAGAGAGAGGCGTTCATGACGGGAAGGGGAACGGACGTTTTTGACACGGAGTACCGATCGGGCCGGCGCGGGGCCGGCCGAAGCGGGGAGGAAACAAGCCGGCGGCCGGAAGGCCCGCCGCCGGCGCAGGAACCGATCAGGCGCGCGGCGCGGCGCCGGCGATGCTCAGCGAGAGCTGGATCGCTTCGGAGACCTTGTCGGTCATCTGGCCGGGCTTGATGCCGAAGTCGCTGCGGTTGATCTCGAAGTTGGCGCGGAGGACGAGGAGGTCGCCCTTGACCTTGGGATCGTTGACGCGGGCGCCGAGCTTGTCGGCGAGGTAGGTGAGCGAAACGGGAACCTTCACTTCCTTGGTGATGCCCTTGACGGTGAGCTTGCCGGTGACCTCGGCCGTGGTGGCCGTGCCCTGGGTGCGCACGTTGGCGAGGGAGACGGCCTCGAACGTGATCGTCGGATGCTTGGCAACATCGAGCCACTGGTCGCTGCGGAGGTGGTCGCCCATCATCGGGTTGCCGACCGTCAGCGACTTCGCGTCGAGCACGATGGTGCCGGTGGTCGCGCCGGGCTTGGCCGGGTCGAACGAGACCTTGCCGGAGATGCCGGTGGCCGTGCCGGTGATGGACTCCAGGGGAGCGTCGAGCTTGAACTGGACGTTGTTGACGCCCTTCGGGTCCTTGAAGTCGAAGGACAGCGGCGCGGCAACGGCGGCGGCCGCGGCCGCGGAGAACGCGAAGGCAAGGCGGAGGGAGGAACGGAGGGTGGTGGTATTCATGGGAAAAGCGGAAACGGTTTTGGGTTCTGGGCTTTGGGTTTTGGGTGCCGGAAAAAATGGGCCGGGCTCAGTTCTGCGGCGCGGGGGTCAGGCCGGCGACGGAACGGCGGCGGGAGAAAAACGAAACGCCGGCCAACACCGCGGCCAGGCCGGCGGCAGCGAGCGGGATCTCGACGCCGGCGACGAAGGCGTCGCGGCGGACCGGGTAGTCGATGCCGGTGATTTCGTCCTTCTGCATCGTGACGGCGCTGGTCTGGGTCCAGCCGCGGTGGGCGCCGGTCGCGACCCAGGTGCCGAGACCGGCCAGCAGCACGGCGGCGGCGGTGCCGCGGAGGGCGAGGTTGAGGCGGGAGCGGTTTTGCATGGGCCGACAGTAGCATCGGTCCGCTTTCCCGGCCACTGCGCGGACCGGCTTGCCGTCATGCGCTTTGCGCATAACCCTGCCGGCGATGAACGTCGACCTGCTCCGTTCCTTCTTCGCCATGGCCGAGCACGGCAGCCTCAACCAGGCCGCCGCCCGCCTGCACGTCTCGCAGTCGACGCTGACGCGGCAGCTGCGCACGCTGGAGCAGGCCGTGGGCGGCAGCCTGTTCGAGCGCAGCCCGGGCGGCGTCGCCCTGACGGCGACGGGCCACGCGCTCGCCGCCGGGATGAAGCCGGTGCTGGGCGCGTTCGACGGCGCCCTCGAGCACGTACGCAAGACCGCCCGCGGCCAGAGCGCGCGGCTGCGGGTCGGCTACCTGATGTCGGCTGCGGCCGAATACCTGCACCCCGCCCTCGCCGCTCTGCGCCGCACCCACCCGGAGGTGAAAGTCCAGCTGCTCGACCTCTCGCCCGGCGAGCAGATCGGGGCGCTGCGGCGCGGCGAGATCGACCTCGCCATGATCGACAGCGCCGGCGCCTTCCTCGGGCGCGAATTCTACCTGCGCAAACTCGCGACCTTCGCCGGCTACGTCGCGCTCTCGGAAAACCATCCCCTCGCCGCGCGGCCCGCGCTGAAACTCGCCGACCTGCGCGGCGCGCTCTTCGTCGGCGCCAACGAGCGCGACATGCCCGGCCACAACGCCTGGCTGACCAAGCTCTGCCGCCGCGCGGGCTTCCGGCCGCACCTCGTCCTCGACGCCGACAGCCTCACGCACGCGGTCGCGACCATCGGCACCGAGGGCGCGGTCGCGCGTTTGCCGGAGTACACCCGCAAGACCGCTGTCCCGGGCGTGGTCTTCCGCCCCCTGCGCGAATCCGGCGCGACCTGGGACCTGTGGCTGGCATGGCAGCGCGGCAAGGTCTCCGCACCCGTGCGCGCCATTCTGGAAACCCTCCCGCAGCGAACCTCGGTCTGAGCGGGGCGTGGGGTCGGTTGAGAGCCGAGGGCTGAACGTTGGGAGACCGGCTGTCCGCCGGGAATTCCGGCGCAGGCAACCGGGGCCGGCATTTGACCAAGCGCGGCGGGCGTTCCACGGTGCGCGCATGCTCTCCGACGCGTTCGCCGGTCTGCAGAAACTCATGCTGCCCGACCGCTGGCAGGCGCAGGCGCTGGCCGCGCTGCGGGCGGGGCATGATGTCGTCGTCGACGCCCCGACCGGCGCCGGCAAGACCTACGTTTTCGAACGCTGGGCCGAGCAGTCGAACTTCGCGAAACGCGCCCTCTTCACCGTGCCGACGCGCGCGCTGGCCAACGACAAGTTCGCCGAATGGCGCGCGCGCGACTGGGACGTCGGCATCATCACCGGCGACCTCTGCGTCAATCCCCGCGCCCCGATCGTCGTCGCCACCCTCGA
>JACCEB011525290.1_pt1 | contig 10087 bp, 6 predicted proteins | sample 7454761 | NCBI WGS metagenome assembly JACCEB01 (sample SAMN15323454, study PRJNA562643) | freshwater metagenome | isolation source: river surface water | place: USA:Blue River Watershed | collected 2017-08-18
ATAGTAATGTTGGATTTATCAATACCAATGTATCCAATGTTAATTATAATTTAACAACCAAGATTGATAGTAATGTTGGATTTATCAATACCAATGTATCCAATGTTAATTATAATTTAACAACCAAGATTGATAGTAATGTTGGATTTATCAATACCAATATATCCAATGTTAATTATAATTTAACTTCCAATATTGATTATATTACTACAGATACCATATCTTTAGGAAATATAAATCGCTTTATTGTAAATGATGTTTATGATAGAGATATTAAATTTACTGGAACTATAAATACATCGAATATCATTGCTTCAAATATAACAGTTTTAGGTGATTATTCGATTTTTGAAACAAGTGTTTATAGAACAGAAACAATAGAAATTATTAATGACGCAACGGCAACGTCATTAGTAGCAAAACAAATGAACACAAATAAAAATGTAGCTGAATTTTATAATTCGAACCAATTAACACTTGTAATAACTTCAAATGCAAATATAGGTATCGGTTTAAAAAATCCAAATAGTTTATATAAAATAGATGTTAATGGCATAATAAATTGTAGTGATATATATATTAAAAATTCAAGTTTTTCAAATGATACAGTAACATTAATAAATCAAAATTATTGTAAAAAAACAACCTTTTATTTTACAACAACAAATGCTTATGTTTATAATAATATCACATATTATACATATAATATTCAATTGAATAAATTCATTAAATTTATTCAATTGACTAATGTAAATTTATACAAATTTAGAATTCATACAAGTTATATTGACAGCGTTTTCAATGATGATACAATAAGGGAATGTGATTATTTAGTAATATTAAGTTATAGAAATATTAATGATTTAAATCAAGGTCTTAATGTCAGAGCTATTGGATTGCCACAAGATACTTATTTACAAAAAATTCAACCTTGGAAAATTGTAAAATCTAATAGTTTTGATTATATTACATATATATCACCAATCCAAAATGCTTCTATTTTATGTACAATTATTGATGAAGCATAATATATGGTGATAAATTTAGGTATTTGGCAAAATATATAAATCGATTCAACAGCAAAAAATATAATAGTTAGAAAAAAAATAGGTTTTTTTTATATTTATTAGATTTAGAATGACTTCTAATATCCATATATTTCCTATATATGATACGGGAGGTAACATAAACTATACTCCATATAATAATAATATTACAGACAAATCATTAATATCAGTATATTGGTCAGATATTATATATAATCCTCTATCAAATATATCAGTCAATAATTTGATTACCTCGAATGTTTTATCTGATACAAGTAATCAATTATTAAATCAAATACCAGGTATAAGTAATTTAACTAATTATTATACATCCGCACAAACCTCAAACATTTTCGTTACCTCAAATGTTTTATCGAATACAAGTAATCAATTATTAGGTACCACTAATTTAACTAATTATTATACATCCGCACAAACCTCAAACATTTTTGTTACTTCAAATGTTTTGTCCGCCACAAGTAATCAATTATTAGGTACCACTAATTTAACTAATTATTATACATCCACTCAAACCTCAAACATATTCGTTACTTCAAATGTTTTGTCCGCCACAAGTAATCAATTATTAGGTACCACTAATTTAACTAATTATTATACATCCACACAAACCTCAAATATTTTCGTTACCTCAAATGTTTTATCGAATACAAGTAATATTCTTCTTAATTATAATAATCTTAATAATATACCATGGATTAATTCTAATAATAATATTATTGCCAATGATAATATTTATGTTTTTTTGCAAAATGGATCCATTACATTTATATATAATACTATTTGTGATGTTCTTGTTGTTGGCGGCGGTGGTGCTGGTGGTACACATGGTGGTGGTGGAGGTGGTGGTGATGTAATATATTTAACAAATATAATTTTTACAGCAGGTACATATAATATTACTGTTGGTGCGGGGGGTGCTCCTACTTATACTGATCATTTAGCAGGAGGAAATGGCTCAACATCATCAATAAGTGGAAATAATTTTACTACCATTTTTGCTGCTGGAGGTCAAGGTGGTCATGGTTTTAATCAAACAGCAAGTGCTACACCTACAGCAGGTTCATTAGTAACAAATAATTATTCAAGTGGTGGAGGTGGTGGTCAATCTAAAAATGCTGGTCCAGGTACAGGAAATTCAGTAAGTGGAAACGGTGGTTTAAATGGAGGAGAATTGAATAGAGCTTCGGGTGGAGGAGGTGGTGCTGTTGGTAATGGTGGAAATGCTTCTTCAACTAAAGCAGGAAATGGTGGAAATGGATTTGTTTGTTCTATAATAGGAAGTCCAGTTGGTTATGGTGGAGGAGGTGGAGGGGGAACATATATAGCAACAGCACCAGTACCAGATGGTGGAGATGGTGTTCATGGAGGTGGAAGGGGAGCATCCGAATATGCTTCATCATCAAGTATTTATATTTCGAATAGTGCTGGAGAACCTAATACAGGTGGTGGTGGAGGAGGTGGAGGAGGTGGTAATAACAGATATGGTGCAAGTGGCGGTTCAGGAATAGTAATAATTAAATTATATCGTAATCTTATAATATCAGGTAATGTTGGTATTAAAACTAATAATCCTTTATATGATTTAGATGTTATTGGTGATGTTAATGTCACACGAAAATATAAAGTCAATGGACAAGATGTAATTAGTTCACAATGGACAACATCCGGAACCTCTATTTTTTATAATGGTAATGTTGGCATAAATTTAAATAGTCCACAAAATAATCTTCATGTTAGTTCTGGATTATCTGCTGTAGGAATGAGTTATCCTTTAAAAATAAGTGCAGGTTCATATGACAATAATGGAACATCAGGCACATTTATGTGTTTAAATACAGAAAATACTAGTTGGAGTAAATGTGCAATCGGACATGTTAGAACAGATACGTATGATAGGGGTTCTATAGTGTTTTTATGTAATAACAATAATGATGCAAGTACTGTTGATATGACACATCAAGTAATGAGAATTACTTCATCTGGTAATGTAGGAATAGGGAATATAACTCCTTCCTCCACACTTCATTTACATAAATCTGCAGCATCACAAGATGTAAGAATAAATATTACGGATGGCGGAACAGGTAGTGCAAATACAGATGGTTTTGCTTTAATTAAAGGAGCTGGTAATGAATGTTATGTTTGGAACTATGAAAATAAAGATTTAATATTTGGAACAAATGGAACTGAAAGATTTAAAGTTACTGGTGATGGTAGCAATATTTCTTTTAGATTTGCTTATCCCCCTCAAGGAAGTCAACCAGCACCTCAATATTTTAATAGATTTGTATCATTTTCTACAATTGGAGGTAATTTTGGAATTACAAATCCATTTTTAACTGTATATGATAGATGTTATGTAAATAATTATAATACTGCCATTAAATTAAGTACTAATGGTTATGCACGCGCAAATCATAGTTCAAGTACATATATATTAATGGATAGTAGTGATGGTTTTACAAATGCTAATGTTGGAACAATAACTATGGGAATTAGAACATCAGATGTAATGACTTTAATAGATGATAATTCAACAAAATTGGGGTGGGTGGGTATTGGTACCGCAATACCAGAACAAAAACTTCATTTAAAAAATGGTTCTTTATATATTGATAACGGTAGATTAGGCATAAATTTAAATAATCCACAAAATAATCTTCATGTTAGTTCTGGATTATCTGCTGTAGGAATGAGTTATCCTTTAAAAATAAGTGCTGGAGCATTTAATGATGGTGGAACATCAGGTACATTTATGTGTTTAAATACGGAAAATGCTAGTTGGAGTAAATGTGCAATAGGACATGTTAGAACAAATACGTATGATAGAGGTTCTATAGTGTTTTTATGTAATAACAATAATGATTCAACTACTGTTAATATGACACATGAAGTAATGAGAATTACTTCATCGGGTAATATTGGTATTAAAACTAATAATCCTTTATATGATTTAGATGTTAATGGTAATGTTAATGTTACACAAAAATATAAAGTCAATGGACAGGATGTAATTAGTTCACAATGGACTACATCAGGAAACTCTATTTTTTATAATGGTAATGTTGCCATAGGTAATGTTACCCCAACACAAATATTTCAAGTTGGAAATGCTGGTAGATTAAGAATAGCGAATAGTATTGCTGATTATTCATTAATTGGAACTATAGATACAGATGGTTCAACTAACACACGAATAATAATATCGGGAAGAGATAGAGGTGGAACAAACGCAAATGGAAATATTCAATATGTATCTACAGGAACAGCAGGCAGTCATATATTTTATACAACTGATAGCACTACTGAAAGATTTAGAATTGCTAATAATGGTAATCTATTTCATAAAGGAGGATATGTTATACCATTAATAATTTCTTATTCTTTCTTAGCAACAGGTTCTCCAACTGCTTGGGAAATACCAACAAAAGGATCAAACGTTGTATTATATATTAATATAGCAGGGTCTTTTGGAGTATGGATAGGAACCGGTCTATCACCTGGAACATATAATGGAGGTATTGGTGTTTATTTTAATAGTAGTAGTTCATATTATCTCCCTTATTTTACACCTCAAGGTTCTGTTACTGGAAATTGGAAAGGATGGTTGTATTATGTAAATAATGCAATGGTACATGTCACGGAAATATGGTATTAATTATTATATATATATATAATAACTATGGAAAATATACATCAAATATTTCAGAATATAAATAATAATGAATCATATAAGCCTATTATTCATACTGTAATATCACCCGATGAAGTTCCACAAGAAGTTAAAGATAATGCAAAAAAAAATTATATTGAATATTTAAGAGAAAAAAGAAATAAAATACTAGCAAATACAGATAAATACTTTTTACCAGATTATCCAAGTATTGATGATAATAAAATAAGAGAATTAAAAATATATAGACAACAACTTAGAGATTACATGTCTCATTCATCTATAAATGAATTTGATGGTTTTAATGTAAATACTATCATACAATTTCCAATTAAACCTTTATTTGTAAAAGATATTGAATGATTTTTATATAAGGTTTTCTTTATAACTCTATCTTTATAAGTTTCATCACCGTTCAAATAATATATAATGCATTTTTTGGTATTTTAATTTCATTTATTTTTCTTCTATAAAAAATATTTAAAGTCTCTATTTACGTTATACATTTTAATAGATATTTTTCAATATTTTGTTTGTATTCTTTCTTATCATATAATTCAGGTAATACATTTTATAAATCATGAATTAATTATTTAACAATTTCTTATGAAAGATTAATAAAGAAATCAATTTAGGAATTAATGAATTAAAAAAATAAATGTACTATAAAACCGATTCTAATTGGGGAAACACATTTATGAATATAATTTAATAATAATTGATTTTGAATACCTTGAAAACCGCTAAAGATAAATAAGCAAAAATAGTCTTGGGAATTACGCGAAAAGCATCTGATGTATGATTTGTAACATTAGCTGTAATAACACCAGTTATATTTGTTGTCATAATTAACTCGACAATAGTGGTATTATTTATCATTTAATAATCTATCATTGTAATTTATTTTTATATCCATATTTATAATAATTAGGGAAATGTTTGATTTGGATCCTCTTTTTGTGATATCGATGATATTAATGCAAGTTGGAGCCAGATATTTAGATTTTGGTCTTACTGATTTTCAACAAAAGTTAATTAAGAACAATTTTGTTCAAGCTACCATTTTATTTGCGATTATTTATATAGCGGTTCGAGATATCTTAAAAACAACCTTAATTGTAGCATTAATTTATCTGATTATTTATGTACTTTTTAATGAAAAACATAAATTGAATATTTATTCGAAACGATGGTTATATAATGAGGGAATAATAAAGGAATATGAAGACCTTAAAAATAAATATTATGAGAAGATTACTAAAATAAAAAATGAATATTATATTTAAATTAATTTTTACAAATGATAAAACCTATTGTTAAATGGGTAGGGGGTAAAACACAAATAATTGATAAAATAATTGCTGAGTTTCCTACAGAAATAAATGATTATTATGAACCTTTTCTGGGTGGCGGTAGTGTTTTATTTGCTTTATTGTCAAGTATAAAAAAAGGGGTTATTAAGGTCAATGGTACTATAAATGCTTATGATTTAAATGAACCTTTGATTTATATGTATAAAAATATTCAATCTAATTATGAAGAACTATATAATCAAATACAGGAATTGATATCAGAATTTAATTCTTATGAAAATAAGGAAAGTTATTACTATTTGACGAGAATTAAGTACAATGAGTTAAATGATAAAAAGGGGTTATTAGGTTCAGCATTATTTATTTTTCTAAATAAGACTTGTTTTCGAGGCATTTATAGAATGAGTAAAAATGGATTTAATGTTCCTTATGGAAATTATAAAAATCCCGAAATTATTAATATTACTCATTTAAAAGAAGTAAATGAACTGATTCAAAATGTTACGTTTGAATGTTATGATTTTGAGAAACCATTGAATTTAATCAAGAATAAGAATCATCCCCAAGATTTCATATATATAGACCCACCCTATGCTCCTCAAACAAAAGTTTCATTTGTAAAATATACTGAAAAGGGTTTTACTATTGATAATCATATTCAATTATTTAAATTGATTCATAGTTTAAATAACATAAAAATAATGATGAGTAATTCAGATGTACCACTAATACGTGATAATTTTCATAATGACACATATAAAATTACTTATATTACTTGTAAAAGAGCCATTCATTCTAAAACTCCAAATGCTACTGCCAAAGAAGTTATTATAAAGAACTATTAATCCAAATGTCTATTTTCTCAAAATAATCGTCATCATCACCAAATAGCACTGCTATATCCGCCTCTTTAAGAATTTGATTTAAATCTATATATTTTTGATTATTTGATACAAATTTTTTCTTTAAGAAATCATTTACACAGAAAGCATAAGATATCTCGAAACCACTACCAAATCTTAATTCATATTCTCTTTTTAAAGCAACACCGCTCCATAATTTAGTTTCTACTGACCCCTCACGGTTTTGTTCTTTTTTTTCAAGAATTTTAATTATTTTTCTCCCTGATTCACATTCAATAATATATGCTTCATCTGGACGTCTATATAAATCGATTTTATATTTATCTTTAATAAATTTCTGAAACTTATTTTGACACACGCGAGTAATAGTGATACCTCCATTTTTCTTCGACATATAATCCCCGTGATTAGTATAACCATAGGTGTTATCTGTTTTTTCTTCAAATTTTTTACCATAAAAATTCGTATTAGAGCCACCAGCACCAGTTCCTTTATTAGATAGCATTAATAATTGTTTTTTATTAGCTAACAATCATTTTTTCATTTTAAATAAAAAATGATTATTATATTTAAAATTAACTTATATAATTAATAGATATGTCCATTTATGCTGAGTTATCATATAATGATCAAAAAGTTGAAATTCAAGAAGTTAAAGGAATTCAATTTAGTATCTTAAGTCCTGAAGAGATTAAGAAACGGTCTGTGGTAAATATCACAAAGACTGATACTTATGCAGGCAATGAACCTGTGATTGGTGGTTTATTTGACTCACGAATGGGTGTATTGGAACATAATAAAATTTGTAGTACCTGTGAACAAAAGAATGTTTTCTGTCCGGGTCATTTTGGACATATTGAATTGGCGAAGCCAGTATTTCACGCTATGTTCTTTGATATTACTAAGAAAATTTTGAAATGTGTTTGTTATAGATGTTCAAGAATCCTTATTTCACCTCAAACTGCGAACGAGGATTTAAAGAATGATATGAGTAAAATTATGGCCATCAAGAACAATCAAAAACGATGGGAAGCTTATTTTAAGTTATGTAATACCACTACTAAAATTAAGAGTTGTGGAGACGATAAACATATTGGTTGTGGTGCGAAGCAACCCGATAGATATAATAAGGAATCAGCGATGAAAATTATTGCTGAATGGAAAGATAAATCAAAAGAGACCTCTACTCAACTGGAATTTACAGCAGAGGATGTCTTGAGAATTTTCAAGAGGATTAGTGAGGAGGATATGGAAGTTATGGGTTTTAATCCCCGTTGGAATAGGCCTGAATGGATGATTTGTTCCGTTCTACCCGTTCCTCCTCCTGCCGTTCGTCCAAGTATCATTGAGGAGAATGGTCAACGCAGAGAGGATGATTTAACTCATAAATTATGTGATATAGTAAAGGCTAATAATAGTATCATTGATAAGATTAATAAGGGAGCCAGTGAGGAAACAATTAAGTTAATCACTATGGTTCTCCAATACCACATCTTTACTTTCATCGATAATCAGATTCCCGGTCTCGCTCCATCTCAACAACGGAATGGACGGAAATTAAAATCGATTTGCGATAGAATGCGAAAGAAGGATGGTAGAATTCGTGGAAATTTGAACGGAAAGAGAGTTGACCAATCAGCTCGTTCGGTGATTACCCCAGACCCTTATATTAGTATTGATGAATTAGGCGTACCTATTCGTGTTGCTCTCAATATCACTTTCCAAGAGGTGGTAAATGAATATAACATTGATGAAATGAAGAAATTGATTATGAATGGTCCGAATAAATGGCCTGGTGCGAAGTATGTGAAGAAGGTCAAAGATTTAAATACGATTAATTTAATGTATCCGGAGAAAAACGGAACTCTTGATAAGATTGTGAGTGAATTGAGAGTTGGTGATATCGTTCATCGACATCTTAATAATGGTGATTATGTTCTTTTCAATCGCCAACCGTCATTACATAAGATGAGTATGATGTGTCATAAAGTAATCATTATGCCATATCAGACCTTCAGATTGAATGTATTAGATACACCTCCTTATAATGCTGATTTTGATGGAGATGAGATGAATCTTCATTGTCCTCAGAATATTCAAACGATGAGTGAATTGAAGGATTTGGCAGCCGTCCCTTATCTAATCTTAGCACAAAGGGATGGAAAGCCAAGTATTGAAGTTGTTCAAGATACTCTCGTAGGTTCATTTCGACTTACGAAGGATTATACGATTGTAAGTGATAAGCAAATGGCAAATTTACAGATGTGTAATAGTTATTTCAAGGGAAAGTTGGCGAAACCCAGCAAGGATTATACTTATACTGGTCGAGAACTTTTCTCTGAAATCCTACCACCATCATTATATATCGAAGAGAAAAACAAGGCTGGACAGAAGGTTGTTATTAATAACAGCACTTTAGTGTCTGGTAATTTAGATAAAGCAGTATTTCACAATATTACCAATGGATTGATTCCGGTGATTTATCATGATTATGGTCCCATTGAAATTAAGAAATTCTTAGATAATACTCAGAGATTGGTATGTAGATGGTTATTAACCGCTGGTTTCAGTATTGGTATCAGTGATTTGGTAACTGATAAAAGTACTGACAGTGAATTGAATAATAAGATTAGAGAGATGAAGGCGAATGCCTATAAGAAATTGGAAGATATGAGAAAAGGAGATGTTGAGAATAATAGCATCTTTAATAATGAGGAATTTATTGAGAGAGAGATTATTGGAATTTTAAATCAGACTACGAATGAAGTTGCTCGTATCAGTCTTACCAAGATTGATGAGAAGACAAATCGTATGTTTAATATGGTCAAATCAGGGTCTAAAGGAAAAGAAACTAACATTGCACAAATTATGGCCTGTGTTGGTCAGCAAAATGTGGATGGTAAGCGAATTTCCTATGGATTCAGTGACAGAACTTTACCTCATTTTACGAAGTATGATGATGGTCCCGAAGCTCGTGGTTTTGTGGAGAATAGTTTCATCAGTGGTTTATCGCCACAAGAGGTATTCTTTCACGCTATGGGTGGACGTGAAGGATTAATTGATACAGCTGTTAAATCAGTTACAGGAGATACTCCTATTATAATTATTGAAGATGGACAAGCTAAATGCGTGAATATCGGAGATTGGATTGATTCTAAAATCGATAATCCC
>JACCEB011340544.1_pt1 | contig 10086 bp, 9 predicted proteins | sample 7454761 | NCBI WGS metagenome assembly JACCEB01 (sample SAMN15323454, study PRJNA562643) | freshwater metagenome | isolation source: river surface water | place: USA:Blue River Watershed | collected 2017-08-18
CCTCGTATGCAGCCAATCACGCCATTTACAAAAAATTACCCTACGATCTAAAGAGCCTTACCGATGTCAATATTTTAGGAACCAGCCCTTATGCCCTCGTAGTATCAGCAGATAGTCCTTATAAAACATTGAAGGATTTGGTCAATGCGGCAAAGGCAAAACCGGGGATCGTCCCGTTTGCAAGCGCAGGCGTTGGCAGCTCAACTCACCTTGCAGCAGAGTACTTTAATCAAACTATGGGCATCAAGATGCTCCATGTTCCTTTTAAAGGATCACCTGAAGCGATCCAAGAAACCATTGCCGGTAGGACGGCCTATTACATGGCTCCCCTACAAACTGCAATCGCACAAATCCAAGGCGGTAAAGTACGCGCCCTGGGTGTTACCAGTGCTGCACGTGCTGAGGCAGCTCCCGATATCCCAACAATTGCTGAACAAGGATTTCCGAACTTTGAGATTGGGCTGTGGGTAGGTGTTTGGGCGCCATCAGCAACACCAGCAGCGATTCTCCAAAAAATTAATACTGACATTAATCGTGCCTTACAGGATTCTGAGGTGAAAGCTGCATATGCCAAAGCGGGGATTACCATCAAACCGATGAACTTGGCAGAGACCGAAAAGTTTGTGCGCAGTGAGATTAATAAGTACACCAAGATTGCCAAAGACGCTGGAATCGAACCACAATAACCCACCCCTTTGTCAGGCTCCAGACCAGGTCCTGAAAAAACCTGGTCTCATTCTTGGTAAGTACGCAACCGATTGCCATGCCCACATTTGTGGGCCGGCCACGATTTATCCATACTCTGAAAAACGGATCTATACACCGCCCGATGCTTTATTGCCACAGTATCAGGTACTCTTAAATCATTTGGGTGTTGAGCGAGCTGTTTTAGTACAGCCCAGTGTGTATGCCGATGACAATCGCGCTTTACTCAGCGCTCTCAAAACAGACCCAGGGCATCTACGTGGCGTTGCGGTAGTTGACTGGGACATCTCCGAACTAGAGCTTGAGAAAATGCACCTGGCTGGAGTTCGGGGGGTTCGTTGCAATATTGTTGATCGAGCAGACGCCAAGGGTGTTCTACCAATCTTAAAATTGCGTTCCCTTGCCGATAAAATTGCCCCGCTGGGATGGCATATTGAATTCCTGATGCATGTCAATGAATTTCCTGATCTTGACCAAATCCTCAGAAACTTTCCAGTAGAGGTAGTCTTTGGTCATTTGGGTTATCTGAAGACTGATTGTGGTATCAACGATCGCGGATTTCAGAGCCTTTTATCACTCATGCGTGAGGAGCGTGCTTGGGTTAAGCTCACTGGCCCTTACCGCATCTCAGCGCACGATCGCCTACCCTATTCCGATACCAATCTATTTGCCCATGCCTTACTAGAAGCAAATTCACGTCAAGTGGTTTGGGGTAGCGATTGGCCCCACGTTATGGTGAAAGGTTTTATGCCCAACGATGCTGATCTTCTGGATTTATTGAGTATCTGGGTTCCAGATCAAACCTTACGAAACCAAGTTCTTTGTACTAACCCGGCCAGACTCTATCAATTTTGAGCGTTCAGTACCCAAAAGAAAAAGCCCGCGTTAGCGGGCTTTAACTGAAAGGGTTCTATATTACAGACCCATATTTTGCTGCGCTACCATTAAATACAGCATAGGGATGGAAAGAACGGTATTAATTCGTGAGGTCAACATCGCTGTACGAGCAGATTTTGCTTTCAAATCAGCATCAACAGCAACAATACCAAGAGCACGCTTTTGATTTGGCCAAATGATGAACCATACATTAAAGGCCATAATCAAGGCGATCCACATCCCTAAACCAATTGCTAAGAAGGGTTGTTGCAAAGTGAACGCTTTGTGTGCGTAACCATTCAGGATGGCCAAAATAATTCCGGTGAGTACGGTTGCCATCGCGGCAAAGCGGAACCAAAATAAAGCCGTTGGCGCAATCACTTTACCAATCGCGGGCTTTTGCTCATCAGGGATCTTGGGCATCGATGGAATCTGCACAAAATTGAAATACCATAACAAACCAATCCACATTACTCCTGAGATTACATGGAGATAGCGGAATACGAAAGCAACCCAACCTGGATTACCGATATTGGAAGTGCCAAACAGAACAATGATCAGCAAGAGTAATACAAATCCTGCTAAAACTGTGCGGCCAAGAGAGGTCAAGATTGACGCCATTTTTGTCTCCTAAAGAGGTCTAAAACCTTGCAACTATAAACCATCTCCCTTATTTTTGCCTTGATCGGCGCCCCCAAGATGAAAGTATTACTATTTAGCTTATGCAAAGACTTTATATCCAAGAAGTGGTAACCCGTGACGGCTTTCAGGCTGAAAGCAAGTTCATTCCTACTGCAGACAAAATTGCCTTGATTAACCGTTTAAGCAAGGCCGGCTATGCCAAGATTGAGGTGACCTCCTTTACTAGCCCTAAGGCGATTCCCATGTTGGCGGATGCCGAAGAGGTCATGAGCAAAATTGATCGAGTACCAGGTGTGGAGTACACCGTTTTGATACCCAATCTAAAAGGGGCTGAGCGCGCCTTAGGTGTTGGTGTTGATGAATTTAATCTCGTCATGTCCGTGAGCGAAGTTCATAATCAATCCAATCTACGTATGAGTCGAGCAGACTCTGCAAAAGCTTTAGGCGAGGTTATCCGCTTGGCGCACTCTGCAAAAGTAGCAGTGAATGTCTCTCTGTCTACTAGTTTTGGTTGCCCCATGAGTGGCATGACCCCCATTCCAGAGCTAATGCGCTGGATTGATCATTTCGCTAATGAGGGGGTTCGGGGAATCAGTATATGTGACACGACGGGAATGGCAAATCCACGTCATGTAACGGAAGTGTGTGAGCTGGCTATATCAAAATATCCAAAGATGGAGTGGACTTTGCATTTCCATAATACGCGCGGCATGGGTTTAGCCAATGCCCTCGCCGCAGTTGAAACTGGCATTGATCGCTTTGACTCCTCTTTAGGTGGTCTTGGCGGCTGCCCATATGCCCCAGGAGCTACTGGCAATATCTGCACCGAAGAACTCGTGCATATGTTTGATCTCATGGGCTACAAAACCAATATGAACTTAGATCTTTTATTGGAATGCTCAAGCCAGCTGCGTGACTTGGTTGGTAGAGCTTTGCCAAGCCAACTCTTAATGGCCGGAAAAGTAGACCGCATCTACGACAAGGTCTGCCAAAGCTAAATTATTTTTTAGCGGCCGCTTTCACTTTTGCTAAGTATTCTGCGATACGGTGCTTAATGTCGAGCACCGAGCCAGATTGCACTAAATCATAGAGATCAACTGCACGCGTATCGCGTTTACATGCTTTCAGTGCCATCGCTCTGGCATCTGGCGGAATCTCCAAGATATGCTCGAGTACCTGGGCTTCATAGGCATGCCAATCAGTTGGCTCTAATACTGCAGTCAAAATACCAAATTCTTTTGCCTGATGAGCATCAATTCGTCTGGGATTGCCAATTAACTGCTGTGCCCGATCGTTACCGACGCATTCGGCTAGACGCCGCGATCCTAAAATCAGACCAAATCGAGCCCCTGGAAACATCATGCGCATATCTTCCGAACCAACGCGATGACGACAAGCCAATAAGAGATCAGCGCCAGCCCCAATCGTTTGACCATGAGCAAAAGCCATTGTGTCAAAAGGTGCATAGGCAATCGCCTGTAACATTTGTTCAATACGCACAAAGTGCAAGAGCAAATCGCCTGCGCTGGCATCATCAAAATTTGAGAAATCAAAGCCCGCACAAAAGCCCTGCCCATCTCCCTTAAGGATTAATAGCCTGGTGCCATCCGCTTCAGACTCTTGGGCGATCTGTAATAACTCGGTTGCCAACTCATAACTTATGGCATTGCGTTTTTCTGGACGATTGAGCGTGACACGTTTGATGTGCCCAGAGCGCTCTACAGTAATTGTTTTCATACTCACCCCACTAACTCTTTATTATGCTCACCCAGGCGGGGTGGACGCTTATCAATTGCTGCAGTTTTGCCATTAAATTTGACCGGATTAATAACGGTCTTTGTTTGATGTCCATTCGCCATTTCTAGAGGCTGTACCCAATCCATTGCTAGTGTCTGCGGATCACTCAGAACGGCTGAATAAGAATTAATCGGACAACACGGCACCCCTGCCTTACTAAATGCCTCAATCCAGTTAGCGGCTATATCGGTTTGCAATACTTTTTCAATCAGTTCTTTTAAGGGAAGTTGATTCTTAGCGCGCAAGGCAGTTGTACTAAATCGCTCGTCACTCAAGAGGCTCTCACTCTTCAAAATATGGCACACGCTTTCCCACAGGGCTTGAGTACCGGCAGCCATCACTAAATAATCGTCTTTTGCTTTAAAGGCTTGATAAGGGGCATTACGCGGATGCGCTGACCCAAGCTTGACAGGATCTTTACCAACCCCAAAATATTCCGAGGTCTGTAGGGCTGCAATCGCGAGTGATGTTCCCATCATCGGTACATCAATATGAACACCTTGACCACTAGACTGAACTTGTCTCAATTGCGCACATATAGTCATTGCGCCATACAAGCCTGCTGTGAAATCTGCTACCGGCACACCACACTTCACTGGTGCGCCACCGGCTTCGCCGGTCACACTCATAATGCCGCTCATCGCTTGTATAGTGACATCGAATCCACCTTCATTTGATCTGGGCCCCATCTGTCCATATGCAGAAATCGAGCAATACACAATTTTGGGGTTAAGCTTAAGTACCGAGTCAAAATCGAGTCCTAAGCGTTTCATGACACCAGGTCGATTGTTCTCAATCAACACGTCAGCATTAGCAATAAGCTGCTTTACTTTGGCATGATCGATAGCATTCTTTAAATCCAAGGTTACAGAACGCTTATTACGATTGAGTGAGGCAAAATTTTCACTGAGAAGATCATTTTCAGGCCCAGTATGCGGAGGCCATGCGCGCAAGGTATCTCCTGCACCAGGATTTTCTACCTTGATAACGTCTGCGCCCAAATCGCCCAACAGCATGCCACAAAATGGACCGGCTGCGACATTGCAAATCTCAATGACACGAATGCCGTCAAGTGGGCTCAATACAGATGGAGAAATAAGATTTTTCATAGGCACTCTTCTCAATAGAATGCTCTATTCTACCGACCTCACTAGTAATAACTCAGGGGCTGAGTTTTACCTTTAAAGATTCGATAAGAGAACAAGGTGTATGCCAGGATCGTTGGTAATACGATAATAGCTCCCCAAAAGATGATCCACAGAGATGGCGTGGAGGCCGCGGCTTGCCACGCAGTCATTTTGCCGACAATAAGATATGGAAACAAACTATAAGCAATCCCAAAGAAAGAGATCCAAAAAAGCGCTACCGTTGCCGTAAACGGTAACCACTCGCGTTGGCCTGGATTCTGTTTAAGGCTTTGTACGGCACGATCAATGATAAAAAACAAAATGGCTGTGGCAATCGGTACAGGTGAAAGCCACAATATATTGGGGTAGCTAAACCAACGATTCATGATCTCTGCACTGAAATACGGGGTAGCTGCAGAAATTAGAGCGATTCCTAAACCCGTCAACCATAAACTACCCCGCGCCCATGTCAGCGCTCGTTGTTGTAACTCACCCTCAGTTTTCATAACGAGCCAAGTAGATCCCAGCAAGGCATAACCTGCAGGAAGACAAATACCCACCAAAGCAGCAAAAAGCCAGCCTATGGGCCCAGACTCAAAACCAATAATATGGCGCCCAATCATGACGCCCTGTGCCACCGCAGTAATGAGGCTACCAAGATAAAACAGAAAATTCCATAACGGTTTCTGCGCTAAATTAACTTTAGCCCTGAAATCAAACGATACGCCGCGCAGAATTAATCCCGCTAACATGATGGCAACTGGCAAATAGAGTTCCGTTAGGATGATTCCGTGAGCAAAGGGAAAGGCGACTAACAAGATGCCCACACCTAATACAAGCCAGGTCTCATTCGCATCCCAAAAGGGACCAATCGAAGAAATCATGACATCTTTATCATGATCGCTTGCGCGATTGAGCAAAATACCAACACCTAAATCATATCCATCAAGCACTACATAAGAAAGCATAGCGAAACCCATCGCGCCCAAGAAAAAGAGTGGTAGCCAGACGGAAGCTTGCGACCAATCGTTAGGCATCGAGGTTCCTGATTAAATACTTAATGCAGATTGAGCTGGACTACTTTGCACGGATTCAGTACTCTTCTTATCGGCTTGGCGTGCCATGTAAAAAATAGCCCAGATATAGGCAACAATAAGAGTTGTATATAAAAAGAGGTACATCATCAAGCTACTAAATACCATTCCACCTGGAAGCTTGGTTGCCGCTTCGGCAGTTGTCAATACGCCATGGACTAAATACGGTTGTCGACCAATCTCGGTGACATACCAACCAGCGACCACTGCAACCCACCCCGAGAAACTCATCCAAACAAAACCGTGTGCGAGCCAATTGGGTAGATCATGACTCTTACGCAAACACCACCAACCATACCAAGAAATCGCTAGCATCAATACGCCGACACCGACCATAATGCGGAAGGCAAAAAAGACTGGCTTGACTGGGGGGGTCTTCTCAAAATCTTTTAATCCCTTCACCTCGCCATTCCAATCATGAGTCAGATAAAAAGAGGCCAATTTAGGAATCGCAATTTCAAAATGATTAGATTGCGTTTTCTCATCCGGAATAGCAAAGATAACCGCAGGCACTCCCTTGCCAGTTTCCCAGATACCTTCCATGGCTGCTAACTTAGCAGGTTGGTGCTTTAGGGTATTTAAACCATGTATATCGCCTAAGAAAATTTGAATGGGTGTCAGAATAGCTGCTGCACCGATTGCCAACTTCAGTACGGCACGATTCGCATGTGAGCGGCTGCCCTGCAAATAGCGATAAGCAGATAATCCCGCTAACAAGAAAAATACCGTCAAGAACGAGGCGGTCATCATGTGCGCTAAACGATAGGGCATAGATGGATTAAAGACGATCTCCATCCAGTTGACAGCATGGGCTTGACCATTAATCATTTCAAAGCCTTGCGGGGTTTGCATCCACGAGTTCAAGACAATAATCCAAAAAGCTGACAAACTAGTACCGAAGGCAACCAAGAAAGTAGCTAAGGTATGCACTTTTGCTGAAACGCGTTTCGCACCAAAAAGCATGATGCCCAAAAATGTAGCTTCCAAGAAAAAGGCGGTGAGCACTTCATAGGCTAATAATGGGCCAGCGATATTTCCAACGGTTTCCATGTAGCCTGGCCAATTAGTACCAAACTGAAAACTCATCGTGATGCCACTTACTACACCTAATGCAAACGAAAGAGCAAATACCTTTACCCAAAATTGGTAGGCTTCTTGCCAATACGTATCACCAGAGCGGTTGAACTTGATCTTGAAATAAAAAAGTACCCAACCAAGAGCAATCGTAATCGTAGGAAATAAGATATGAAAGGTAATGTTGGCCGCAAACTGGATCCGACTCAACATAATGGGGTCAAACATTAGAACTCCCTGATAACGGAATATGAATTGATAAAGCTATTTTAAGAGTCTTTATTCATTCGTGCTAATTGAAATTCAGTAAAAAGTGTCCATATAATTATACAAATAGCTTTAATCAATCATAGAGCTACAAGAGAAAGTGAATATGACAGCAAGCTTACCCATGGATTCAATTGCCCCGTTAAGGCATTTTGTGACCGAGATGACCCAATTGATCGACCAATCCCAAGAGGAGTCTTTTTTGCGGCCCAAAGCTAAGGCACTTCTTCGCGAGCTCATTTCTACAGATCAGTGGTTACCTGAATTTTGCACGGTGCCACACCCTCAGTATTACCAACAATTTTTACTGCACGCAGATCCTTTGGAAAGATTCTCGGTGATTAGCTTTGTTTGGGGTCCAGGCCAAGCGACACCAATTCATGATCACATGGTGTGGGGTCTCATTGGAATATTGCGGGGTTCTGAGAAGGTACAACGATACCAACGCGATCAGAATGGAAGCTTAAAACCAATTGGTGAAGAGGAGACCTTATTACCTGGTGATATCGATGATGTAAGTCCTGCGACCAGAGATATTCATCTTGTCAAGAATGCGTTTACAGATAAAACATCGATCGGCATTCACGTCTATGGCGGCAACATTGGCGGCGTCCAGCGTCATGTTTACGACCCTAGTACAGGTGCCATAAAAAACTTTGTCTCAGGATATTCATCAACCCAAATACCCAATATTTGGGATCGGTCAGCGCAGATTCGGGCTCAGCTGGGTTAATGTAGCTTTACGTGTGGCTCAGTACGGCGGGTAATCATCCGCGCTAAGGTATCTAAGCTCACCTTTGCCCAACCATGTAGTGCCAGTTCGTGCATTTTATATAAAGACAGATACATGATTTTGGCAAAACTGCCTTCAATCATGAGATTACCGCCAATTAGACCTCCCATCATGCTACCTACGGTACTAAATTTACCGAGCGATACTAAAGAACCAAAATCACGGTACTGATAGGGTTTCAAGGGCTTGTCATCAAGCATGCGCTGAATTTGTTTAAATAGATGTGAAGCCTGTTGGTGAGCTGCTTGCGCCCTTGGCGGTACAAAACCACCCTTTCCATCATTGGCCTCGGGCCAAGGACAAGCAGCACAATCGCCCATGGCAAAGATGTTAGCGTCGCGCGTCGTTTGCAAAGTTGGGAGAACGACTAACTGGTTAATACGGTTGGTTTCTAAGCCAGCAATATCTTTTAAGAAATCAGGGGCCTTTACACCTGCTGCCCAAACAATTAGCTCGGCAGGCAAACTACTGCCATCGGCAAAGCGCACTTCATTAGGGACTACTTCAGCAACCTTTTTATTGGTAATCACCTCGACACCCATCTGGCTTAAGAGGCTCTCCGTTGCCAATGACAAACGTGGCGGTAGCGCTGGTAATATTCGTGGCGCCGCTTCAATCACGCTCACTTTTAAATCTTTATTGGGATCAACACGATCTAGACCATATGACACCACCTCACGTGTCGTGCGATAGAGCTCAGCAGCAAGCTCTACACCAGTCGCGCCAGCACCAATAATGGCAACATGCAGTTGGTCAGGTGTTAAAGGATTATTTTGAGATTGCGCCCGAATAATCGCATTGAGCATTTTGGTATGAAAGTCCCTAGCGTCGTTTTGCGATTCCAAACGCAGGGCATATTGTTCGACACCAGGAGTTGCAAAGTCATTGCTAAGACTGCCAATCGAGAGGATCAATGTGTCATAGGGTACAGAGCGCCGTGGAGTAATCTCTCGTCCTTGATCATCATGGTAAGGAGCAACAATCACCTCTTTGCGCTCTCGGTCTAAGCCAATCATCTCACCAATTCGATAACTGAAGTGATGCCAATGTGCTTGCGCAATATAGTCCACCTCATGATCGCCCAAATCCATGCTGCCTGCAGCAATCTCATGCAATTTGGGTTTCCAAATGTGGGTTCTATTTTTATCAATCAGAGTGATTGAGAGTTTCCCAGGCTTTCCCTTGCGAGGACCATAGCGATCACCCAAACGCGTCGCCAGCTCAAGTCCACCTGCACCACCACCCACAATCACAATCCGATGCATGAAATTGGCTTTCTCGCTAATGGTCTAATTTAGATTAAAACGAGTTATTGAGCCGCCCAACCACCATCCATATTCCAGGCAGCCCCTCTAACCTCTGAGGCATCAGCTCCGCATAAGAAGATGGCAAGTGCTGCCAACTGTTCTGGTTTGACAAACTCACCAGAAGGTTGTTTCTCAGAGACAAGTGCATGCTTGGCGGCATCGTTGGAGATATTTTCGTGTTCAGCGCGTGCATCCACTTGCTTTTGCACTAGCGGTGTTAATACCCAACCTGGACAAATTGCATTACAGGTCACCCCGGTATTTGCGGTCTCTAAAGCAACTACTTTGGTTAAGCCGATGATGCCGTGCTTCGCTGCCACATAAGCAGCCTTTTGCATCGAAGCAACCAAACCATGGACCGAGGCGATATTAATGATCCGTCCCCAATTGCGCTGTTTCATGCC
>JACCEB012004737.1_pt1 | contig 10083 bp, 18 predicted proteins | sample 7454761 | NCBI WGS metagenome assembly JACCEB01 (sample SAMN15323454, study PRJNA562643) | freshwater metagenome | isolation source: river surface water | place: USA:Blue River Watershed | collected 2017-08-18
GATTAGATTCAACAAACCATTCAACCAACCGCGATGCTTGACCTGGCGGCGTCATCCATTTCATATGGTCTGGCGTATAAATTTCTCTTGCCGTTGTTTCAACTCCAACGGGTCTTTTTCCCAATGGTTCACCATATCGGCCCAATCCATCTTTTTCATGCATTGCCATTTTTATGCGATGCTTTCGGCCACAAAAAGGGCCACCTTGCGCCCTGATGTAATCATCCCATGAAGTTGATTCTAAGCCCGTATGCTCTTTAACCTTTACCTTGTTTGTCGCTTTCCATGCATCAACCAAATATTCTGGCGATCCTTCTGGCATTGCTTTAATTCTTCGCAACTCTCTCCAAACCGTTACAGGAGCACCACCTACTTGCTGAAATTGTCTAATGCCCCATGTTGTCGCCCACGTTTCAACTCTTAAACTTGTTTCCATTGCAGGATTGCCGTACAAATCCTCACCCACATGCAAACCGTCAATATTTTTTGCAATGTACTTTGCAATGTATCCCGATGCGGTTCCCTTCTTTGGATCAATCGCCTTGAAATCAACACGATGAGCATGCGCACCTTTTTCGTTTGGTGAATCTTTTAATGCATATTTCCAAACCGTTGATTCAATTTCTTTCATATGCTCAGGTTTATGAAAAATTAGAAAATGCCAATGTGGTGTTCCATCATGTTGCGGTTCAGCAACACGAAAACCATATAAGTTAATTTTTCTTCTTGCCAATGCCGCCCTAATACGTGCCCACACCTTTGATAAATATGCTTGCGCCTCATTAGGGTTTGTACCATCATATTTTGGATTTTCAATCACTTTTCCATTGTTGACAGTTCGCCATTTATGCATGCGACTTGGACATGTTACCGTCATGAATGAACCCACATGCCCCAAATCTTTTGCAATGAATTCAAAACCTGAAATTCTTGTCATCAACTCAGCACGTCTAATCGACTTGTTTGCAGTGCTAGTAGCGGCCAATTCTGCAAGAGTAAATTCTTGACCTTGTTCATTTACTGCAATAGTAGATTCAAGAATTGCGGCATTTCTTTTGTTTTGCTGAATGCGCCTATGCACTGATTCGCTTGATGCATATACATCTCTTGCTTTGTTTACATATCCCAATTTGATTGCACTTGCTTCAACAGTTTTTGCGTGCAATTTTCTTAATTGCCTTCTCCACCATTTTGAATCTGACATTCTGGCAATGGCACCCGAATCCGTTATTTTTTTACCTTCTGGCGGTGCAATTGAATTTGCAATTGCTTTTCTACTCATTGCATCACGCAGAATTGCAGGCTCATGATAAATTTGAGCAAGTGAAATGCATGAAGCCGCCAAAAATTCTGATCTATCTATGATGTCCTGATCCGAAGCATTCAAAGGAATTCGAATTACATTGAGCATTTCAACTGTTTCACGCAGTTGAATGTTTGCTAATTTAGCTTGTTCTATTTCTTGGAAAAAATCTTTTCCTTCGGAACGCATGCGATCCCAACGTGAAAGCAATCTATTGCGCCACGTTGTTGGCATCCAAGAAGTTAATTCATGTGCCCATGCCAAATCAGACTGAATGCGGAAATACATTTTTATTTTTTACCCGCATATCGTCTCAAATATCTGTTTCCAGATTGTTGCGGCTTGGGTTTGTTTGCAGATTCGTTTAACCGTATTGCATGAAATGCTGCAATATCTGGACTATCGCAGATTGATACAGAGATCAATTCATTGCGATGATTTTGGTAAACAACATGAAAACCGTCTAAGGTTTCTAAAACAAAGTATTTCATTTTTGTAAAACTTCCATTTTTTGTGGCATTCTCAGGCGCGGCAACACAGTTTGACACAAAGCCACTTCATTTCATACAATCTAAAAGTCATGTTGTGGAACTTCCACATTCTCAGGCTGACATAAAGGCCCAATGTTTTAACGCATTGGGCCTTTTTCTTTGTTTTATATGCATTCAAACAATAAAACATTCATGTTTTATGTGAAAAATATCTATAACAAAACATTGCGTTTATGTTGAAATTGTGTTCGTGCAATGTTGCACATAACCCGGAGAGTTTAAAAATGGATTACTGGATCAAATGCGCAGCTAAATGGCAGCGTGAATTTATGGCTATGAAAGCTGAACGCGACAATCTTGCAGCATTGCTAAAAATGCATCATGAAGCAGTTTCAAAATTGAATGGTTCAACATCATGATTTTATTTAAAGATACACAGCCTCAACTTTGGCTACTTACACCCGAAGAATTCGATTGCCTTCCCAATGGCACAAAATTGCAATGCATTGATCAAACTGAAGTTATTAAAGGAATTGATTACATTGATCAAGATACCCGCATGGGAGTTATTGCTTATGGTTTGCTAGGCTCAAAATCTTCTATAGAAACTCAATTGAGGGGTATTGCATGAGCACTCATGGAGACGGTGGAAAAGGCAGTAATCCTCGCCCTTTTTCTGTACCACTTGGCCAATTTAATGACAACTTCGAAAGAATTTTTGGAAAGAAACCAAAGCAATGTTTTTCATGCCATGGAACGGGTGAAATTATTTGTTTTCAGAAAGACGGAAAAACTGAGGCATATCGGGATGAATGCCCCTCATGCAATGGCAAGGGTCAAATATGAATGATGAAGAAAAAAAACTATTGCAATGTTCAATTAGTCCAAGGCCACTTTCACACCCATTGCAAGATTATCACTCCGCCATAAGTGAAGGCCCATTGCATTTTACTTGGACAGATAAACCGCATAGATTAGTCTATGACTTAATTGCAGCGGTTAAATATTATGCGATCAAAGCCAATGAAGCTGGAATAAAAAAATGACGCCTCAAAGTGTTATCAATGATCTAATCTACTTAGAACGGTATCACCGAACACATGGCGCACCATTAACCGCTGATGCAGTGATAAGAGCAAGAACTTTGATATACAAACAAAGCCTAGCACTTGGAACACTTGACACAGAAAAACCAGAAGCCGTTATGGTGACTTTGGTTTCTGAAATTGATGGATTATTTGCAGAACTTAAAAGGTTGCAGGGTCTTGTTGACAAACAAACCGAAATGCTTGCAAAATCTATTTGAGATAGCCATTAACCCACATTTGCAAATTTGTGGGTTTTTTTTCGCTTATTTTTTCATTAGCAAGGAATCAATGCGGCCATGCGCCTCGGACGCACTTTTTTCCGTTAATGTCATTCTTGCTTTTAAATCTGCAAGATCAGAACGAATTGCAACATAAGCAGCAATTCCGCCAACCAAAGCTGAAGCCAATGGGCCAATGAATTGTTCAAGTCCGTTCATGTCAACATCGCAGTCACGTTTGTAATGTAATCTCTTGTTTCAATTGGTAGTTTACCGCGACCAGTTTCAGCCACGTTTCTAATAAACTTTTTTGCAGTGCCTTCGCCAGCGTTATATGCGATCAGCATTAAAGCAACTTCACCAGAAAATAAACGAGAAGCACGTGCAAGCAAAATTGCAGCCGCCGTGCTTGATTGATATGGATTTCGCGGATCAACACTTAATGCCGTATCCATTTTTACTTGCTTTAATGCAATTGGTGTTAACTGAAAAATACCCCTTGCACCTGATCCTCTATTGTATGCATCTAAATTAAATTGGCCGCGCGTTTCCCATGTTGCAACGGCATTAAGAATGCCAGCAGGCAAGCCCCATCCATTTTCCAATGAAGGCCATACCGTTGTTCTCAAATGGTTTAGCGTGCCGTTATCTATACGCATGGTTTAAGTGTTTTTAATTTCTTCTTCAATTACTGGCGCAGAAAATGTGCCATCTTGATTTTTAGTCCATCCTGCAAACACTTCTTCAGGACATTGTTCAAACATATTTACCACTTCACTAGTAAATGATTCTTCAATGGTATGTCCTTGCATTGGCACAAAAATTTCTTCTACATAACCGTTAACAATTCTTGCGTATTTCATTTTTTTAATACTCCACAATTACATAACCATAACCCGGATTAGCTGAACTAAATCCAGCACCACCCGCTGGAAAACCTCCATCTGATGCATAACCAGCATAACCCTGCCCTGCACCACCTCCACCATTAAAACCAGCAGTTGGCAATTGTCCACTACCCCCACCGCACCCGGTTCCCAAAAAATCTAGCGAAAATGGTGCAATGATTATGCTTTGTGTTGTTGGTGAAATACCTCCAGTTGAAGTTAATACTGTTCCCATTCCACCAATTGCAGTTAATCCAGATCCACCAACAAAACTGGATGCAGATGATCCCGAAGAATTTCCACCAGATCCACCGCCACTAGTACTATTTTGCCCCTGAATAGTTGTACCTCTACCACCACCCCCACCATTTCCACCATTTCCGAATAAATTTGCAGCACCTCCACCACCACCATAAGAAGGCGGAGATTGACCCGCACCTGTTCCACCAGTTGAATTTATATCTCCATTAGATCCACTTCCACCTAATCCTGAACCTGTTCCTGAACTTCCTCCCGTTGCTGAAACATACGATCCAAATGATGTTGATGCACCTGCACTTGTTCCAACAGTTATCGCAACAGTTGAACCAATTGTTAATCCTGAAATCGTTTTAATTGCAAAACCACCACCACCACCACCATTATTTCCACCAGCACCCCAAAGGCGAACCCTTAATTTTGTCGCTGGAATTGTAAAAGTTGTTGATGCAGTAAAAAATTTAATTTGTCCGGTTCCAAAAACTCCCGTAATTGGATTTTGTTGACTGTTTCCGTTAAACAGAGTTTGCAAGTTACTCATTAAAAAATTCTCCACTCAGTGCCGTTATAAATTAACCCAAAACCAACTGATGATTGTGCCGCCATTAGTGTTCCACTTTCACCCATGATTGTTTTTGATCCCGGATCAACAATTAAATTATTTGTTGAAAATGTACCTTTTGCATCTTGAATTGTCACCGTGTTATTTATAGTTGGCGATGTAGGTAATGTCAAAGTAAAACTTGCCGTTGATGTATCGCATAAATAGCTTGATCCAGCAGTTGCAATAGTGTTACTTGAAATTGATGTATAGCCACCAGCATTTCCACTAATCCAGCTTAAACCATCCGAAGTTAATACTTGCCCCAAAACACCGGGGGCAGGTAATTGATAACCTGATAATACAAAACTCATTTTTTCACCTGCTTGTTAAATGCTTCGTTCATTGCATCCGTCTTTAATTGTGATCCACGCGATGAACCAAAGTAATAGCTGACTACCTGATCAGCTTTTGCCGAAACATATCCAATCAATGTCCCAATTGTGGCGGCAATTGCTGGATCACTCAAGCCTTTTGCCTGACCAGTCAAAACAAACCAAACGCATATCAAAAAACCGCCAACAACCATGGCTGCAAGCACTCTTAAAGTGTTTGAATCACCAGTTTTTGATTCACGCTCTCTTGCGCTTGATCTATCGTCAACACCGATTCTTTCTAGATCAATGTCTAACTCTTTTAACCTGATTGCAAATGCATTATCAGCTTCTTTGATTTTTAGTAGTGCATCCGGCCCTGAAATACTGATTGCGCTTGCTAATTCATCCTCAGTGCCGTTTTCATGTCCAAGAATGGCGTTTGATACTGTACGCATTGCAAAACCCGCCATAGGGCCACCCAGAGCAGTTGCAATTGTTGGGGCAACCGTCCCAATAATTTTTTTCCAGTCATTCATGCTTGAACAACTCCGGGGATTGCACCTTGCGCAGTAATCGTAATAACTTTATTGATTGCCAACTCAGGTGTTTTTGTTGACGTATGAATCCATGGCGATCTAGAACTAGGGAATTCATTGATCAATTGACCAATTCCTAAGTTGTCCATATTGGCTTGCAATGCTTTTGCTACTTCAATCGGTGTACCAAAATCTGGAGCAGTCCAATCTACAGCAGCCGCTTTCATGTGATCTGATTTTGGATCACCACCAATAGCCGCATTTAATTCTGGTGTTCTATATCCGCTTGAAATGTAAATTCTCACTTCATGGCCTGCTAAGTCTGACAAATAGGCCCGAATATTTTCCATCATTGATAACGTGGCAAATGCTTCATTTTGCAACTCAGGCGGCAATGTGTTATCAATGCCTCGCTTAACCGCAGTCTTGCTTTGCGTGAATTCTGAAAGTGTGAAATTAGGCGTCATACTGTAATCTTGCATTGGATCAATTACCGAGAATCCACCTTCTTCAAGCATGTTTGGCAAAATCTCTGCACCAGTGCCTGAATTTGTGGTGCCATATGCTGAAGGCATAAATGATGCTTGAGCATCTTTTGACCTGAAAATGAAAAAGGCTGCAACAGCAGCCCAAACCAATGAATTGGTTTTCATAGTCACATCCCTTTAACCCGGAAATGTTGAATATGCGTATGCCAATTGGCCACCTGATGCGCTTGAAATCACATATAGGTCATCTTGAGGCACCACAGTATCAAACAAGACCAACGTGCCGGGATTCAATGCCAACCATGACCCCGCAGTTGCTTGCGAATTAAACTCAATGTACAGAATTTGACCAGCCGTTGAAGCATTGCGAAAACTTAAAAAGTTTCGTTTGCCAATTGGCTGATCTAAAAACTTAATTGATGTTGTACTAATTGCTAAACCAGCCGTGACCAATGAAGCATAACGGTAATTATCACGAATTGGAACCGTTTCACCTGATTGCGTAATCCCGGCTGATTGTGTTGTCGTTCCGGGATCCGTCCGCTTTGGCAGATTATGGGGCGCAGGCGTTAAAAAAGTTGGCGATTGCCATGGCTCTATAACCGACAATGTCGGCCCAAATTCAGCAGCTTGCCCATAGGTTTCACTCCATAGGGCTGAATTTTGATTAAATTGATCCATGTCAATCCCGCTTTTAATTTGTGTAAGCGCGTACCAAAACACCTTCAAACAACACGTCAATGTTTAGGGTGTTTGTTGCCTCATAACTTGTCAATTGAACAGTCAATGTTGAACGTCCAGAAACAATTCGCGGATAATCAAATTTATTGATAATGTTGCCGTTTGTTGAAAAGTTTTCAAGATCTACAGCCGAGTTTGTGAATTGTTCATTTGATCCTGAATCAGTGATCAAAATTCGCGCTAACGGTGCAGTTTTTGTTGAAACTGTTTGAGCAGCAGAAGCCACGTTTGCACGATGATGCAAACCCGTAATGATGAAGTCAGCATTGGCGGCAATGTTTACCGTTTGCGTTGCTGATGCACCAGCGGCCAATGCTGAAAATGTCAAATTGTATGAATATGGCGTTAACAGTAATGGGCGACCTTGATAAAACTTTGACGCGAAAGTTTCAATCTCGGCATAACTATATTGTTCTGATTGCATTTTGAATGCCTCAAAAATTGTTGAAATTGGCGCCTTGTTTTTGAAAAGAACAAGGCAAAACTTTCATCACACCCGGAGCAGGTGTTCATTATCGCATTACTGCGATGCGCGCATGAAGTAACCGTCCAGAATCACGCCCACACGAGCATTAAAACCGGAAGGCGTTGCAACAGCAGCAGGCCACTTCAACACGACTTCAAAATTTACTGCGGGTTGCAGAGCAATTTCTGGGCTGATGTAGTAAGGGCGACCAGCAGCACGGCCATTGACCGCACCATTTTCAGCAGTACCGGAACCGCTGAAAGCAGCATCGATATTGAAGTTGGCTTTAGGGGGAAAAGCCAACAAAGGTGTTTCGCGCAAATAGTTTTTGCTCAAAACATTCAATTCCAGCATGCCGGATTGATAGAACGAGTTGACGTCAGCCAATTGAGCAGCAACAGCAGCAGCAGGTGTAGCGTTGAATGTAATTGGGTTTGCGACAGTGTATGTATCAGTTGTTGATACAGAGCCGGGGAAAAACACAACTTCAATTGATTCAATCATGAATGCTTTGCCAGAAGGCAAAGTGTTGGGCAACTCAAGGTTTGTGTCCCACAGTGTCTTAGAAGTGCCAGCAGTGGCACCCAATGCACTAGTTTTACCTTGGCCTACGGGTGAACTGAAAAAAGTCAGTTGTGATACACCAGCAGTTGCATAAAGTTGATAATCATAAAATCGTTGACGAACAATTTCAGATTGACCGGGGTTTGTGACACGACGAGCGTTAAAGTCAGCGGCGTTTGGCAAGCGATCCATTGGGATACCTCTTAAAAAATCTGTTTAAAAAAAATACTTATCAATTAAATGCAGGGCTTATTATGGCCCTGCAATTTTAATTAGTAAACTGCAATGCCTTCGCGGTTGCGAGCACCGGAAAGCAAAGGAGTTGATCCAGGTTTGCTATATGCAGACAGCAAAGGAGTGCCACCAGTATATGCATTCACGCCTTTGCGAATTGGGCCAACGCGATTAGTTCCAGAAGTCACCAGCGCGGGAGAAGCATAACCCAAGGGCAATGTTGCGCTAATGCTTGGGCCAATTGTCTTGGTCAAGATTGCATGAGCTTGAACAGTCAATGAAGCCTGAGCAGCTTTTTTGCTGAAACCACGTGTTGCTTTGTTCAAGGCTTGACCGATGAACACTGTAATGACAGCTTTCACAGCGTCACCAGCACCAACGGTTGTTGCATTTGTCTGCATTGTTGCAGGCAGGAATTTGTTTACCTGACCGAACACCACATCCATGGCCAACGCACCAGCACCACCCATGAGAGCTTCACGGATTGCAGTCATATAACCACCACCCATTGAAATAGGATTGCTGCGACGAATTACACGGCGGCGCATTGCTGCAATTGGATTGCGGCGGCGTTTCATGTGACTTGATGCATGAATTTTACGCTTAGTGTGAACACGGCGTTTAGCGGTAGTTGTCGCACGACGCTTTGCAGTGCGTTTGCGAGGATTGATGAGAAGCATTTCTGCCATTTTATTCACCTTTGAAAAAATGCTGATTTCTCAGCGGGTTATTTATCTGACCGATCAACAATGCCACGTTCCGTAAATGTGTAATTGCCACCAATCAGAAACAAACTTTTACCGTTTGGAGAAACCACAAATAGCGGTTTATCTTTTGCATGGAATTTGTGAATATACTTTTCTTTCACTCCATCCCGCACGGTAGTGTACAGAATACCATCTACCTCGCCAATTGCAACCCCCACAGGCGGTAAATCTGGAATTTGTACTTTTCCTATTTCTTCTGGGTCATGCCCTGAAAATCTTTCGTATAAATCAGCCGCTTGTTCAATTTGACCTTGAATACGCCTAGAAGCACCTGCACGACTTGACGCAGGAACTGGGTTTTTCTTTGGCTTTTTCACTCTTACCGCCTTTGAAACGTGAGATTTTTTCAACAATTCAGGAATATCACAATCCCAATTTGCTAAAGCACGATTGATTTTACTATTCACATTTGACGCAGTTTCTTCACCAGTCAGTTTATTCCTCATTCCACCCATACGGGCACAGAATGAATCACGCCGCTTTGCAGCTTTTTGGCTGCGCTTTGCTTGCTTGATACTGACTGGCTTTTTCAATGTCATTACATTGCTCTTTTATCGTGAACTCTAATTGACCAATTTTTATGCGTTTTAGCCAAATAATGCGAATAATTTTCAGCTTCTGAGAAAGTAAAAAAGTTTGCTATTGGCATCCAAGTTTTATGTAAACCATCTTGCATTATTGACACTTGATAAAACTTTTGTGTCTTTTTTGCTCTTGGATTGTTCATTAACACTACAGCAGAAACTTTAGACTTTTTTAATGGCGATCGTGGATTGCTTTTAACTTTCCCTTTTCGCATTTCAGACAATGCCACTGCAACCGCTTGTTTTTGCGGATAACCTTCGTGCGTCAATTGACTGATTTTTTGACTGACTGTTTTTTTGCGTGGGTTTGTTTTATATCCAATTATTTCAATGGCTTTTTTAATTGATGCTGGCCCTAGTGATGATGATTCTTTTACTCGTTTTAATGCTTCATCAAATGAATAACCTTCATTTATCCAATGTTGCAATGAATTTGCAAATCTTTTAATTGATGCGTCAATTCCTTCTTGAATTGTTTTGTATTGTGGTTTTGGATTATTTTTACGTTTATTTAAACTATTTTTTTTAAACGCACCCGAA
>JACCEB011349171.1_pt1 | contig 10081 bp, 6 predicted proteins | sample 7454761 | NCBI WGS metagenome assembly JACCEB01 (sample SAMN15323454, study PRJNA562643) | freshwater metagenome | isolation source: river surface water | place: USA:Blue River Watershed | collected 2017-08-18
CTAGGTAAGATTGCTATGGGCACAGTTAAGTATGCTTAATTAAACCCAGAGTGTTATTACTCAAAAAGGGACCTTCGGGTCCCTTTGTTGTTTATAAATATTCATATGTTTAAAACAGTTAATCAAAGTGTAAAAGAAGAACGACTAGCTATTTGTAAAAGTTGTGAATCATTTTCAAGTAAGTATGACACTTGCAAAATTTGTGGATGCTATATGCCTGCTAAGACAACATTCGCATCAACAGAGTGTCCCGTAGGTAAATGGAAAGAATCCGAGCCTGGTCAAAATCTAATAAATAAGATAGAAGAAATGATTCTTGAGAGCTGGAACAAATAATGTCACTATATACTAAACTGCATGGAACAACTACCGATGCTTTCAAGATCGGATTAAAAAACGAACGAATCACATTAACAGGTACAACAATAGAAAACGGGTCAGCGACCTTATTAAATAGAGACGGTGAAAAATATACAGCCCAATCTACTGTTTTCTTTACAGCTTATATTATTGGCGTTGGAAGCTCGAGTGTAGCATCTTATGAGATAAAAGGCTGTCATATAAGTGAATCTACTAATATAACCGGACAAGTTGTAACCACATATATAGATTCTAGCAATTTTACTGAACCTAGTATAGAATTTAACAGCGCCGGAGAACTTACTGTTCAATGCACAGGTATTATAGGCGAGTCTATAAATTGGACAGCATCAATTGATTTTGTAATGGTATAAAGATGGCTATAAAAATAAATCACGCAACAGAAACATTAACTCCTGAAACCGGAGTGTTAGAAGTCGATGCAACAGGAGCCATCAAGTTACCAGCTGGCATAGAAGAAGAACGTCCTGCACCGTCGGAAGGTTTACTTAGATATTCTAAAGATTTAACAAATCCTGAGTTTCATGATGGAACAACGTGGCGTTTACTAACACATAAAGATTACGTTGACAATTTAGTGTCTACTGGTAATTCTGATCTTGCAGACACTATTAGTAATTTACAATTAAATGATCTAACAGATGTAACAGTAACTAATCCAATTGGTGGCGAAGTATTAGTTTATGATACAGCGTTTGGTCAGTTTAGAAGTCAAACAAATACAATAACTCCGATTACAAGAAACTTTCAAGGTGATGGTACCACATTAGAATTTGATATAGAAACTAGTGTAAGTAGTCCTAACTTATTAGTAGTGTCTATAAACGGAATCACACAAGAACCCTACTACAGTTATACAGTAATCGACGGAACAACATTAACATTTGATGAAGCACCCGCAGTTGCTGATAGAATACAAGTTAGAATATTGCGTAGCAATACAACTAGCGACAGACCTAGACCGAAAATTATTGATATCAGTTACAGCACTATTGGAATATATACAACAGTGTCGATTGTGGCCCATGATATTACTTACGGTACTGGTGTAAAGATTGGCGATAAAAATATTACAAGGATTGACTATCCGGCAGAAAACATTTTACAAGTGATGGTTCAATCTACTCAAGTCGGCGGCCCTATCTGGGAAACTCCGCAAGATTTAACACTGATCGATACAAGCGGCAATGAATATGTTTATAAAAATTTAATAAACTATGGCGCCGGCAAACCACAATTCTTAGACAGCACAACTTATATTGGGCGTTTTAGAGGCGGAGATAGCATTAGTTTTGATCTTTCGATAAATAATGCTACAAGCATAACACTTGGTCCTGCATATGCAGGAGAAACAGCGTTAAGTTGGTTATCCATATCGCTTAACCAAACTCGTATCGTAGGAACTGCTCCTAATAACAGTAGCCCTAGTCGATACGAATTTACAGTAACAGCATCCAATGGTGTAGTTGACATAACTAAAAACTATTGGTTGCTAGTCATATAAAATTATTCTCATGTTGGTGGCACCAAACTTAAACATGCCAAGGAGGATGAAAAATGCCGTTGATTAAACTTAAGACTAGTTCCATTATGGATAGCGTAAACTTACGCGGTCAGCCAACAGCATCTAATCCTAACACGGGAATCGCAACGACTCAAATGGTGCAACAAGAAATTAATAATTTAGTTAATGGTGCACCTGAATTGCTAAACACCTTAGGTGAGTTAGCCAATTCTTTGAGTTCTAACGATACTCAAACAGAATAAGATTTCATTAGAAGTCTTACAATGAGGATACAAAAATGCCATTAATTAAAGCAAGATCAAGCTCGATTATGGAAAGCGTTGACCTACGTGGTCAACCTACCGCCGAAACAGCTAATCAAGCAACGAATACTAATCAATTAGCTAGCACAGCATTCGTTAGAACTGCTATTGCTGACTTAATTGATAGTTCTCCCGAACTATTGAATACGTTGAATGAATTAGCTGCCGCAATCAGCAACGATCCAGACTTTGCAACTACGGTTGCTAACAGTATTGCTACAAAAGTTCCGTTAGACGGTTCTGTAGCAATGACAGGTGAACTAACCCTATCTGGTGATCCGATTACCAATTTAGGCGCAGTAACAAAACAATACGTTGATCAAGCGATTGACGATCAAATGATCTACAGCACAGATGATGTTGCTGAAGGATCGACAAACTTATATTACACAAACGCTCGCGTTCGTAGTGCAGTAAGTTTAGACAGTGATAATACTGTTGTTCTTGACTATGATAGTGCAACAGGCCAATTCACATATCGTCACCCAACAAGTGACGGAGTATTAGAAGGTTCTACTAACTTATACTTTAGCGAAAGTCGTGCTCGTAACAGCATTAGCATGAACAGCGATGATGGTACCATCATTTCTTATAGTGCTTCTACTGGTGAGATTACTTTCACAACACCAGATACAGATAAAATTGTTGAAGGTCAAACTAACTTATACTTTACAACAGCTCGCGCTCGTGCAAGTGTAAACAACGGTTCTAACATTAATTACGATAGTGGAACTGGTACAATTAGCACACAAGCAGCAGTTTGGAGTGTAAACGGTCAAGAACACGATGTTGTTTTAGACACAGATGATGTTAACGAAGGTAGTGCTAACTTATACTTTACACAAGCTCGTGCTCGTAGCAGTGTTAGCTTAACTACTGATGACAGCAATATTTTTAGCTACAACGGCGGAACAGGTGTATTTACATTTGTAACTCCAAACACAGACGCAATCGACGAAGGTAGTGTAAATTTATACTACACTAACGAACGTGTTCGTGCAGCCGTAAGTGCAAGTGGTGACATTAGCTATAATGATGCTACTGGTAACTTTAGCTACTCTACACCAACAACAGACGGTGTAAACGAAGGTTCTACAAACTTATACTATACTGATGCTCGTGCTCGTAATTCAGTTAGCTTAACAACAGACAATTCTGATGTTTTAAGTTATGATAATACAACTGGTACATTTACATTCAGTTTAGGTAGTCAAACAACAGACGACGTTGCTGAAGGTACAAATAACTTATACTTCACAGATGCTCGCGCACGTAGTGCAGTAAGTTTAGACAGTGATTGGAGCATTGTTACATACAACAGCTCAACTGGTGTATTTGATGTTGCTTTACCAAATACTGATGATGTAGGAGAAGGTTCTACAAATCAATATTTCACAACAACTCGTGCCCGTGATAGCGTAAGCGCTACTCACAGTTCTGGTGATGGTGATTTAACATACAACAGCTCAACTGGTGTATTTGATTATGAAGGTCCTACAAGTGCCGATTACCGTCAGGCAGTTAGCGCAATTAAGGATTCTGGTCACGGTGATTTTGCATACAACAGCACAACTGGTGTATTCACATACACAGGTCCTACTAATACAAACTATCGCAATGCTATCAGCGTTAGCGATTTAGGTGGTGATGGTAGTTTAGATTATGACAGTTCTACTGGTGTAATTACATACACTGGACCAAGCGCAAGTGAAACTCGTGTCCACTTAAGTGCAGATACAGCAACCGGTGCTCAGTATGACGACGCAACTGGTGTATTCAGTTTAGCTAATATTCCAAATAGCAGTCTAACTAACGACAGTGTAACAGTTAATGGTACAACTGTTGCTTTAGGTGGCAGCGCAAGTTTCGGAACAGATAGTGTTACTGAAGAAGATAATTTATACTTTACAGATGCTCGCGCTCGCGCAGCCGTAAGTTTAACTTCTGATAATACAAGCGTTTTAGATTACAACAGCACAACTGGTGTATTCACATTCAGCTTAGGTAGCCAAACTACAGATGATGTTGCAGAAGGTGCAACTAATCTATACTTTACAACTCAACGTGCTCGTGACAGCGTAAGCGCAGTTGATGCAGGTGGTGATGGCAGCTTTAGCTATGACAGTTCAACTGGTGCATTTACTTACACTGGACCGAGTTCTAGCGAAGTCCGTGCTCACCTAAGTGCTACAAGTGCAACAGGTGTAACATATGACAGTGCTACAGGTACATTTAGCCTAGCTAATGTTCCGAACAGCAGTTTAACTAACAGCGATGTTACAGTTAACGGTGTAACAGTATCATTAGGTGGTTCTGGAACTTTAGATACAGATGATATCAACGAAGGTACAACTAATAGGTATTGGACAGAAGCTCGCTTTAACAGTTCATTTGGTAACAAGTCTACAACTGATTTAGCAGAAGGCACTAACTTATACTACACTCAGACACGCTTTGACGATGCATTTGCAGCCAAAGATACTGATGGTTTAGTTGAAGGCCTAAACAACTTATACTACACAACAGCTCGCACTCGTGCAGACGTTAGTGGTGGTACAGGTGTTACTTACACTCAATCTACCGGTGTATTTGAAATTGGTCAAGCAGTTGGTACAACTGACAACGTTACATTCAACGATGTAACAGTTAGCGGTGACCTAACAGTTAACGGCACATTGACAACTATCAATTCTACGGAATTGACAGTTACAGATAAGAACATCACTATTGCTGATGGCGCCGCAAACGCAGCCGCAGCCAATGGTGCTGGTATTACTGTCGATGGTGCAAACGCAACTATCACTTATGCAAGCGCAACTGATAGCTGGGACTTCAATAAGGATGTAAGCATTTCTGGTGGTTTAACACTAACAGACAGCTTAACAGCTCCAACATTTGTTGGTGATTTAACTGGCGATGTAACTGGAACAGTTAGCGATATCAGCAACCATGATACCGATGCACTAGCAGAAGGCGCTACAAACTTATACTTCACTGACGCTCGTGCTCGTAGCGCAGTAAGTTTAACAAGTGATAAGACAAGTGTATTAAGCTACAATACAAGCACTGGTGAATTTACATTCGCTATTGCTAACGCTTCTACAAGCGATATTGCAGAAGGTACTAACTTATACTTCACAGATGCTCGCGCACGTAATGCTATTAGTGTTACAGACAATGGCGGTGATGGCTCATTGAGTTACAATAGTTCAACTGGTACTATTGAGTATACAGGTCCAAGCGCAAGCGAAGTTCGTGCTCATTTAAGTGCTACAAGTGCTAGCGGTGTTACATATGACAACAGCACTGGAACATTTGCTTTAGCAAGTATTCCAAATAGCAGCCTAACAAACAGCAGTGTAACCGTTAACGGTTCTACAGTAAGTTTAGGTGGTTCTACTTCTTTTGGTACAGACAGTGTTACTGAAGAAACTAATCTATACTACACAGACGCAAGAGCTCGTAACGCTATTAGCTTAACAACTAGCGACAGTGCAGTATTAGACTACAATTCTTCAACAGGTGAATTCACATTCAGCTTAACAGGTATTGATACTGATGAAGTCACAGAAGGTGTAAACAACCTATACTTTACAAATGCTCGCGCTCGTAGCGCAATCAGCATTGTGGATGCAGGTGGTGATGGCAGCTTTGCTTACGATAGTTCAACTGGTGTATTAACATATACTGGTCCTAACGACAGCGAAGTTCGTGCTCACTTCAGTGCAACACAAACCGGTGGTGACGGTAGCTTTAGTTATGACAGTGCAACTGGTACATTCAGTTACACAGGTCCTGACCAAGATGATTATCGTTTAGCTATTAGTGCAACTAAAGTTAGCGGTGACGGTAACTTAACATATGATGATAGCACAGGTATCATCAGCTATACTGGTCCAAGTGCGGCCGATACTCGTGCTCACTTCAGTGCTACAACAAACACAGGTATTACTTACAATAGTTCTACTGGTGTATTTGCTTTAGCTAGCATTCCAAATGCAAGTTTAACCAATGATAGCGTAACTATCAACGGTACAACTGTTGCTCTTGGTGCAAGTGGTAGCTTTGGAACAGATAGTGTAACAGAAGAAACTAACTTATATTTCACAGATGCTCGAGCAAGAGCCGCAGTAAGTTTAACAACTAGTGATGCTACAGTATTCAGTTACGATAGCGCAACTGGCGTATTCACTTATAATGCAGCCGGCTTAGACACTGACGAAGTAACAGAAGGTTCTACTAACTTATACTTTACAACTCAACGTGCTCGTGATAGCATTAGCACAAACGGTTGGCAAATCAGTTACGACAGCACAAGCGGTGTAATCAGTATGGATACACCAGATACTGACGATGTAAGCGAAGGCACTACAAATCAGTATTTCACAAATGCTCGTGCTAGAACAGCAGTAAGTTTAACAACTGACAACACAGATGCAATGAGCTATGACAACACAACTGGTGTGTTTACATTCACACTAGCTACTGTTGACACAGACGAAATTGCAGAAGGTCCAACTAACCTTTACTTTACAACTACTCGTGCTCGTAACACAATTAACAACGGTGCAAACATCGATTATGATGCAAGCACTGGTACAATCAGCACACAAGCCGCTGTTTGGACAGTTAACGGACAAAATCATGACGTTGTATTAGACACTGACGACATCGACGAAGGTAGCACAAACCTATACTTCACTGATGCTCGTGCAAGAAGTGCTATCACTCTAACTACAGATGACAGCAACATTCTAGCATACAACACAGGTACTGGTGCTCTAACTTGGACAACACCTACAACTGACAGTATCGACGAAGGTGCAGTAAATCTATACTACACTGACGCTCGTGCAGACGGTCGTATTGCAGCGGCAAGTATCCGTGATTTAAGCGACGTTGATGCAGATGATGCATTACAAGACGGTTATACACTAGTTTGGAGTAGCAGCCGCGGTGAATTCGTTCCACAGAACATTGCCGTTACAGCTACAACATTAAACTTTACTGGTGACGGTACAACAACTAGCTTTAGCACAGGGGTTGAAGTTACTAGTATTGATAATACTCAAGTGTATATCAACGGTTTAATTCAAGCACCTACATACTCTTACACAATTAGCACAACTAGCAGTGTAACAAGTATTGTGTTTGACACAGCCCCAGAAGCTAACGACTATATCTTTGTTCGTGTAAGTTCTACTAGCACATTGACTGCTGGTGGTATTCTAAACGAAGAAAGCACAGTTGACGGTGGAACATTCTAATTAGAAATAATTGGAATAAGGAAAAAGGTGCAGAAATGCACCTTTTTTCGTTTATAAAAAAGTATAAATACATTAAATGGATTCTAAACATGCCAATATTTCGCGGTAAAAATTTCGTCAGCGCAGTTTCAGATTATAAAGATAGCGTTAGGGTCGTGTCACGATCTAATATAAATTTATCAGCATCTGTTCTTACTATAGATGGAATAGAGCTCGCTGATAAAGATAGAGTTTTATTATCAGCACAAACAACACAAGCACAAAACGGAATATATATTTGGTCTATTGCAACTAGCAAATTAACTAGGGCAGAAGATGCAGATAGCATATTCGAATTAAGTCCGGGAACTAAAGTGTATGTAGAAGAAGGCACTAACAATGCTAGAACTAATTGGACTCTAATTACATCCGGTATTATTACACCTGGTGTGACTAATATGGTTTTTGCTAAAGAAAGCCAAGTTGGCACTACTGATCTGAGCGGAACTTATGGGTCGTCAACTAAAACTTTGCAACTAACGGTAGACGAAACAGGTGAAATTAATTCAATTTCTGAAGTCGATATCAGTGTCGACGGCGGCGAATTCTAACCAATAACTATATACTACTTCAAAATTTTGATAAATACTTTCGAGAATAATAGGAAACGAATGACCTATGAATTCAATGGGAGTATATACTCAAAATGGCCAATACAATCATTTTAAAGCGCAGTGCGACCCCTGGTAAGGTACCTACCACGGCTCAACTAGCACTGGGCGAAATTGCAATTAACACATATGATGGTTTACTATACATTAAGAAAGACGACGGAACTCCAAGCGTTGTTCAAATTGGTGGTGTAACAAGTGTTAACGGTGAAACCGGCGCAGTAACCATCGACACAGGCGATGTTGCTGAAAATGGTAATCTTTATTTTACAAACGCTCGCGCACGTAGTGCATTGAGCGCAGGAACAGGTATTAGCTACAATAGTAGCACAGGTGCAATTAGCACAACACAAAACTTATCTACAGCAGGTAGTCCAACATTTGCAGGTTTAACATTAACTGGCAGTGTAGGCATTACCGGAAGTATTATCCCAAGTGCTGATATTACATACGATTTAGGTAGCCCGAGCTACCAATGGAAAGATATTTACGTCGGTCCAGGTTCTTTATACGTTAACGGTAGTAAAGTTCTTCAAGACGACACTGGAACTATTACATTTAGTGCAGATGCAGATCAAAATATTCGTATCAAAACAACCGGCAACGGTATTTTACAATTAGGTTCTAGCACTACATTATTACAAGTTGATAGCACATTACAAATTACTAGCGGTAAGAATATTACTGACAGTGCAGGTGTTCAAGTTAACTTTGGTGACAACATCCAAATGAACAACAATAAGGTTGTTGGTTTAGGTACACCAAGTGCTAATACAGATGCGGCAACAAAAGGTTATGTTGATACACAAGTTGCGGCAATCAGCACAAGTTCTATTACACAAGGTAACAGTAACGTTACAGTAACAGATACAGGCACTGGCACAGTTACAGTTAGTGTTGACGGTAGCACAGCTCTTACAGTTACAAGTAGCGGCGTTACAGTTGCTGGAAACCTAACAGTTAGTGGTACAACTACAACTGTTGAATCAAATACTGTTTCTCTTGCAGATAACATTTTAACTTTAAACAGCGATGCAACAGGCTCTCCAAGTCAGAACGCCGGCATCGAAGTTGAGCGCGGTGATGAGGCTAATGTTCAAGTTCGTTGGAACGAAGGCTCTGATAAGTGGACATTCACTAACGACGGCGCAGTTTACTACCCAATGGCAGTAAGCACAGACGATTTAGCTGAAGGTTCTACAAACCAATATCACACAACAGCTCGTGCTCGTGGTGCTATTAGTGCAAGCAGTGCAACTGGTGTAAGCTATAACAGTTCAACTGGTGCAATCAGCTTAGGTTCTATTCCTAACAGTTCATTAAGCAACAGCAGTATCACAATTAACGGTACAGCAGTTAGCTTAGGTGGAACACGCACATTAGGTACAGATGATGTATCTGAAGGTTCTACAAATTTATATCACACAACAGCTCGCGCACGTAGTGCAGTAAGTGCCGGCACAGGTATTAGCTACAACAGCACAACAGGCGTGATTAGCACAAGTGCTATTCCAAACGCAAGTTTGTCTAATAGCAGTGTTACAGTTGGTACAACAGCTATCAGCTTAGGCGCAAGTTCTACTACACTAGCTGGTTTAACAAGCGTAACATCTACAAGCTTCACTGGTGCTTTAACAGGTAATGCTGATACAGCAACAAGCGCAGGTAAGTGGACAACTGGTCGCACAATCACTTTAGGCGGTGATTTAACTGGTAGCGTAAGTATTGATGGTAGTGCTAACGTAACTTTAACAGCTACAGTAGCCGCTAACAGCGTTGCACTTGGTACAGACACAACTGGTAACTACATGGTTGATGTTACTGCTGGCACTGGTATCAGCGTAAGTCACACAGCAGGCGAAGGTTCTACTGCTACAATTACTAACACTGGTATTACAAGTTTGAATAGCTTAACAGGTGCTAAGACACTTGCTCACTATCATGCAACATACCAAA
>JACCEB010890891.1_pt1 | contig 10080 bp, 14 predicted proteins | sample 7454761 | NCBI WGS metagenome assembly JACCEB01 (sample SAMN15323454, study PRJNA562643) | freshwater metagenome | isolation source: river surface water | place: USA:Blue River Watershed | collected 2017-08-18
CATGGGGGAGTAATTGAGCTTGATCCTCAGGAACGATCCCTAAAAAATCGGGATGATTGCCCGTATCAAACCAATGACAAGCTTCACAAGAACAGCAAGGTTTGATATTTGAATCTGACTCACAAACAAGGGCTTTGGCCAAGCGTAGTGCAAAGTTGAACTTTCCAATACCCGTTTGACCATGAATCAAAATGGCATGAGGCATCTTGTCAAAATTCAATTCTGACCAAGCTTGCGTGAACCAAGGGTATAGCCCTTTATCGATAGCCATTATTTATATACTACGTAATAGTTAAAATTAATCATTGATATTTTTATTAAATATCATATAGATAGAGATATTTCTTGAAGCTCTTTCCAGATAACTTCTTTACTTTGACTGGCATCAATAATGCGGAATCTAGCAGCATCATCTTGCGCACGTCTGAGATATTCCTGTCTCACTTTTTCAAAGAAATCCGTATTCAACTGCTCAAATTTATCCGGGTCACGGGCAGCACTTCTTCTCGCTTCTGCCGTCGCGCTTGGTAAATCAAATAGAAATGTCAGATCCGGCTGGAGAACATACCTCTGCTCTACCCCATTCGATTGAAGGCGCATTTGCACCCAAACCTCTAATTCATAGAGTTTGGCCAAATCTAAGCCTCGACCACCCCCCTGGTATGCGAAGCTCGCATCTGTAAAACGGTCTGAAATGACAATTTTTCCTGACTGTAAAGCTGGTTCAATTACTGTAGCTAAGTGCTCACGACGAGCTGCGAACATCAATAATGCTTCTGTTTCAAGGTGCATAGGATGATGCAAAAGGATATCTCTCAGCTTCTCACCTAATTCAGTACCACCAGGCTCACGGGTTAGAACAACCTGTTTGTTGGGAAACCGTCGAGCTAACTCATCAGCAAAAGCTTGGATATGGGTACTTTTGCCGGCGCCATCTATCCCTTCAAAGGATATAAAAAAGCCAGGCTGGTTCGCAGATTGAGCCAAAAGAGACATAAAAATCCAGATTATTTTCTAAGTTGATACTGTTTAACAGCTTGATTATGCTCTACCAAGGTTTCTGAAAAATGACTTCTGCCATCACCCTTGGCCACAAAGAAAACTGCCTTGGAAGAAGAAGGCTTTGCTGCAGCCAATAAGGCATCTTTACCTGGCATAGCAATGGGTGTTGGAGGTAAGCCATAACGGGTGTAGGAGTTATAGGGGCCATCTTTTAAGAGGTCTTTCTTACGTAAATCACCATCAAAACGATCTCCTAAGCCATAAATAACAGTCGGATCAGTCTGAAGCTTCATACCTGTCTTTAGACGATTATTAAAAACAGCAGAAACCAAGCCCCTATCTTCAGAGTGCCCTGTTTCCTTCTCAACAATCGACGCTAACTTTAATAAATCATAGGGAGTTTTCACAGGTGAATCCTTCTCACGTTGCTCCCAGGCTTCAGTTAGCTTCTTAGACATCGCTTTATAGGCACGTTGGTAGATCAGTACATCAGAGTCGCCCGGTTCGTAGACATAGGTATCAGGGAAAAATAAGCCCTCAGGATGAGACTCCTCAGCTTCAATAGCAGTTAAGATTTGTTTAGCGCCCCAAGTTTTAGTGTCCTTTTTGAGGTCTTTTTGGGCATCAACGGCTGCTTTAAATTGCTTGAAAGTCCAACCCTCAACCAAAGTTACGCTCAACTTGACGCTATCACCACGGCCCATTTTCATCAAAATAGACCCAAGGCTTGCTCCAGGTGAAAAATCATACACACCCGCTTTGAGCTTTTTACCTAAAAAAAGCCCTCGAGTGATGAACTGAACCTGCCAGGCTGACGTATCCACACCCTGGGCGACTAACTGTTTGGCAACACTAGAGACATTCGATCCAGCCGCAATCTTGACCCTGTACTGACTCTCTGCTGTTAGAGGGCCAATGGTTTTGGGAACAGCGCTCGCAATAAAAGCCAAGTAAACAAAGACAAAACCCAATAAGATAATGAGTGAGACAAATAGTTTTAGAAATTGAGGGGTCAATATGCGCTTCATCCTTCTATGATAAAAGCTTATTGAAGAAACCACTGAAAAACTAAACTGAAATTATGTTGCTATCACCAATCAAACAATTAGTCCCTTTATCAAACTGGTCAGTCATCACAGTGACAGGGCCTGACGCAACTGACTTTTTACAAAGCCAGCTCACCAATAGCGTCAAATCTATGAAAAGCACTCCAGGCGGACAGATTGCCTCACTTGAACAAGGTAGCCGCTTTTCTGGCTATTGCTCAGCCAAAGGCAGGCTAATGGCCTCGTTTTGGATTAGCCGCTATGAGGTGTCAACAGAAACTGGTGAAACAGCTCCACAATTTCAATTAGCCATATCCAAAGATCTGGCCGCGCAAACTGCCAAACGTCTGAGCATGTTTGTTTTGAGGGCCAAAGTCAAAGTCATCGACCAAACAGATCTGCTACTCAGCTTTGCCTACATCCATGAGAGTCAGGCGGGTGCGACAGATGCAACACTGCAAGCATTACAAAGTATCGAAGGTATTCGCTTGGAAGAACTTCCTCCAGTGGGCCTCAATGATCGATTGATCCATCGTCATCTGATTACGATTCCAAAAGATAAGAGCAGCGCCCTGGCAGCTTTAGATACCTTGATGGCTGAGCATCAATTAACCCCCAATCAACCGAATGCTAATTTCTGGGAATGGCTAGAAGTGAAAAGTGCCATACCTCGAGTTACCCTACCAACCTTTGAGCAATTTGTTCCACAGATGATCAATATGGAATCTCTGAGAGGCATCGATTTCCAAAAAGGTTGTTACCCTGGTCAGGAAGTGGTTGCCAGAAGTCAGTATCGCGGCACTATTAAAAGAAGACTGCAATTGGCATCAATCAATTCTTCCGAGATCCCAACTCCTGGCACAGAAATATTTCATAGCGCTGACCCTGAGCAACCATGTGGCATGGTTGTGATGGCTGCACACAATCCCTCTAGCTCCGAAGAAATCAGCCTGCAAGTTGAATGCAAACTGGAAGCCATGCAAAGTGGCAGCATTCATCTCAGAAGTGTCCAAGGGTCTCAACTTCGCTTTGAAGCCTTGCCCTATCCATTAATCGAAATCTAAACAACGATGTGTTTGATCTTAACTGCTTGGCAATCTCACCCAGACTATCCACTAGTGGTGCTTGCTAATCGGGATGAGTTCTACGAAAGACCGACCGACCCCATGCATTGGTGGGATGATCAGCCTCACGTATTAGCAGGTAGAGATCGCGCTGATGTTAATGGGACTTCAGGTACCTGGATGGGCCTCACTAAAACTGGCAAATTTGCTGCTCTGACAAATGTCAGAGCACCGACTGAGAAAAATCCTGAGTCACGTACACGCGGCGAAATATCGGCAAAATATTTAGCGTCTTCTCTCACCCCTGAAAGCTTTATTCAAGAGCACGAAAAAACATTTCACCGCTATAACGGTTTCAATTTATTGGCAGCTGACTTATCGCTCCCTCGACCCCAACTGGTTTGGCTCAGCAACAGAGTGCTAATGGGGTCCAGCATAAGACCTCGAAAAGTGATGAATCCTCAAGAATTAAAGCCTGGCGTTTACGGTTTATCGAATGCCATGCTTGATAGCCCATGGCCCAAGGTTCAGCATCGCGTGGGCGCCTTTGCACAAATACTCGCTATGGATACTGGGCAATTCAAAAAGGCAGAACAATATCTGCGCATCATGGAAGATGCAACTCAGGCACCAGATGAGTACTTGCCCAAAACCGGGGTTTCTTACGAGTGGGAGAAAGCCCTCTCTTCAGCATTTATTAAAACAGAGCACTATGGCACTCGCTCCAGCTCACTGATCAGAGTTCGACGTGATGGTCACTTTGAAGTTGTAGAGAAACGTTTTGATGCAGAAAAAGAACTAGATACTCAGCAATTTGAAGGACAGCTAGAAAAGTTCACATCCCTAAAGCCCGAGTAAAAAAAGCTGAGTCATTCAGAGGGTTGATTAAGGCACTCAACTTTTACTAGCTGATGATTTCCTTGCTGGTAATTCTTTGAAATATTTAAAAGTAGCGCTACCCATACAACAAATAGCATTGCCTTCATCGTAGAGCTTAGCCTCGACAAAAGCCAAAGTTGGGGTCGCATGAACTGTTCTCGCAGCGACACGCACAACCCCTTTAGCAGCTTGCATGAAATTGGTCTTTAATTCGATTGTCACCACACCGCGTCCAGCACTATCAGCAGCTCTAGCAGCAATCGCCATTCCCACATCCATCAATGTCAGAAGTACTCCACCGTGGGCGACCTCCCAACTGTTGTTATGCTCCGGCTTCAAGGAAAGAACAACCTCCCCCTCACCTAAATCGGCACGCAAACAACGTACCCCTAATAATTTCAGAAAGGGGACGTCTAACTCGACACCTAAATCTTTTAATTGTTTTTGATCCATAGCCATATCTTAATCGGGGTTATAACTTCTAGATAAGTCTTTTCTGCAAATAATTCAGAACACACCTAGAATGAGCCAACTATAAAAAATTATGCCATTCCACCTAGACTCGTTTAACCATCTATCCCAAGCAGAACTTGTTGCACCAAGTCCTGTGCCAGATCCTTATTGGGTTGGTTTTTCAGACAAAGTAGCCGCTTTATTAAACATAGACACTAATGGCTCTTTGCCAATAGACCCAGAATATCTCCAACTATTGGCTGGCAATCAGCGGCATATCGGGCAACAGACTTTTCAGCCCTATGCAACAGCCTATAGCGGCCATCAGTTTGGCCAATGGGCTGGTCAGCTAGGTGATGGTCGAGCTATCTATTTAGGCGATATCAACGGATATGAAGTTCAACTCAAAGGCGCTGGGCCAACTGCCTATTCTCGTAGAGGTGATGGTCGAGCAGTATTACGATCATCGATTAGAGAGTTCTTGGCCAGTGAGGCCATGCATGCAATTGGGATTCCAACATCTAGAGCATTGGCTGTGGTGGGATCAGATCTGCCTGTTTTTAGGGAAACAAGAGAAACCGCGGCCATTTGTACTCGCGTGGCACCTAGCTTTTTAAGAATTGGTCATATTGAGCACTATGGGCATCAAGACATGCAAAGCGAATTAGAGGCAACATTAGAGTTTCTGATTCAACATCACTACCCAGAGTGCCAGAACTCTCCAACACCCTTTCTAAGCTTACTAGAGAAGATTTGTATTCGTGTAGCTGATACCACTGCCCAATGGCAATCAGTGGGCTTTTGTCATGGCGTTTTAAATACTGACAACACCAGTCTCTTAGGTTTGACATTAGATTACGGACCATTTGGCTTTTTAGATGGCTTTGACATCAACCATATATGCAATCACTCTGATCATGCTGGTCGCTATGCCTACCATCGCCAAAGTGAGATTCTTCATTGGAATCTGTATTGCTTAGCCAGTGCCATGCTTAAGCCTTTACAAGATGAATTAGCTAAAACACAACAACTCAATGAAGCTGAGGCAATCGAAAAAATAAAAACAACATTGGGTGTGTATAGCCGCAAATATACCCAAGAATGGCAAGCCATTTTTAGGAGAAAGCTAGGCTTTGTTAAAGAGTTTCCTGAGGATATCGAATTACTAGAAAAACTCATGCAAACAATGCACGAGCATCGGATAGATTTCACCCTATTCTTTAGAGGACTTTCTGAAGGCCAAGCAGTCCCACATGAAATGGCTGAGTGGTTCAATCTTTACCAAGAGCGCTTATCTCTGGAAGACTTATCGACTGATGAACGCTTCAGAAACATGCAATTGATCAACCCTAAATACATATTGCGTAATCACTTGGCTCAACAGGCCATTGAGATGGCTCAGAAAAAAGATTTCTCTGAAGTCGCAAAATTATTAAAAATATTAGAGAATCCATTTCAGAATCAAGATGTATCAGATGTCTATGCACTTCCGCCCCCACCAGATATGGAACATATTGCCATTAGCTGCTCCTCTTAGGAAACAACAGCCCAAGACCACAAGCCTCAATAACTCATGCAGAGTCAAACAAGATGAAAAAAACAGACCAAGAATACAAACAAGAACTCAGTGATATTTCTTATCGAGTCACTCGCCATGCTGCTACCGAACGTCCTTTCACTGGTGAATACTGGGATCATTGGGCTCATGGTCAATATCAATGCATCTGCTGTGGCACCCCCCTATTCCAATCAGATACCAAATTCGATGCAGGATGTGGCTGGCCTAGTTACTTCAAACCTCTTGATGATCAGTGCATTGACGAACATAAGGATATGACTCACGGGATGATCAGAACTGAAGTTCGTTGTTCTCAATGCGATGCCCACCTAGGACATGTTTTCGAAGATGGCCCAGCCCCTACTGGATTGCGCTACTGTATTAACTCAGCTTCTTTGAAGTTCAAAGCTGAGAGCTAAAATAGCTCTACATATAACGATATCCACCTATAAAGACATTTCATGAAATTTTTATTTGATTTACTGCCAGTGATTCTTTTCTTTGTTGCCTTCAAGATGGCTGACATTTATGTAGCCACCGGGGTGGCGATGGCCGCAACTGTTGCGCAAATTATTTGGGTAGCTGCCAAATACAAAAAAGTAGAACCGATGCAATGGGCCAGCTTAGGCCTCATCATGGTTTTTGGTGGATTAACCATTGGCTTGCAAGATAAAACTTTTATCCAGTGGAAGCCAACCATTCTCTATTGGTTATTTGCTGTTGGTTTGATTGCTAGCGCGGCCATTTGGAAGAAAAACCTTATCCAAGCTGCGATGGCGCATCAAATTAATCTTAAGCCTGGCGTTGGGCAGGAACTATGGGTCAAGCTCAATAATGCATGGGCAATCTTTTTTGTGATCATGGGTGTGATTAATCTTTACGTTGCTTATCAATTTGATGAAACCACCTGGGTTAACTTTAAGCTCTTTGGCGGCATGGGCATTCTTTTTGCCTTCATCATTGCGCAAGGCATATGGCTCAACCAATTTATTGTTCATGAATCTAAGTAATCATGACTGATATCAGCACACAAAGAATGATTAAATTTGAGGCTGCCCTCAGAAATGCTATTGCAGTCGAGTCATTAAAAATTGAAGATGAAAGTCATTTGCATGCTGCCCAGGCTGGTGCCGAAGGTGGTGCTGGACACTACCGCATCTATATTCAGTCAGCTTCTTTTAAGGATCTAAACCGGGTTCAAAAGCATCGCCTGGTGTATGATGCTTTATCAGCTTGGATGCCCCATGAAATCCATGCATTAGCAATTATTACTAACTAAATAATCACTATGAAACTATCAAATATTGCACTTTCTCTAGTCCTTTCAGCAGCTCTTGTTAGTCCAGCAATTGCTCAAAATGCAGCGGTTGTGAATGGCAAATCTATCCCTAAAGCCAAACTAGACAAAATGCTAGAGAGCACTGGTCAAGCCAATAATCCAGAAATTCGTGAGCGCGCTCGCGATATGTTGATTACCCGTGAATTGATCAATCAAGAAGCCCTCAATCGCGGCGTGATTGCAAATCCCGTGGTTCAAGACCAATTGGAAGAAGCTCGTTTAAACATCCTAGTTGGCGCTGTATTTGATGACTACATTAAACGTGATGGCGTGACTGATGCTGAACTAAAGGCCGCTTACGATCAGGTCAAAGGCCAATTCGAAGGCAAAGAATACAAAGTACGCCATATTTTGGTTGAAAAAGAAGCAGATGCCAAAGCTATCATTACCAAGCTGAAGGCTGGTGAAAAGTTTGAAGAATTAGCTAAGGCCTCATCTAAGGATCCAGGTTCCGCAGTTAAAGGTGGTGACTTAGACTGGATGAGCCCTCAATCATTAGTGCCAGAGTTCTCAAAAGCAATGGTAGCGCTTAGCAAAGGTCAACTGACTGAGAAGCCAGTAAAAACTCAGTATGGTTTCCACGTGATTCGTGTTGATGATGTTCGCGAATCTAAAGCGCCAACTATGACAGAGCTGAAGCCTCAATTGATTGAGATGATGAATCAAGATCAAAACTGGCAACGTAGCAAGTTCAATGAAATGATTACAAAACTAAAAGCAAAAGCTAAAGTAAAGTAATTGATGAGTGCTTAGGATACTCCTAGCAATCGCTTAGGTCATACTCAAATGAAAAAACCCACCAAGAGGTGGGTTTTTTATTGGGGTTAAACCTATCAAAAGGAGTGTTTAATTCACTTTTTTCAAGTCACCCTTCACAATACCGCCACGCTGAATCGTGATTGATGAGTAAGTCACGTTACCATCAACAATCGATCTGCCACCAACAATGATGTCTGAACAATTCACATTGCCAGCCAACTTGCCTTTAACGTTAATAGTTTTAGCTGTAATCGTTCCAGATACAGAACCTGTGACACCAACGATTAAGTTATCAACAGTCACTTGACCAACAATAGAGCCATCAACTGTTAAAGAACCATTCGATTTGATATCACCATTGAATTCAAAGCCTTCGCTGATCATCGATGGCTTTAAATGTCTCACTGGTGATGAGCTTTGCTCCGCATCATCAGCGTATTCATTGGTTACAACTTCTTCACTCACAAAATCTTCATTTTGAGAATTTTGCTCGTCATCATTTTTTCTACTAAACATGACTTACCTCAATTAATAGCTGCTGCCTGCAGGCGCATCAGTTTTAACCATAGTGCCTTGAATATCACCGCCCTTTTCAATTTCCAACTCAACATAAGTGATATTGCCACTTACTTTGCCAGTTGAACGAATCAGTAATGATTTTTTAGAAACAACTTCTTGGTGGATCTCACCTCGCACATCGATGATGTCTGCTGAAACTTTACCTTTTACAACGCCTGTTGCGCCAATAAGAATTTCTCTTGCAGTTAATTCACCATCAACAGTTCCAGAAATGAAAGCGATGTCAGGTACTGTGAAATTACCGGATAGCGTTACGCCTTCACCGATGGTTAAACAGCCGTTTTGATTCTGATCAGACATAAGAACTCCAGTTCATTAAGATTTTTTAGAGGGATTAGATGTTTCGCTTGCAGACTTTTTAGGTGCTTTTTTGACCATCAAACCAACAATTTCAGCACCAGGTTCAATACCTAATTCTGCATAACTCACGTCACCATTAACTACAGCCTTGGCATGGAGCTCAACGCGTTCAGTTCCATAGACATTACCCTCGACATATCCACCAATTAAGATGCGATAGGCGCGGATATCACCATAGACCTTAGCAGTTTCACCCAAAGCAATGGTGATGTTCTTTTTTCCTGGGGGTGTTTCAACGTTGCCGTGAACAATCCCATCAATACGAATACTTTTATTAGCAACAACGCGACCGTGGATTTCTGAGCCTGGTCCTAGCATCGAATCAAAAGCTTCAACGCTTGGCATTAATAAACCAGTTTTCTTTTTACGACCAAAAATCACGCAAATATCCCATTTATTGCAGCAGTTATGTCATTTGATGAAATAACTGCATGATTGATATGAACCTTTTCAGGTTTAAATTGCTATTTTACTATCTATGACAGTAAAAGTACTTATAGCAATTATACGCATAAATACCCACTCAATTAGCCTTAGAGCGAACCATTAGGACTATCAGAGGTATCGTTATATTGCGAGAAATCTGCTGGATAGACGCTTTTAGCACTCAGCGTTTGACTGCCTTTTTTAAGCAATTCACCATAGATCTCGGCACCATGCTCAATACCCATTACACCGTAATGAATATCGCCTCTGACCCTCGAAGTTTCGAATAGATCACAACGTTCAGCAGCGTAAATATTGCCATCGATCTTGCCATTGACCAATACTCGATGAGCATGAAGGTCACCTTTAACGAAACCTTCATGGCCAATATGAACAGTGACCCCTGGCGCAATGGCTGCCTCAACTGAGCCTTGTATTTCCCCATCAATTCTGATGCCATGATTGACAACTAGGCGGCCAAAGATCTGGGTACTTGCCCCAATAAGACTTTCGAATGATTCATTAGGGATCTCCTGAATCATCTTTTTATTTTTATTAAAGAATCCCACGAATTCTCCTCGATACCAAATGAGATTGGATCAAGAGAATGTATGC
>JACCEB010969817.1_pt1 | contig 10077 bp, 10 predicted proteins | sample 7454761 | NCBI WGS metagenome assembly JACCEB01 (sample SAMN15323454, study PRJNA562643) | freshwater metagenome | isolation source: river surface water | place: USA:Blue River Watershed | collected 2017-08-18
CCAGCGCGGGGCCAGGGTGTTGGGGACGCCGAGGTGGTCGAGGGCGCGCGCGACGACGAAGTCCACCAGCTCCTCGATGCGCGTCGGCCGGTGGTAGAACCCTGGGGCGGCGGGCATCACCGTCGCGCCGGCCATCGTGACGCGCCGCATGTTCTCGAGATGGATGAGCGAGAGTGGGGTCTCGCGCGTGACGAGGAGGAGCGGGCGACGCTCCTTGAGCGCCACGTCGGCCGCTCGCTCGACGAGCGACCGCGACGTGCCGGCGGCGATGCTCGCCAGCGTCCCCATCGAGCACGGGCAGATCACCATCCCGCCCGCGAGCGCGGAACCGGACGCGGGCTTCGCCCCGCGGTCCCCATCGTCGTACACCGTCACGAGCCGATCGAAGCGCTCGGCGCCGACCGCCGCACGCAGACCGGCGAGGTCGCCCACCTCGCTCTCGGTGCGGAGGAGGCGGAAGCCGTGCGAGGAGACGATGAGCTGCACGCGGCGGTCCGCGACGAGGAGCTGCTCGAGCAGCCGGATGCCGTAGGGCGCGCCGGAGGCCCCGGTGATGGCCAGGACGAGCGGCGCGGCGGGATCGGCGGGGCGCGTCACGCGAGCCACCGGTCGACGAGGATGCAGGCGAGGAAGCCCATCGAGATCACGCCGTTCATGGTGAAGAAGGCCGCATCGAGCTTGGAGAGGTCGTCCGCGCGGACGAGCGAGTGCTCATACGCGAGCAGCGCCGCCGCGAGCACCACGCCAGCCCCGGCCGCCACGCCGAGCCCAGCCGCAACGACGGTGGCCGCGAGCGCCGCGACGGTCACCAGGTGCAGCACACGTGCCACGACGATGGCACGCGGCACGCCGAGCGACGCCGGGATGGAGTGCAGCCCGTTCGCCCGGTCGAAGGCCACGTCGGGGAGGGCGTAGAGGATGTCGAAGCCGCCGGACCAGGTGGTGATGGCGAGCGTCAGCAGGAGCAGGAGCCACCAGGGCTCACTCCATGCCCCGGTCACGGCGAGATAGCCGCCGACGGGTGCGATGGCGAGGCCGAGGCCGAGCACCAGATGCGCGTAGCGGGTGAAGCGCTTGGTGAACGAGTAGAAGCAGACCCAGGCGAGCGCGACGGGGCTGAGGGCGAGGCAGAGCGGATTGAGCTGCGCCGCCGCGAAAACGAAGAGCATGGCGGCGACGGCGACGGTCGCCCAGGCGGCGCGCACGTTGATGGCGCCCCGTGGGATCTCGCGCATCGCGGTCCGCGGGTTCCGCGCGTCGAACTCGCGGTCGACGATGCGGTTCACCGCCATCGCGACCCAGCGCGCCGCGGTGAAGGCGAGGACCACCCAGCCGATGCGCCCGACCGAGAGCGGGGCGCGCATCCCGTCGTCCACCCCCACCGGGAGCCGACTCGCGAGCACCACGCCCACAAGCGCGAAGGGCAACGCGAAGACGGTGTGCGGGAGCTTCACGAAGCTCGCCCACCGGGCGACCGCCGACTCCCCCGCGAAGGTCTGGCCCTCGCGTGCGGTCGCGCCGACGGTGCGGGGCGCGGTCACGGGCGGTCGATCCCGAGCGAGGCCCAGCGCGCATCCACGCGGGCCTTCGTCGCGTCGTCCATCGTGATCACCGTCGGCCAGTTCCGCGTGAAGCCCTCCTCAGGCCACTTCCGCGTGGCGTCGATCCCCATCTTCGACCCGTAGGTGAAGGCCCGACTCGCGTGGTCGAGCACGTCCACCGGCCCCATCGTGAAGCGCGTGTCGCGCTCCGGATCGATGTTGTTGAGCGCCACCCACCACGCCTCCTGCGGGTTCCGCACGTCGACCCAGTCGTCCACCACGACGAGCACCTTCGCCAGCGACATCAGCCCCGCGCCCCAGAGGGCGTTCATCACCTTCCACGCCTGACCGGGATAGTGCTTCTTGATGCTGACGAAGACGAGGTTGTGGAACACGCCCTCGGCGGGCATGTGATAGTCCACGATCTCCGGGTTCGTGAGCTTGAGGAGCGGGAGGAAGATCCGCTCGGTCGCGTGGCCGAGATAAAAATCCTCCATCGGCGGGCGCCCGACGATCGTGGCGCAGTAGACCGCATTGCGGCGCATCGTCACCGCGGTCACGTGGACGCGCGGATAGAGATCGGCCTCGGAGTAGTAGCCGGTGTGGTCCCCGAACGGCCCCTCGGTGACGAGCGCCTCCGCGGGATCGATGTACCCCTCGATCACGATCTCCGCCTCGGCGGGGACCTCGAGGTCGCAGGTCACCGCTTTCGCGAGCTTCACGGGGCTCCGGCGGAGGAAGCCGGCGAAGATGAACTCGTCGACGTTCGGCGGGAGCGGGGCGCTGGCCGAGTACATCGACGCGGGATCTGCCCCGATGACGATGCAGACCGGCATCTTCTCACCGCGCTCCGCCATCTCGCGCCAGTGCGCGGCGCCCGTCTTGTGGCGCTGCCAGTGCATCGCGACGTGCCGCTTCCCCATCTGCTGCACGCGGTACATCCCCACGTTTCGGATCCCGCGCTGCGGGTCCTTCGAGACGACCGCCGTCATCGTGATGAACGGCCCGCCATCCTCCGGCCAGGTGGTGAGCACCGGGATCTTGTCGAGGTCAATCTCGTCGCCGCGCCAGACGACCTCCTGGCAGGCCGGCGTGCCCGAGGCCATGCGCGGCGGGAACTTCGCCACCTCCAGCAGTCGCGGCAGGAGCTGCAGCTTGCCCAAGAAGCCCTCCGGGACCTTGAGGTCCAGGAGCTTCGTGATGCGGTCGCCGTGGTCATCCAGCCGCTCCACTCCGAGCGCCATCGCCATCCGCGACATCGAGCCGAAGAGGTTGATGGCCACGGGATACGCGGCAATCGAGCCATCCCGGAGCACGGGCTTCTCGAACAGCAGGGCCGGGCCACCGCCCGGCATCTTCATCACGCGGTCGGCGATCTCGCACATCTCGAGATGCACGGCGACGGGTTCACGGATGCGTCGGAGTTCGCCAGCGGCCTCGATGGCGGCGATGAACTCGGAGAGGGTGTCGAGCGTATCGGTCACTTGGTCCCCACGTGGATCGCCGCGATGCCGAAGGTCAGCGTCTCCCAGCGGACGTCGCGGAAGCCGGCGGCGCGCATCGCTGCCGCGAGCGCGTCGGTCTCCGGGAAGTGCGCGACGGAGCGCGGCAGGTAGGTGTAGGCGGTGCGGTGCCCGCTGACGAGACGGCCGATCAGCGGGAGGATGCGGTGGAAGTAGAAGAGGTACGCGGCACGCACTAGCGGGAGCCGCGGCGTCGAGAACTCGAGGATCACGAAGCGCGCACCGGGGCGCAGCACCCGGTGGACCTCACGGAGTCCGGCACCCAAGTCGGCGACGTTGCGGATGCCGAAGGCGACGATCGCGCCGTCGAACGCGTCGTCCGTCACGGGAAGCGCCATCGCGTCCGCGACGACGGGGGCGAGCACCGTGGGCGCCGCCTTCCCCGCGCCCGCGCGCAGCATCGGTTCCGCGAAGTCCGCGGCGAGGATGCGCCCGCCGAACCCCGACTGGCGCGTGAGCTGCGCGCCGACATCGAGGGTGCCTGCGCAGAGATCGAGGAAGCATCCCTCCGGCGCACGGTCCCACCCGAGCCGTCGCAACGCGACCGTGCGCCACCGACGATCGATGCCGAGCGAGAGCACGCGATTGAGCAGGTCATAGCTCGGCGCGATCTCGGAGAACATGCGGCGCACGTAGACGCGCTTGCCTTCGACGGAGGCGCCCGCCGCGGCGGCGCTGGCCTCGGCGGCCTCGAGCCCCTCGGGGGCGAGCATCTGTGCCATCGACGAAAGTTGCCCGGATGCGCCCCCTCCGGACAAGTTGAGCCCGCACGATCGTGGGGCCGCGCACCAGATCGACCGTCGGTCGCTCCCGTCGTCGCATCGCGGTCGCCGTGGCGCTGCGATGGCGGTCGCGAAACCTCAGCCTGCCTCGCGCCGTATCACGGGAGTCCCGCCGGTCCATTTCCTGTCCGCCTTTGGTGCCCACCGACCTCACAACGCTGACCGATCAGGCTGTGGTGCTCCTCGTTCGCGACGGACGCGAGGCGGGGGCACGCGAGCTGGTGCGTCGGTTTGAGCGGCCCGTCTTCTCGTTCGTCTGCCGACTCGTGGGTGACCGCGCGCTCGCCGAAGACCTTGCACAGGAAACGTTCGTCCGAGCGTTCACGCATCTCGACAGCTATCGGACCGAACTGAAGTTCTCGAGCTGGCTCTTTCGGATCGCGCACAACGCCGCGATCGACCACCTGCGGCGGCGGCAGCCGGAGACCCTCTCGCTCGACGGGGACCCGAACGCGGCGAGCGTGGAGGAGGCGGCGGCCGGGGCGATCGCGATCGCGGATGCCTCCACCTCCCCGCTCGACGAGCTGGTGGCGCGCGAACTCGGCGCGCAGATCGAGCAGGCCATCGCCCAGCTCCGGCCCGCCTACCGCTCCTGCGTGCTCCTGCGGTACGTGGAGGAGCTCTCCTATGAGGAGATCGCGGAGACCCTCGACCTCCCGATCGGCACGGTGAAAACCCACCTGCATCGAGCACGGCTCGAGCTGCAGGCGCTGCTCGCCCCCGTCCGGGCCGGCGACGGGTGAAACCTCCGCCCCCGCCCTCTCGTACCTCCCTTCAGAGACCCCGATGCCACTGAACCGCCCACTCTCCGACCCCGAACTCACGTCCCTGCTCCGGGCCCTGCCGCGTCACGCGCCGTCGGCCGGGTTCGCCGACCGGGTGCTGGCGCGGGTCCCGCTGGCGGCGCCGGTGCCGCTCTGGCGGCGCCTCCCGTGGCGGGCGCTCGCGGGGCTCCTGACCGTCGAGGTCGGGCTGGCGGCGGTCTTCCTCCTCCGCTTCCGTGACGAGCTGATCCACGTGCCCGCGCGTGCGCTGCACGGGCTCACCGACCTCATTGTCGCGCTGCGGACCGCCGACCTCTCCACCGCCACGTGGGAGCTCTTCCTCTCGCTCGTCCCGCGTGTCGGATCGATCCTTGCCAGCACCCCGACCCTGCCCGTTGCGCTGCTGCTCGGGACCGTCGGCACGCTGCTCTTGATGTCCCTCCTGGGGCGCGGATGGCGCGCCTCCACCCTTCGCCGGTGATCCCCATATGACCTTCGCCTCGATCCATCGCGCGCTCCGCCGCGCCACGCTCGGCCTGCTGGCGACGGCGGTGCTTCTGCCGTCGCTCCTGGCCGCGCAGACCACTGATTCCGCGAAGCGCCCCGTGACCGCGGCAGCCTCCCGGCCCGCGACCGACAGCGCCACGCGGGCCGTCGAGCGGCGACGCGCTGACACGGCGTCGCGCCGCATCGAGAAGGTCATCCGTGTGCGCATCGACACCGACGACTCGACCCGCACCCGCGTCGATTCGCAGGAGGCGCAGGTAGAGTGGGGCGAGAGGCAGGTCGCCGCCGGCGACACGATCCACGACCTCGTGAATCTCTTTGGCGACGTCGACGTCCGGGGCGTCGTGCTCGGAAGTGCCGTCGCGCTCTTCGGCGACCTCACGGTCCACGAGAACGCCGTCGTCGAGGGCGACGCCGTCTCCCTGATGGGCGACCTCACCCTTCGGGACGGGTCGGTGGTCCGGCACGATGCGGTCGCTGTGAGAGGGCAGGTGCGGGTGGACGGGGGTCGGGTGGAAGGCAGCATCGTCAGCGGCTCCGGGAAGAGCGGGAGCTGGCGTATCGACGAGATGAACGAGGGTCGCGTCGAGCCGCAGGAGCCGCGAAGCCGTTGGGAGTCGCTCCTCGGCGTGCTGATCGCCGCCGCGATGCTCAGCGTCTTCGGCATCGTGGCCGCCGCCGCCCTCCCGACCCGCCTCGACACCGTCGTGCGCCGGCTCGAGGCCGGCGTGGGCCGGGCCTTCCTCGCTGGGCTCTTCCTCGAGCTCGGATTCGTCCCGATTCTCCTCCTCCTGGTGCTCTCGCTCGTGCTCACGGTCCTCGGGATTCTCCTGATCCCGTTCGCCGTGGTCGCGCTCCCGGCGCTCTATCTGGTGCTCGGGCTCCTGGGTTGGTTCGCCACGGCGGCGCTTGTCGGCCGCGGCGTGACCGGAGACCACACGGATGAGCGGCGGAGCCTGATGCGCGCCGTGAGCGTGGGGACCGGGATTCTCCTGCTTCCCTTCGCGCTGGCGGCGGCGCTCCCCGACTTCGCCGGGTGGCTGGTCGCACTCGCCGTGAGCATCACCTGGGTCGCGGTGACGGCCGGGTTCGGGGCCGCGGTGCTCTCCCGTGCAGGGAAGCCGCGTGCGGCGGCACCGTCGTTCTGGTCGCCGACGCCCCCGGCGCCCCCGATGCCGCCGGCCCCGCCGGCCCCGCCAGCCACCATCGACTGACGGACGCGGGGTTCCCGCGCCGCGCGATCAGCGCGGCGCGGGGACTCCGAGCTGCCGCACCACGGCGAGGGCCACCTCGCCCAGCTTCTTGGCGGCGCTGCTCGCCGCTCCCGACACCACGATCGGCGCCCCGCGGTCGGCGCCCTCGAGCACCGGCGGATGCAGCGGGATCTCGCCGAGGAGCGGGACCTTCAGCTCGTCGGCGAGGCGCTTGCCGCCCCCTGAGCCGAAGATCGCCATCGGCTTCCCCGTCTCCGGCGACTCGAAGTACGACATGTGCTCGACGACGCCGAGCACCGGGACACCGACGCGGCGGAACATCATCGCGCCGCGCAGCGCGTCGCCGACTGCGACCTCCTGCGGCGTGGTCACGATGACCGCGCCGGCGACGCTCGTCGCCTGCACGAGCGAGAGCTGCGCGTCGCCGGTGCCCGGGGGCATGTCGACGAGGAGGACATCGAGCTCCCCCCAGGCGACGTCGCGGAGGAACTGCGTGATGATCTTCATCACGATCGGCCCGCGCCAGATCGCCGGCTGGTCGCGCTCGATGAGGAAGCCGAGCGAGATGAGCTTGACGCCGTGCGCCTCGAGGGGCTGGATCTTCTCGTCCTGCACCGGTGGGGCGGCATCCACGCCCATCATCCGCGGGATGTTCGGCCCGTAGATGTCGGCGTCCATCAGGCCGACGCGATACCCGGCCTGCGCGAGGGCGATGGCGAGGTTCGTGGTGACGGTCGACTTGCCGACGCCGCCCTTCCCCGACGACACGGCGATGATGCGACCGAGGCCCGGGTACGAGACGGGGGACGGCGGCGCGGGCGGTTTCGGCGCGCCCGCGGGCTCTCCCATCACGGGGAGCGTCCGCCCGCCGGCGGGTTTCGGGGCGGGCGCGGACGCAGCGGCACCGGATGGCGCAGCCTGGGCGGCATCCTTCACGTCGACGCGCACGTCCGTGACGCCTTCGACGGCCTCCAGCGCCTGCCGGACCTGACGCGCGAGGACGGGGTCGTCCTGCGCACCGAGGAGGAGGGTGACGCGGACTTTCCCGTCGCGCGAGGCGGCGATGTCGCGGACCTGCTGCGTCTGGTAGAGGGAAGCGCCGGTGCGGGGATTGGCGAGCGGGGCGAGCGCCTCGGCGAGGCGCGCCTGGAGTGTCTCGGACATCAGTACGACGGGAAGGTGTTGGCCCAGGAGTTCTGGTAGACGCGGAGCGCGCCGAGGGAGTTCAGGGCGGAACCGACGTTGCACGAATTATAGAGGTAGCGCTTGGTACCCATGAGCTCGTCGACGTCCGTCGCGGTGACGGAGTACCCGAGCTTGACGTTCAGCCCGGTGACGGTGGCGCCGGAGACCTGATTCGCCCCATTCGACCGGATCTTGCCGCCGGTGATGATGATGCCGTCCCAGCCGGCCGAATTGCCATTCAGCCGCAGGTCGCCGTAGACGATGAGGAGGCCACGACCGAAGGAGCTGAGGGTGAACTCGCGGTTCGGAGACGGGCCATTGTTCACGATGATCGTCGGCCAGGACGACCCGTTGGACGCGAACCATGCGGTCGTGGGGAACCCGTTGCCGAGGTAATCGGAGAGGAAGTCCGGCGTGATGGCGTTGCCGCTCACGATATCCGCCCAGTCGAACGGGACCGTCGTGGACGCGGCCGCGGCGGTGGCGCCGAGCGACTGGACCTTGGGGGTCCCGCTGAGGGGGGCGAGGGAGCCCGAATATCCTGGGACGTTGGGGACGGCGACCGCCGCGACGGTCGCCCCGGTGCCACCGCTCGCCACCGGGCATTGGTCCACCCCGCTGATGTCACCCGCGACGCCGGTCTTCTGGATGCCGTTGATCCCCGTGAGCGCCGACTGCACCGTCATCGTCATCGCCTGGAAGGTGGCGAACGCGCTGCTGATCGCGACGGCGTTCCCGGCGCCACGGGGGCCGACGGTCGTCGCGACGCCCCGCGACCGGACGAGGTAGAGCGCGGCGATGCTGGTCCCCGACGCGGCGCGGAGGCGCGTGGTCACGATATCGGCGTAGCCACCGGTGAGGGCGAGGCGCACCGAATCCGAGGCGCCGGGCACCGCGGAGAGCCCGAGTCCCGGCCGGTTCCGAAGCCCCTGCTGCAGTCCCGTCTCGGCGAGCGCGGCGGCGGCCTGCGACTGCATCGCGGCATCGTCCGCACCGCGCTCGCTGCTCAGCATCCCGAAGCCCGAGGCGAGCGCCCCCACCAGGACGAGCATCACGAGGATCACCGTCGGGAGCGCGAAGGCCCGGCGGGCTCGCAGGAGCAACGGGCGCGCTCGGATCATCAGATGACCGCGTTCCGGAAGAAGATCGAGAGCCGGACCGAGGACCGCTCAGGTGCGGAACGCCCGGCGACGGTCTTCTCGCTCTCGCCGGTGAGGACGAGCTCGATCCCGCTGATCGTGTGCAGGCTCGCTGCCGCCGGCGGTGACGCCTGCGAGGTATCGGCACCTGAGAGATAGAATCGGAAGATCGCGGTGTTCTGGAAGGGGACGGCGATCTCCTCGGACACCCCACCGGCGACGCGCCGCCAGAGCGCGGTGCGACCGGGGACCAGGGTGCTCGGCCCCAGGGCGTACGTGACGGTCTGGTAGAGGAGGACGGGAGCGCCGGACGGCAACGAGGGGAAGGCCGGGCTCAACACGAGGAGCTTCCCGTTCGGGATCGGGGTGATCCCGGGACCGCTGCTGCAGGTCGAGGCGGTCCCCGTCGTCGGGGCCGCGGTCTTGGCGACGTACGTGTACGCCGCATTGAGGGCGGTGTCCCGATACGCGTACCCCGCGTAGGCGGCCTGCGCGTAGATCAGCGAGTCGACGGGGACGAAGGTCGCCGTGTTGCTCGCGCAGTACACGCCCATCGCATACGGCACCCGCACCGTCAGCGCGGTGTCCGTCGCCGTCACGATGCCGCGCGGCTCGATCATCCGCATCTCATCGCGGACGATATTCAGCGCGTTCCGCGAGACGGCCCGCGCGTCACGTCCCCCCGCCTCGCGGGCGAAGAGGCGCGTCTGGGAGATGAGGAGGTTCGTCACCGACCCGCCGATGATCCCGAGGATGACGATCACCACGAGCAGCTCGACGAGCGTCGCGCCGCGCCGGCTCACGAGAAGAGCGACCCGGAGGGGGGGAGACTGCGGTCGACGCGGATCGTGTCGGAGCGGAATCCGCTGGCCGTCGGGTCGATGATGATTCGCACCCGCGTGATTGCCTGCGTCGGGTTCGTGATGCTCACGCAGCGTTGATGCGGGTAGTTCGCCATCGTCGTGATCGTCACACACCCGGTGTCGGCCGCGATGCTCGCGTACGGCATCGTCGCGTAGAGGTCCACCGCGGTGGAGATGGCGGCGGCCCGGTCGACCCCGACGCCGAGGCTGCGCGCCCGGACGGTGTAACGCGCGGAGACCAGGGCGTGCGTCGCCGCCACCACACCGAGCAGGGTCACCGCGACGATGACCTCGATGAGGGAGAAGCCGCGCCGGGCGCTCATTGGCGTCGGACGACCCCGGTGGCGCTGCGCGTCACCGTCGTGCGCCCTGTCGCACTCGTCAGGACGACCGCGAGCGTGGTGTCCGCCCGGCCGCTCGGGAAGATGGTGATGCCGGTCGCCGGGGTGAACGCGAGCGTTGCCTGCATATCGGAGGCGGCGTCGAAGCGCCATTGCCGCAGGAGCGTGTCACCCGCGCGCTGGCGCACCTGCACCGACGACCCCGAGAGGACGACGCG
>JACCEB011792270.1_pt1 | contig 10076 bp, 10 predicted proteins | sample 7454761 | NCBI WGS metagenome assembly JACCEB01 (sample SAMN15323454, study PRJNA562643) | freshwater metagenome | isolation source: river surface water | place: USA:Blue River Watershed | collected 2017-08-18
CAAAGGATTTCAACGACTTGATAAAACCGATACGCGGCAGCCTCAACGCCAAGGCTTCCGGCATGAAAAAAGCCGGGCAAGCCCGGCTTTTTTTGACGCATTGAGGCGAATCAGGCCTGCTCGCCAACCACCGCGACGTTGATCTCGACGACCACATCGGTGTGCAGCGCCACCGACACCGGGTGCTCGCCAACCGTCTTCAGCGGGCCGTTCGGCATGCGGACTTGCGACTTGTCGGCCTTGACGCCTTGCTTGGCAAGGGCATCAGCGATGTCGTGGTTAGTGACCGAGCCGAACAGACGGCCGTCAACACCCGCCTTTTGCGCGACGGAGATGCGCAGGCTGGCCAGCTTTTCGCCTTCAGCCTGGGCTGCAGCCAGCTTCTCGGCAGCTGCCTTCTCGAGCTCGGCGCGCTTGGCTTCGAACTCGGCGATCGCGCCAGCGGTCGCGCGGCGCGCGATGCGATTCGGGATCAGGAAGTTGCGGCCGTAACCGTCTTTCACGCGAACGACGTCACCCAGGTTGCCCAGGTTCGCCACTTTTTCCAACAGAATGACTTGCATGTTTGTTCTCCAGGTATCTCGTGGGACTGGCCGATCAGGCGTTGTGCAGATCGGTGTACGGCAGCAGCGCGAGGTAACGTGCGCGCTTGATCGCGGTGTCCACCTGGCGCTGGTAGTGCGCACGGGTACCGGTCAGGCGTGCCGGCATGATCTTGCCGTTTTCCTGGACGAAGTCTTTCAGGGTGTCCACATCCTTGTAGTCCACCTGTTCCACCTTGGCGACGGTGAAGCGGCAGAACTTCTTGCGCTTGAACAGCGGGTTCTGCTGCTTGCGCTTCTCTTTGAGTTTGCTCTTGTCGAATTTTTTGCCGAATGCCATTTTGCTGGCTCCTGAATCTAAGAAATTGTTTCGAAATCCGTGAGGTGGAACACCAGGGCCTTGCTGTTTCGGTTCTTGCGGGCCATGAAGCCTGCAAACCTGAACACCTGCCCCATTTCAGCGCGCTCCAGCATCTCGGCGATCTGTCCGGCGGCGACTGCTGCCATCTCGAACTCGACCCGCCTGGCGATGCCTGCCTCGACCTGTTCCGATTCGTGCAGCAATCTTGCCGACACAATCGGGATGCCAGCCGGCGTATAACGTTTTACGTCACGCTCGGCCAGGGTCGCAATGCACTGAAAGCTGTTCTCTCCTCGCTCAGTCAAAGACACGTGGCTGTCAGGCAGCCGGCGCCTCGGTACGCGCCGCCTTGGCAGCGTCTTCCTTCTGCACGCTCTTCATGATCGGCGAAGGACCGGTCTCGGCCTTCTTCATGCGAACGGTCAGGTGGCGCAGCACGGCGTCGTTGAACTTGAAGCCGGTCTCGAGTTCTGCCAGGGTCTCGCCGTCGCACTCGATGTTCATGCAGACGTAGTGTGCCTTGGCAAGCTTCTGGATCATGTAAGCCATCTGGCGACGACCCCAGTCCTCGACGCGATGGATCTTGCCGCTACGGCCCGTAACGAGGGTCTTGTAGCGTTCGATCATCGCGGGAACCTGCTCGCTCTGATCCGGATGGACGATGAAAACGATTTCATAGTGACGCATTGTTTCTCCTTGTGGTCGGATTACAGAATCGCCCACCCCGGCGTCAGGACGGGTGTGGGAAGAGGAAAAGCCCGCAACTATACCCGCTTTATGCCGAAAGCTCAATCCGCTCAGGGATTTAGCAATTGAAACCGGCCAATCTGCACCTCTTTCGCCCGAAAAGGCTTGCGCCAGCGATGGATGCTGTATAAAAATACAGGCTGTGCATAAAAACAGCCCGGCAGGGGTAGGCGATGATCAAACTGACAGCACGCCAGGAGCAGATCCTGGGCCTCATCCGAGAAGCGATCGACAACACCGGCTTCCCGCCGACGCGCGCCGAGATCGCGCAGACCCTGGGATTTCGCTCTGCCAACGCGGCCGAAGAACACCTTCAGGCGCTCGCGCGCAAGGGCGCGATCGAAATCACCCCGGGGGCTTCGCGCGGTATCCGACTACTCGACCGCACTGCCGACAGCGGCACCCTGCTGCGCCCCAGCGGGCAAATGACGCTGCCGCACCCGGCGCTGATGCAGTTTTCCCTGCCGCTGATCGGCCGGGTCGCCGCCGGCTCCCCCATCCTCGCCGAGGAACACATTTCAGCGACGTACAACGTTGATCCGGCGCTGTTTACCGCGCGCCCTGACTACCTGCTCAAGGTCCGCGGCATGTCGATGCGTGACGCCGGCATCCTTGACGGTGACCTGCTGGCGGTGAAAAAGACCGACACGGCGCGGGACGGGCAAATCGTCGTGGCCCGGCTGGATGACGAGGTGACCGTCAAGCGCTTCCGCCGCAACGGCGGGGCGATCGAACTGCTGCCCGAAAACCCCGACTTCGACACCATTCGCGTCGAGCCAGGCCAACATGAGTTTGCGCTGGAAGGGCTGGCGGTCGGCCTGTTGCGGGCCTGGGGCTAAGCACGGACGCCGCGGTCAGCTGCGGCGCTTGCGTTTCTCGATCAGTTGCGTGGCGATCCCGCGCAGGATATTCACTTCCTCCACTTCCAGCCCGGCGCGTGCAAACAGCCGGCGCAGTCGCGGCATCAGTTTCTTCGGGTTCTGCGGATCGAGGAATTCAATCTCGACCAGCGCCTGCTCGAGGTGCCGGAACATCCCCTCGATCTGCTCGGCGCCGGCCGGCTCACCGCGGAAGCCGACAGCGCTCGGTGCAGCGCTGCTCCCGGCGGCGGCCATCCGGCATTCGTAGGCCAGCACCTGCACTGCCTGCGACAGGTTCAGCGACGAATAATCCGGATTTGCCGGCACGGTCACCAGCGCGCTGCATTTCTCGACCTGCTCGTTGGACAGACCAAACCGCTCGTTGCCGAAGACCAGTGCGGCGCGCAATCCCGAATCCGCCGCCAACTGCTCCGCCAGCGCATGCGGCTCGAACATCGGCGGAGAAAATTCGCGCAGCCGGGCCGACAGCGCAACACTGAAATTGCATCCGGCCAGCGCCTCGTCCAGCGAGCCGACGATACGTGCACCAGCGAGAACGTCGGTCGCGCCGCTGGCCAGCGCGATCGCCTCCGGATCCTGCAAGGCCAGCGGATCGCGCGGATTCACCAGCACCAGCTCGGAAAATCCCATGGTCTTCATGGCGCGCGCCGCCGAGCCGATATTGCCGGCACGGCTGGTCTCGACCAGCACAAAGCGAAGGCGGCCGAACAGGGATTGGGAAGAAGCAGGCGGGTTCATTTAAAATAGGGGGTAACGCGTGAAGGATTTACGAGAGCTTACTGGCGGACTGCGCCGGCGGAACGGGTGAGACCATACCGTCCGGCGGGATCGAAGTCGCCACCAGAAGGCCGTAGTCACTTCCGCATCGCTCATTCTCACAGCTGCCGAATTCTAACGGAACCACCATGCATCCCATGATCAATATCGCGGTGAAAGCCGCGCGTCGTGCCGCGACGATCATCAATCGCGCCTCTTTCGACCTCGAGCAGGTGCGCGTCACGCGCAAAGGGCACAATGATTTCGTCAGCGAAGTCGACAAGGCCGCCGAACAGGCAATCATCGACGTGCTCAAGCAGGCCTACCCCGACCATGCGATCCTTGCCGAAGAATCCGGCCCGTCGTCCAATCTGCACGACGAGAACGAGCACGTCTGGATCATCGATCCGCTGGACGGCACCACCAACTTCATCCACGGCTTTCCGCAGTACGCGGTGTCGATCGCGCTGCAGTACCGCGGCCAGATCACGCAGGCCGTCATCTACGACCCTACCCGCAACGAGCTGTTCACCGCAACCAAGGGCGTCGGCGCCTTCCTGAATGAAAAGCGCATCCGCGTGACCAAGCGCGACAAACTGGCGGACGCGCTCGTCGGCACCGGCTTCCCGTACAGTGACCTGTCCGGCCTCGACGAATACCTGCAGATGTTCAAGGCCATGACCGAGAAGACCGCCGGCCTGCGCCGTCCCGGCTCTGCCGCGCTCGACCTCGCCTATGTCGCAGCCGGTCGCCTCGATGGCTTCTTCGAAAAGAACCTCAAGCCCTGGGACATGGCAGCCGGCGCGCTGCTGGTCAGCGAAGCGGGCGGCATCGTGTCCGACTTCCGTGGCGAAGGCAAACACATGGAAAAAGGCGACGTGATCGCCGGTTCACCGAAGAGCTTCGCGCAGATGCTCGGCGTGCTGACGCCGTTTGCCTGACCTGCGAAAAGCCCGGCGGGGATGGCTTCATCCCTGCTGGTCCTTCTGCGGCCGCAGAACCTTCTCCGGCCGCAGAATCAAAGTCCTGCTGAATCCGAACCGGCGCTTCGCGCCAACCCTGTTATACTCCGCGCCTGCGGCAATTGTTCCAGTCTCCTTGCCGCCCCTCCTGATTCACCCCTCCGAACCCGTGACTGGCGCCTGAAGCGGCGGCGGTTCGACCAATTTCTCATTTATGTCATTTGCTGAACTCGGCCTGGCCGAACCCATCGTGCGTGCCGTCACGGAAAGCGGCTATACCCAACCCACCCCCATCCAAGCGCAGGCCATCCCGGCCGTCCTCAAAGGCGGCGACCTGCTTGCCGGCGCACAGACCGGCACCGGCAAGACCGCCGGCTTCACGCTGCCGATGCTGCAGCGTCTCAATGGCGGCAAGCGTCCGGCGCCGCGCCACATCCGCGCACTGGTGCTGACGCCGACGCGCGAACTGGCCGCGCAGGTCGGCGAAAGCGTCGTCAATTACGGCAAGTACCTGAAGCTGACTTCCGAAGTGATCTTCGGCGGCGTCAACATCAATCCGCAGATCCAGAAGCTGGCGCGCGGCGTCGACATCCTTGTCGCCACGCCGGGCCGCCTGCTCGACCTGATGCAGCAGAACGCCGTCGACCTGAAATCGGTCGAGATTCTGGTGCTGGACGAAGCCGACCGCATGCATGACATGGGCTTCATCCGCGACATCCGCAAAGTGCTCGCGGCATTGCCGCCGCAACGGCAGAACCTGCTGTTCTCCGCCACCTTCGCCGACGAAATCAAGGCACTGGCCGACAGCCTGCTGGACAACCCCGCGATGATCGAGGTCGCGCGGCGCAACTCGACCGTTGAAGTCATCAGCCAGAAGATCCATCCGGTGGACCGCGACAAAAAGCACCTGCTGCTCGCGCACCTGATCAAGGAGCGCAACTGGTTCCAGGTGCTGGTGTTCACGCGCACCAAGCACGGCGCAAACAAGCTGGTCGAACAGCTTGGCAAGGCCGACATCAGTGCAATGGCCATCCACGGCAACAAGAGCCAGGCGGCGCGTACGCGCGCCCTGTCCGAGTTCAAGAGCGGCAAGCTGCAGGCGCTGGTGGCGACCGACATCGCCGCACGCGGCATCGACATCGACCAGCTGCCGCACGTGGTCAACTACGACCTGCCGAACGTGCCGGAAGATTACGTGCACCGGATCGGTCGTACCGGTCGCGCCGGCGCAACCGGCGAAGCGGTGTCGCTCGTCTGCGTCGACGAGCATGGCCTGCTGCGCGACATCGAGCGCTTCATCAAGCGCGAAGTGCCGAGCGAGGTTGTGGAAGGCTTCGAGCCTGATCCGACCGCCAAGGCGCAGCCTATCCAGCTGCGCAGCCAGGATCATCGCAATCATTCGCAGCGCGGCGGCCAGTCGCGTTCAGGTGGCGGCCAATCGCGTTCAGGCGGTGGCCAGCAAGGACAGCGCAACGGCATGCCGAAGCCGGCCGGCGGACGCCCCGCCCAGGGCAACCGCCAGGCACAGGGACAAGCGCCCCGCGCGCCGCAGGCACCTCGTCCTGCACAAGGCGCGCAGCCGGCGGCCCGTCCGACCGGCGCTCGTCCGGTGCAGCGTGGCGGCGCCCTGCTGAGCCAGCCGGCCGCCAACGCGCAGGCCCGCAAGCAGCGCAGCGGCGAGAACTGATCCGCCACGCAACGGATCGCTTTCGCACAGCCGAGGCTGTGCTACATTTCGCATCACTCACGGAGGCCGGGCGCAAGCCCGGCTTCTTTCACTTTATCGTCCTGAATCCATGAATGCTCCCGACCGGAACGGCGCCGAAAAGCACACGCCCATGATGCAACAGTACCTGCGCATCAAGGCCGACTATCCGGACCTGCTGCTGTTTTACCGGATGGGTGATTTTTACGAACTGTTCTTTGATGACGCCGAGAAGGCCGCACGCCTGCTCGGCATCACGCTGACCCAGCGCGGCGCATCGAACGGCACGCCGATCAAGATGGCCGGCGTGCCCTTCCACTCGGTCGACCAATACCTCGCCAAGCTGGTCAAGCTGGGCGAATCCGTCGCCCTCTGTGAACAGATCGGCGACCCGGCCACCAGCAAGGGACCGGTCGAGCGCAAGGTTCAGCGCATTGTCACGCCAGGCACGCTGACCGAATCGGAGCTGCTGCCGGAAAAATCCGACCGCCCGCTGCTCGCGCTGCATGTGCTGCCGCAGCGCAAAGGCGTCTTGCTCGGTTTCGCCTGGCTGTCGCTGGCGAGCGGCCAACTGCGCGTCACCGAATTGCTGGTCGACGAAACGCAGGTGCCGCTGCGGATACGGCAGGAACTCGAACGCATCGCCCCCGCCGAGATTCTCGTCGACAGCCAGCGTTCGGCGCTGCTGCAGGAAATCCCCGGACTACGCCCGACCACCGTCGCCGACTGGCACTTCGAAATCGCCGCCGCGCAGAAGTCGCTGCTCGAGCAGCTCGGCGCAGCCACCCTCGCCGGCTACGGCGCCGACGGCCTGACGGCGGCAATCGGCGCGGCCGGTGCGCTGCTGGTCTATGCGCGGCATACGCAGGGAAAGAACCTGCAGCATGTGCGCGCGCTACAGGTGGAAAACGAGGACGAGTTCATCGGCATGGATCCGTCCACGCGCCGTAACCTCGAACTCACCGAAGCGCTGCGCGGCAGCGACGGGCAATCACCCACCCTGTTCTCGCTGCTTGACCACTGCCGCACCGCGATGGGCTCGCGGCTGCTGCGCCACTGGCTGCACCATGCGCCGCGCGCGCAGGCAATCGCACAGGCGCGCCACGCAGCCATTGGTACGCTGCTCGACGCACAGGCCTGCGCCCCGCTGTCGGGGCTGCTGGCCGGCGTGCCCGACATCGAGCGCATCGCCAGCCGCATCGCGCTGCTGTCGGCGCGCCCGCGCGACCTGTCCGCGCTGCGCGCCGGCCTGCAACAGCTGCCGGCACTGCGAGACACGCTGTCGCCCGTAAATCCCCTCGGACAGGCCGCGCTGCTTGAACAAACCCATGCCGAACTGGCGACGCCGCACGTCTGCCTGTCGCTGCTCGAACGTGCGATCGCCGCGGAGCCGGCCGCGCTGGTGCGCGACGGCGGCGTGATCGCGCGCGGCTTCGATGCCGAACTCGACGAACTGCGCGGACTGTCTGAAAACGCCGGCCAGTTCCTGGTCGACCTCGAAACGCGCGAGCGCGAACGCACCGGCATCGCCAACCTGCGGGTCGAGTACAACAAGGTGCATGGCTTTTACATCGAGGTCACGCACGGACAGACTGCAAAAGTCCCCGAAGACTACCGCCGCCGCCAGACGCTGAAAAATGCCGAGCGCTACATCACGCCGGAACTGAAAGCCTTCGAGGACAAGGCGCTGTCGGCACAGGACCGGTCGCTGGCGCGCGAGAAGATGCTGTACGAACAGGTGCTGCTGCAGCTCGGCGAGCACATCGCCGAGCTGCAGCGTATTGCGCAGGCAAGCGCACGGCTGGACGTACTGGTCGCATTGGCCTCGCATGCCGAACGCAACCAGTGGTGCTGCCCGCTGCTGACGGCCGAAGCGGGCCTCGAGATCGTGCAGGGCCGCCATCCGGTGGTCGAGAACGCGATTGAGCGCTTCATCGCGAATGATTGCCGGCTGACCGCCGAGCGCCGGCTGCTGCTGATCACCGGCCCGAACATGGGTGGTAAATCGACCTACATGCGACAGCTCGCGCTGATCGCGCTGCTGGCCTACGTGGGCAGCTATGTGCCGGCGACGTCGGCGACGCTCGGGCCGGTTGACCGCATCTTCACCCGCATCGGCGCGGCCGACGACCTGGCCGCCGGTTACTCGACCTTCATGGTCGAGATGATGGAATCCGCTGCCATCCTGCACGGCGCAACCGAGCGCTCGCTGGTGCTGATGGATGAAGTCGGCCGCGGCACATCGACCTTCGACGGCCTCGCGCTGGCCTGGGCGATCGCCATCGCGCTGCTGCAGCAGAACCGCAGCTATACGCTGTTCGCCACCCACTATTTCGAGCTCACGCAGCTGCCGCAGACGCACCCCGGCTGTGCGAACGTGCACCTGTCGGCCGTCGAGCACAAGGACAGCATCGTCTTCCTGCACGCCGTGCAGGAAGGTCCGGCGTCACAGAGCTACGGCCTGCAGGTCGCACAACTGGCCGGCGTGCCGCAGCCGGTCATCCGTGCAGCGCGCCGCCACCTTGCGGCACTTGAGGCGCAATCGGCCGACGCCGGCGGGCAGTTTGACCTGTTCTCGGCGCCGCCGCCCGTTGCCGACGAGCCGCCGGCCAGTACCGAACCGCCGCCCGCGCTGCTGGCGCTCAGGGACATCGATCCCGACAGCCTCAGCCCGCGCGAGGCGCTGGATGTGCTGTACCAGCTCAAGCGGCTGGCCGCAGGCAACGAGGACTAGCGGTGATGCGACGCGCGACGCTGCTGCCAGCCGCACTGTTTGCGCTGCTGTCGGCGCTCGCCGCGCCGACAGCAGCAGAGCCGTTCCGAATCTCCGTACTGATGCACGCGGCCGCAGGCAGTGACGGCGAAGCAGCGCTGCGCGGCGCGCTCGAACAGGCGCAATCGCACGACCCTGCCTTCATTGTCGTAAACGGACTCAAAGAAGCTTCCGAGGCCTGCAGCGACCGGCTGTTCCGGCGCCGCAAGGCGGTACTCGAGGCGGCCGCGGCGCCCGTCTTTCTGTCGATGGCCGGCAGCGACTGGATCAACTGCCGCGACCGCCGCGGGCGACCGGCAGAGACCGTCTGGCTCGGCCTGCTGCGCGAACAGCTGTATGGCGACATCAGCTGGAACGGCTCCAAGCAACTGAGCCTGCGACGGCAATCGGCGCTGCCGGCCTTCCGCAGCTATGCGGAAAACACCCGCTGGTCAGTACAGCAGGTGATGTTCGCGACCCTGCACCTGCCGGCGCAGAACAACCACTACCTCACGGCCGCGGGACGAAACAGCGAATTCGAAGACAGGCTGACAGCAAACCGCGACTGGCTGCGCCGGCTGGCGCAACTGGCGTCGATAGAACATCGCAAGGCGATCGTGCTGTTCTGCGACGGGCGGCTGTGGCCGGCCACGCGACCTCCGGCGGGAGTGCGGGATGGTTTTCAGGAGATGCGCAGCGCACTGCGCGCATTCGCAACGACCGTGCGCATGCCGGTGCTGCTGGTGCAAGGTCCGGCAGCCGCCAACGGGCCGGCGGTACCTGCCATCGAATGGCAGGGCAAACTCGGCCACCTGAGCCTGCCCAAAGGAGTGACCGACCTCGAAGTCGATCCGGAAGCGGCGCTTCCGTTTGCACTGGCCGGCCCTGACAACGGCACCGGGCCCGCGCAATGATCCGCGCCGGTCAAGCGCGGATTCCGGACGTGCTTACGGCAAACGATTACTGCAGCTGGATCGAGCGAAACTGATCGCTGTCGTCGTCATCGTCGTCGTGATGATGACCATGCGGGCCATGCACATGGCCGTGCGCGACTTCCTCGTCGCTGGCCTTGCGCACCTCGACAACATTCAGCGCAAACCGCAGCGCCATGCCGGCCAGCGGGTGATTGCCGTCGAGGACAACCTTGCCGTCGGCAATGTCGGTCACGGTAAAGACATGCGTGTCGGCATGCGAACCACCTTCCGGCGCCGCTTCGAATTGCATGCCGACTTCGATTTCGTCGGGGAACAGGTTGCGCGGCTCGATTTTCACCAGTTCCGCATCGTATTCGCCGAAAGCATCTTCCGGCTCGACCTGGATCGTGACCTGATAGCCTGCTGCCTTGCCGTCCAGGGCCTCCTCGATTTTCG
>JACCEB012021316.1_pt1 | contig 10076 bp, 8 predicted proteins | sample 7454761 | NCBI WGS metagenome assembly JACCEB01 (sample SAMN15323454, study PRJNA562643) | freshwater metagenome | isolation source: river surface water | place: USA:Blue River Watershed | collected 2017-08-18
CGAGTGGAACCCGCGGATACGCGGTTACCTCCATCGTATGCTGCCTGACTCGGCCGACGCCGAGGAGGTCGCCGCCGAGGCCTTCGCCACGGCTTGGCGCACCTCGGACCGGTTCACCGGCGGCAACGTCTCCACCTGGTTGTTCGGCATCGCCATCAATCTGGCCAGGAACCGTCGGCGCAGCTGGCTTCGCCGGCTTGCCAGGTTCACCGGCCTGACGCCTGAGATCCCGGAGGGTTCCGTCGAGGACAGCGCCGACGTGGACGAGCGCGCTGCGCTGGTGCGCGCCGCGGTGCAACGCCTGCCTGAGGGATTGCGTGAGCCGCTGATCCTGACCGCGTATTCGGGCATGTCGCATCAGGAAGCAGGGGATGCCCTTGGGATCACCGCCAAGGCGGTCGAACGTCGGGTGGCTTCCGCCAGGGAAAAACTCAGGGAGGAATTTGTTGCCCGTTAAGATTGATGAAATTACTTGCGCGCTAAAATCAGTCGGGTAAATTAGCAGAGTTGGCTGTTAACTTGTCCGCAAACTGTCCGCAAAGTTTCTCGGTTGTTGAAGTTCAACGACATACAGACGAGAAGCATTCCTTCGAATCCCATCCTCTCCGCCACTTTCGCTTTGTTATATGGCTAAAACCCCTGAATTTCGGGGTTAGCCATTAGCAGACTTAGGCGATTTTAGCGCAGTTGGGCAATAACTTGTCCGCAAACTGTCCGCAAAGTCGAAGCTTTTTGCGGAAGGTGAAAATCGGTTCATCAAGATTTGGACCGGTCTCCGATTCCCAAGAAGTCTCTCATGCTCACCCAGCCTTTATCCCGATAATATCTTTCGACTGTTGTAGGGATGGAGATTGGAAGGCGTGGTAAGCCTGGGAGTCGTCCTTTGCAGTAAAGTTCCCATTGGCCGCAGTTCTTGAGATTTAAGCCCCGGGCGAAAGCTCGGGCTTTTTGAAACGACATTGCATTCCGGTTCTTCCAGGCGATCGCGCCGTTTCCTAGCCAGTCACCCCAGTTCACCCAACCTTTCCCTTTGTATACAAATTGAGGCGCAGAAGGGATGTCTTCAGGAAGTTTGATTCCCGAAACCTTGCCTTTGGCCACTAATCGCCATTGGTTCACGCTGTCAATTTTCAGTCGGTTTACGTACATCCGAGCCTTTTTGTATTCCCGATATTTCCTTAGGTGTGTGGCGACCTTGCCGGTTCCAAGCCAATCTCCGATATTCACCCAGCCGGTTGTTCCATAAACTTGCCAGGGTGCGTTCGGGATGTCGGCAGGCTTCACCTGATTAGTGATTTTTCCTTTACAATATTTGACCCAATCAGAATGCGTTTTTAAGCCAATTTTACGGACATAATCTCGTGCCTTCTTGAATGAAAGGTAGGTTCGCAGGTTTGTAGCAGTTCGGTCTGTCCCAAGCCAGTCTCCAAGGCCAATCCAGCCTTCATTGGCATAGGTCCGCATTGGTTTAGCCGGTATATCTTCGGGGAGCGGCGGCATGCCTTTTATTTTTCCAACACAATAGTTTCTCCAATCATTCCAAGTATTAAGCTTCAGCGAATGAGCGAAGTCGCGCGCTTCATTGAAAGGACGATAAACACGTCGGAAAGTTGCTATCCTTTCAGTGCCTAGCCATCTGCCGTAACTAACCCAACCTTTGTTGGCATAAACTGTTCTTGGCGCTGTTGGGATGTCCGCAGGAAGTGGCGTCAGTCCCGGGATTCCTCGTTTGGTGTAGGTATCCCACTGGTGAGTGCGCTTAAGGCCGAGTCCATGTACAAACGCCTCAGCGTCGTCGTAACTTCTCCACGAAAGCTTAGCTAATCTGTGCCAACACTTTAGTTCGATTGTGCTAATAAAATCAGCAATGTTGATGTGTTCAGCGATACGCTCGTCCCACTCGAAGCTTACCCGTGAAGAGCCGGAAGGTTTTCGGCCTTGGGAGATGCCGCGGAAGTACTCGATGATGCGGTCGTCGTTGGAGGCCAGGGCGCTGATCGTGCTGAGGATCTCCTTGAACGCTCCTGAATCGATAACCTGCTCCGACGTGGCGTCGGTCTCGTGCAAGACGGGAAGGATTACGTAGCCGAGCTTCTTGCCTTCGGATGGGCGCAAAGCACGGCCAACAGCCTGGACGATGTCCACGGTGCTTTTACGTGGGTCAGCAAAGAGCACGCAGTCGATGCCGGGTACGTCGACGCCTTCTGTTAGGCAGCGGGCATTGGTGACTAGGGATCGCTCGGCCTGAGCAAATGATTTGATGATGTTCGACCGGGTGCCGGTCGGGGTCTGGCCGGAAACATGGAACGTCTCCAAGTTGCCGAACTCAGGGAACTCCCGGGTGAACGTGTCGTTGTGCGCCTTGAAGAGCTCGGCCCTCTGGATGCTGCCGTGGAAGGAGACGGCGTGTTTGATGGGGTGCTCCTTCATGGCCTTACGGAGCGCCACCATGGCCGCCAGCATGTCGGCCTCCATCTCTTCGTCCCACTTGCCGCCGGTCGGGCGCACGAAGACGTTCTGCTTAATCAGGTCCTTGATCTCCTGGCGGCTGACCCCGATCGTGATGACGTTGTAGTCGCACAGGATGGGCGGCTGGCACTCCATCGCCTGCTTGAACGAGAGTTGGTGGAAGGTGTGTCCGTAGACTTCCGGGTCGTCCATGCTTAGGACCTTTTCGCTGCTGCCTTTGTAACGGCGCTCGGTCGCGGTCATGAAGATGCGCTGGCCGATCTCAATGTTATGGTCGTGGAGCAGGATCGAGAATTGTTTATCGTCGTCGCCGACGGTCTTGTGGGCCTCGTCCATGATTCCCAGGTCGAACGCAAACTTGGCTTTCCGCGTTGCCGTAGCCAGGACGTCCCCGCTTTGGTAGGTGGTGAATACGACGGTGAGGCCCTTGCGCTTGGTCTTGAGCCACTCGGCGATCTTATCCGTGGCGGTGAGGCAGGGGACGGCGATGTCCTGGCGCTGTACCACGACGTCGTCTTGGTCGGCCTTGCCGGCAGTCTCGTCGCTACAGACGCAGATCCAGTTCACATTCAGGTTGTTTGCTACGGATTCCCTCAGCCACACTTTCAGGGTTTGTTTGACTAGGGAGAGGCTTGGGACGGCGATGACGATGCGCTTGGAGCCTAGGGCCTGGGCCATGAACCAGGCCGTGAGGCTTTTACCAGTCCCGCATGGCATGATGAGTTTGCCTCGGGCTTCCTTGCGCTTGGCAAAGTGCTCGAGACCGTCCCGGATCGCATTCTGTTGGTGAGGGCGGGGCTTTCTGGGTTCAAGGTTGACCGGCTTGCTTGCCAAACTGGCGCGAAGTCGGTCGAAGAAATCACGGTCGAGTTCCTGCCACGTGTCTAAAGCGCAGAAGCCTATGCGTTCCTCGCGCCGGTAAAGCTGGGTGACCCTTTCGGTCGTCGAGCAGACCAAGGCGTAAGAGATGCCCTTACAGGCTTGGAAGGTCAGGCTGGTGAAGGTCGAGATGTCGGTGTGCGTCAGCTGCTGATCGGTGTTCTGCCGATACTTACACTGGACGGCCCAGAACTCGCCTTCATGCGTCTCGGCGATGAGGTCGATGCCCTTGTCGGTGGCCGGCAGCTTAAGCTTCTTGCGCGTAATGGACGGAACCTCGTCGAGACGCCAGACATGCTTGAGTTTGGACGCGTATTCGGGAGCGAGCTGGAGATATGCTTTTGTCAGGTCTTCGAACCTGTCACCTTTCTCCTTTTCTGTCTTGGAGGCCCAGGCGGCATGGATCTCTCCCCAACTGTTGGCAGCACCTATTGCGGCAAGAAACGCCTGAGACCTCGAAGTCATGTTATCTAATTAGCCATGCCGCTGCTGAGTTCAACCATCAGATGCCCACATCTGTTATCCTGATTTTCTTGAATGAATGTTTTTCGCGGTTGCCATTTGCCTTCTGATTTGGGCGCCAGATGCTCTTTGTATGACTAAGTTCCCCGAGTTCGAAATCCAGACCGTCAGATTCCACGAGCTAGCTAATACTTCTGACCTAGAGATCGCGCGATTCTGCCGCAGCTCGCTAGCCCAGCGCCTGAAGAAGCAATCCGAACGAGCCTTGTTCGTCGGCGCGGACCAAGCTCAGGTCTCTGTGCGATCTAAGGCCAAGATTGTCTGCCGGTTCCTCGGGCAGGGAAGGGTTGTAGCCCATGTCGTGATGCTCCCGCCTACCGATTACTCCCGGCTGACCCTTTGAGGCATGCTTAGGCTTCGAGCCCACGTTAATAAGACCTTTCATTATTAACGCAGAATTAGTTTGGCATTAACAAGGATTTGGCTAATTAACACAGCATGAAGAGAGGTCTGACCGGTCGATTCGAGGTTACTGCCTGCCAGGGGGAGCAAGTCAGAGCTTTTGTGCCCAGCCCGCTACCGCCTAGCCCTGGCATCGAGATGACGGCTGCTCGCCGTTGTCTACTGGAGCAGGCTGACGCCGCCTTGGCCAAGCTGGATGGCGCGGCACTCCACATCCCGGAGGTTGATCTCTTCCTCTACGCCTATGTGCGCAAGGAAGCCGTGCTTTCGTCCCAAATCGAGGGCACTCAGTCGACGCTGTCCGACCTGATGCTTTTCGAACTGGACGACCTCCAGGTGCCGATTGATGACGTGAAGGAGGTTTCTAGTTACGTAGCCGCGATGGAGCATGGGATGGCGCGCCTGAAGGATATACCCCTCAGCGGCCGTCTCATCCGCGAGATGCACGAGAAGTTGATGACGAAGGGCAGGGGGTCCGAGAAGGAGCCCGGCGAGTTCCGTCGATCCCAGAACTGGATCGGCGGTCAGCGTCCTAGCCAGGCGCATTACGTCCCACCGCCTCCGCACGAGGTGCTCCCCTGCATGGGTGATCTGGACAAATTCATCAATACCGAGGACGGCATGCCCACGCTCGTCCGCGCGGCGCTGGCCCACGTGCAGTTCGAGTCGATTCACCCGTTCCTCGACGGTAACGGTCGTATCGGCCGTCTAGTTATCGCACTCTTACTCCAGCAGTCCGGTAAGCTCTCCCGTCCGCTGCTCTACCTCAGCCTCTACCTTAAGGCCAACAAAACAGAGTATTATCGATTGCTCGATAAGGTGCGAGCCGAAGGTGACTGGGAGGCTTGGGTCGATTTCTTCCTCAAGGGCGTGGCCGAGACGGCCCATTCCGCATCCCTGACCGCTCGGAATCTCGCTGACTGCTACCAGGAGGACCTAACTAAGGTCCAGAAGCTTGGCCGATCTGGCGGCAAGGCGGCCGGCGCCCTAAGTTGTTTCCGGAAGCGCCCTATTCTCGACATCAAGGGCGTCGCTGCTGCCTTGAGCACTAACTTCCCGGCCGCGACTCGGGCCGTCCAGGCACTCGTCGAGCAGGGCATCCTGCGCGAAACTACCGGCAAAGCCCGCAACCGCGTCTTTGTCTACCGGCGCTACATCGAAATACTTAACGAGGCTTAATTTATGAACCCGAGATTGATGATCAAGTTGCGGAGTATTGCAGTCAACAAATTCGAAATACATGACTGGGAGTATATATCGAATGCACTCTCGATGGAGCCTAGCATCGACATTAAGGTGCCTGACTTGTTCAGAAAGCTGTATTGGAACGACGTGAATGAGGCCAGGGTTTTGGCTGCGCGTGCCTTTAATGAGGTAATTGCTCACGGCGATAACGGCCTGAAAGTTTTTTTGGAATACGTTCAGGCTGCTTATCCTCAAGAATATGCTGAGACTGGCGCCGAAGTCTCCGAAACGCATGTACTGAAAAACCGTTGGCTGGGAGATCTCTCACATGCCACCAAGAACGATGGCTTAATAAGTTTGATGACGCCTTTTGATGCCCGCTTTGAGCCGGTCAACGCTGTGCTCCAGTCCGTTTGCCTAGAAGTGGGGTTCAAATTAGAACATGTAGCGAATAACCCCAAATCAGAGATTATTATCCATAAGATCGCCGAGTTAATGTACACGAGCCGCCTGGTCGTCTTCAATATCACGGACCTAAATCCCAATGTTATGTACGAGCTGGGCTTGGCTCACGCTATGAATAAAGAAATACAAATTATCTCCGAGCAGGTCAGCGATATCCCTTTTGATTTTAGGCACATTGGAGTTCTCCGCTATCTGCCAAATGAGCAGGGCCTTAAGGATTTAGGCGTAAAATTTAGGGCGGCACTGAAGCGCTGATCTGCTCTTGCGCCGCAAAACATACCTGTCACCCTTAGCAGAGTTGGCAGTTAACTTGTCCGCAAACTGTCCGCAAAGTTTCTCGGTCGTTGGAGTTCAACGACATACAGACGAGAAGCATTCCTTCGAATACCATACAAGAACCCTCCCAATTACGCTCTCCATGAGATTTTTATCAATAATGCTTTTAGTAGTCTCGGCGGGGTTTGTAGGGTGTGCTTCATCGAGTACCTCGAGCAACAACGCTTCTTGGCAGGAAAAGTACCAACCCGCTACCAATGTTAGTGGCATACTGCCATACGGCGGAAAAACCGCCTGCGTGCAATTTTACGACCGCAACTTCGAGAGGGACATGAAAAATAATGTCTCCAGTGGTTATGAATCGCTTGGCATTAGCATCGTAGGTTCGTGGCGAAATGATCTGGGGGTGGGACAGAGTGTTGAAGAACTCAGGCTATTCGGAGAGTCAATCGGGGCAGACCTAGTAACTTATGGCCTGGTCAGCCAGGAGTACGAACCTCGGGTTAATGGAGTGCTTCGCATGTGGGCAGCTAACTTTTGGCGGAAGTCTAGTCCTGATCCGTACAGTGTTCAGGCTAGATTCAGGGATCTAACCGAAAGTGAATCCAGGATGGTTGGGACGCGCGGTGGGGCTGTTGTGCTATTAGTTGTAAAGGGCGGGCCAGCATACCTGTCAGACATCTTTGAAGGTGATGTTGTTATGGAGCTGAATGGTTTAAAAATTCAAGATGCTAGGGATCTGCGATCGAAGTGTAAAAGCATGGCAGGTGGTGAGTTCACCTTGTCTATGCTTCGTGATGGAGTTCCTCTCAAGAAAGTGGTCCGCCTCTACCCGCCGTTAAAATAAAACCCTCCCCGTCTTTCTCAGTTTGGCGCTGCTGGTGTGACCCAAGGGAAGAATAACTGTGCCGGCCTTGTGCGGACTGGTAGGAAACTGGGGCAGGGCGGTTGAAGACGTCGAATACAGCGAGTACGCGATCTTGCAGGCAAAATTGCGACGTAGTCAGTTTCCGTACTGTCTGACTAGTCTGCGTAACTCTGCTTGAGGAATCCTCGCCTCCTGGAGGAGCTCTTTATACTTTTCGTACTGCTCCTCGTCGCTTCCTTTCCCGTACAGGACGTGAAGGTCCATCTTATTGAGAGCAAGGACCATGCTGGCCTTGGCAGTCAGAACCTGAAGATAGACTTCCCTGGAGCTAGTCTTGACTGTTTTTCCTGAGAATTCTCGCATCCAAATCTGCCAGCTGGCCTTGCCGCTTGGATCAGCATCAAAATTGACTTCATATATACCTGATGAAGAGACGGGATTTGAGGTGCTGGATGATGCAGAATGTAGAGCAGGCGAAGGATCATTCGAAAGCTTGCCCGTACTTGGGTCAAAATATACAGGCCTGTCGCCGATAGTAACCCGGTAAGACTTTTTTCCTTGGGACGCCGCACGTGACAGTAGTCCCTTTGCACGTTCAAGATCCCTGGTGACGCCGAGGCCAAGGGCGTAACACTCTCCGAGCAAAAGCTGACAGTCGGGATCATCGCGATCGGCACCAATTGTAAGCCATTTGACTGCCTCCTGGTAGTCCTTCTGGATGGGGGAAATGCCAGTATAATAATGCCCTGCAACCCTGCTAATCGCGGTAATTCGCCCCTGCTTGGCGTCAAGGTATAGCTCTGAAAATCGAGCCACTTCCCTTAGTTTGTAGTCATATGATGGGGCAGCCCTATTAACACTGTACTCGAAGTGTGAGTCAGGAACACCTGCGCGATCTATCGTGCTGATTAGATCCTGCTGCTCATTGCGGGCTTGTGTAACGAATGACATCTCCTGAGCCGGCTGCGGCGAAGAGGCACAGCCTACAAGCAGTGAAGACACTAGAATTATGTAACGCATGGATTAAGCATCTAGCAGGCTTCGTACATCGCAAGTGTCTAGTTATAGCCCGATTTGGCTAATGAAGACCTATGTTATCTAAACAGAGTGCTTCGAATAACCGGCGCTAACAACACCATGTAGGCACAATCCAATAGAGAAAATATTATCTAATTCCTATTTCCCAAAAAGCTTCCAAGTTTTCTTGGGGGAGAACTCCTTTGCGCGCTTTTGGCCGTCTTCACGCTGGGCCTGGCTAAGCTTTGGTTCCAGGTCTTCGACGCACCACTTTGCCGCGGTGTTATCCTGAGCGGCGCTCAGGAGAAACCACTTGTATGCCTCAGCATCGTCCTTGGGGACGCCGGTGCCGTCTCGGTAGCATTTACCGATATTAAATTGAGCGTACATCTGCCCTTGCTCAGCTGCCTTCAACAACCATTTGGCGCCCTCTGAATCACTTTTTGCCACCCCCCGGCCTACGGAATACATAAACCCTAGGTTAGACTGCCCATCAGCGTCGCCCTGCTCGGCGGATTTCTTGAACCATTCGAAAGCTTCGCGCTGATCTTCAGTCACACCTTTGAGACCGTTTTGGTAGATTACTCCAAGGGAGTTCTGGGCCGCCGCATCACCCTTCTCGGCTTTTTCTCGGATGTCACTGAGGCTTTCCGCGAATGCAATCGTTGCCACGCAAAAATAGCTAAGGATGATTGAGAGCTTCATGGGTGAGTGACTTTTACTATGGCTATTGGCCGGCCGGTTCAAGGCTTAGTGGGTACACTTAGCGTAACCCTTCGTTAATAGACCCTGCTCGATCACTTTCATGAGCTGGCTCTATTTTGGCTCGTTATGTCAAATTGACTGCAATCTGATCAGGCATGAAAGGAAGTACTTGCATGCTAAAATCGGTCGGGTAAATTAGCAGAGTTGGCAGTTAATTTGTCCGCAAACTGTCCGCAAAGTTTCTCGGTTATTGGAGTTCAACGACATACAGACGAGAAGCATTCCTTCGAATCCCATCCTCTCCGCCACTTTGACGACCATGAAGACGAGCCGGATGGGATGAGAGCCCGTTCGGTGAGTCCTTTAGGCATCACCTGGCCGCCGCAGGGCGGCCCAGGGCAGGGTATTTTCCCCGACTGGGCCTACTTGCCGGGCTCCCGATCGTAAGCGGCCAGATGGTCCGCGATTTCGGCCAGTTGTCGGAAGATATCCCGATAGATGCCTACGGAGTAGCTGAAGGCGAGCGGGCCGGCCGCCGTGCCGGTGATGTCGGCATGGATGGCCGAACCGCCGAACGATCCTTGGAGCTCGCAATACCTGACCCTGGCAGCCGAGAGCTCGATGAATTTGTCCCGCTCCTTCTTGGGCAGGTGCTTCTTGGCGAGCGTCTTTCCGACCGTACGGTCGATCTCGAGACGCCAGAGGCGGAGGGCCTCGTAGCCGGCCGACATCATGTCGTAGGTGCTTTGGGCGTTCAGGGACGACAGGTAGCCGTCGATCGGGTGCTCGAAGCCGCCCTTCTGCTGCCACCCGCCGTTGACCGGGAAGCGCCTCTTTGAATCAGGGTCCAGCAGCGACGCCCCGTTTTCCTCGTCGTAGCAAAGCAGGAGCTTCTTGCCTTTCTTCCAGCCGGAGATGACCTCCCATTCCTTGTCTTTCAGGTCCAAGGAAAGCACCCGCCCGTCAGCGAGATGGCTTTGGTTCACGTCGTGATAGCTATCCCAGGCGACCGTCTCCGAATGAAGGCAGCCTGCTGACGGCTGCGGCTTCCGGGCGGCGCGCATCTTGACGACGTCATTCACCCATCCGTCCCACTCCGGCTTCGTCGGCGTCGCCCACGTTACTGCCGTCGGTTCCGCGGCGTGCAGGGAAGCGATCAGAAAGCCTGCGATCATCCAACGAAGAGGCATGAGGAGAAGTCAGCCAAGCAAATGGCCGGCCTCAGGATCTGGCAAGCGAGCAGCAACGGACCCTTTGCAATTCCCCGAATGGCGCACCTGCCGCCGCA
>JACCEB010723636.1_pt1 | contig 10073 bp, 25 predicted proteins | sample 7454761 | NCBI WGS metagenome assembly JACCEB01 (sample SAMN15323454, study PRJNA562643) | freshwater metagenome | isolation source: river surface water | place: USA:Blue River Watershed | collected 2017-08-18
CAGGATCATCATCTTTGACAATCGCAACTGGTACAGGAACATCCGCAACGTTTTATGTATATACTAAAACGACAGCAATTGGTTCAGTAGTAATTACTAATCAAGGAACAACTCTTACATATTATGTACAGGGAACAGCAGGTAAGATCAATAATCTTACCGTATCAGCACCAGCATCAGGTGCTGCTGGAACAAAGCAGGACATTCTAGTTACAGCAACTGACGTATTCGGAAACAAGGTTTCTGGAAAGTCTCTTACTGCAACAGTATTTGCTGCTACAGCAACACTAGATTCAGCGACAGCAACAACTGGCGCTACCCTAACAGATTTTGGAGTTGCTACATTCAAGGCAACACTTCCAACTGTTGGAACACGTGCTCTAGTAATGTTTGCACCTACTACATCAACAGATGCAGTCTCAGGAGCAGTTACTGGACTAACAGCACCTACACTAGCACCATTTGCAGAAATCACAGTTCGTGATATGACTGCAGAACTAGCAGCGGTAACTGCTGCTAAGGTTTCTGCAGAAAATGCTCTTGCTGCTGCAGTAGCTAATGCTGCTACAGCCAAGGCTGCAGCAGATGCAGAAATTGCTAAGCTTAAGGCAGAAGCAGTGGCTGCAAAGGTTGCATCAGATTCAGCAACTGCAACTGCAATTGCTGCTAAGGATGCAGAAATTGCTAAGCTTAAGGCAGATAACGCAGCAGCGTTAGCAGCCCTAAAGAAGGCATTCAATGCACTTGCAACAAAGTGGAACAAGGCTAATCCAAAGGCTAAGGTAACACTAGTTAAGTAGTCTCAGATGGCGGTAGGGTAAACCCCCTACCGCCATTTCTACAAACCAATAGAAAGAATTATGAAGTCAAATAAAGATAGCAAGTCAATCAACGTATACTGGGCATCACATTCTATACCAGAAGATGACGGTGCTGTAGGAAATTGGAATATGCTATACCATGATCCAGAAAATGTATTTAAACACTGGACACAATTTGATATTAAAGATACAAAAGACAGAAAACAAGAATCCTTTATTAATTGTCCTGCATTTAAAAATTTATCTAAAAATTTGTACGCATGGAATTGGCCAATTGATTGTGAATACAAATATAAAGCTCATTCAAATGATGTTAATCAAATAGAAATAGTCCCCACAACAGAACATTTTATGGCGGTAATCCCTCCAAGAAATCAAACAATGACAGTTGGTCCTAGTATTGAATTTTCATATAGACTACATATGTTTGCAGAAGAGCCTTTAGAAGTTCAGTTAACTGGGCCATACTTGCAACAGGCTGAGTATCAAAAGTATGGCTTCCTAACTAGTGGACAATTTGATATTGGACAGTGGTTTAGAACCCTGAATGTAGAGATTCAGCTTTATGGTAATGAAGGTGAAATTAAATTTAAAAAAGATCAGCCAATCTTTTATGTAAATTTTCTTACTGATAAAAAGATTAATTTAATTAGATTTGAATTAACTAAAGAAATAGATACATATTCCAGGAAATGTATTAATGCCAAGCACATGTATGGCTATAAAATGCCTTTACAGAAGTCCTATGAAATATTTAGAAAGACTAGAACTAGAGATATAGTCTTAAAGAAAATAAAAGAGAATCTGATATAATGGATTATATTGAAGATCAGATAAGAGCTAGAATAGTAAAGGAAATAGAAGGTTTAGAACTGCCACCAGAATGGCGTCCTAGAGACGTAATAAGATACGTAATAAAAATAATAAAGAAAGGAAATATATGAGCATAACAAAATCAATCAAGAAGTTCTTGGGGCTCAGCGAAGAGGCATACACAAAAGCAATTGAAGAGATTGCTGTTGAGGTACAGGCTGTAAAAAAGGCTGCTCCAAAGAAGAAGACAGTAAAGAAGGCGCCTACTAAGAAGGCTCCAGTAAAGAAGACTGTTGCCAAGAAGACAGTAAAGAAAGCTCCTAAAAAGGCTAAGTAATGACCCAAGAAGTATGCGAGGTTGCTGGGTGTAGCAAAACTGCTACCAGAATTACCTCAACCGAGACCAAATATATAGTTATTTGTGACGATTGCTGGAATAAGAAGTATAAGTCCTAATCAACTAAATGCTATAATGGTCTTATGGATGGACTTCTAGACCCATCTAAATTAACCCTATAGGAGATAATTATGTCAGACGGAAAGAATTTGACTGGATTTAACGAAGTTAAGCCAGTTACAAACACAACTTGGAGTGGAGAACAATATGCAGCAGATCCAGATAAGAATTTTTCTGCTACAGATAAGTCCACACAAGATGGCGCAGGACTAGGCAACGGCGGTAAGTAATATGTGCGTAGAATGCGGATGCGAAAGCGTAGGAAGCGAAACAGGTATTTCTAGCGTAAGCATTAATGATGTTTCAAAGGATGGAGAATCAGGACTTACATTTAAAATGACTGCAACTCCAGAACAAAGAGAAAGATTTATTAATGAGTGATAATGGCACAGGGATGGCATCGCCTGCCAACCCTTCTGCTTCAGGTGCTGTAACTTCTCAAGAGGTTGGAAGAAAAAAACCAACTCAAGGAAAGTTTAAGTCGGGAGTGGCAAATCAAAGATCTGGTATTATTGTGGATAGAAATAAACACGGAATACGTAGAGAAAGAAATTTAAATCAGCCACCAAAAAGAAGCGGAAGACCAAAAAAGGTATAAGGTAGGGCCCCGCAAGGGGCCTTATCAATTTTATGTGTAAAGAATGTGGTAAGTGTACAAAAGAGCACCCATATAGTATGGATGATGCTATTGACAAACAGCTAGAGATTGATTTATAATAAAGCATGGCTAAACAAATAAAGTTTTCACGTTTTGATGATACAGAAGCGGTTTACAATCCTGCACCTTCTAGTAAATTTATCCCAGATTGGTACAAAGATGCCAAGTCGTATGCCAATGATGTAAAAAAGCCATTAAAAAATCAACCATTCAGTACAATAAAAAAGTGTGTTCCAGTATTTGATGCCATGACTGCTGGATACATGATAGTTTTACAGCAAGACTTTTTTGTTGAGCAAACAGAAAATGGACCATATTTCCACTGGAGATCAGAAAACGGTACTCAAAAAGACACGGATGTTTTAAGTAGCCATAGTGCATTTCAGGTACAAAGTCACCCAGAAAACAACTTAGGTTATCAATTAAAAATAGAGAACCCTTGGATTATTAAAACAGACCCAGGGTATTCATGCATATTTTTACCACCTATGCATAGAGATAATCAAATAGTTATACTGCCTGGCATAGTAGATACCGATCAATATTATGAAAAGGTAGCGCTCCCATTTAATTTAAAAGATAAGTTTTTTGAAGGAATGATAGAAGCTGGTACCCCAATTGCACAAGTTATTCCATTCAAAAGAGAATCTTATCAGATGGAAATAGTTCCTTTAGATAAACAAAGAAATTTTAAAAATCAAAGAACAGTTGCTTCAAAGCTTTTTGATGCATATCGTAATACATTTTGGTCTAGAAAAGAATATAAATGAAGATCAAATTCTATCCTAAAAATGATTTAGTTAAAGAAGTTATTCCATGCCCACAACCTTCTAGGGTGCCATCTTGGTTTAAAGACATGTCTAATTACACAAATGGCGATACAAAACTTAATGTATATGGCGGACAATCTAATTATTCTGTTAAAAGCTGCATACCTTTTATGGACTCATATCTAATAGGATATACTTTTAATTTATGGGCAGACGTATTCGTTAAAGAAATTAATGGTTTTCCATACATTTCGTGGAATCATCAGTACGATGATTTAGCTGAAATTGTTCAGAGAGATCAAATTGATGATATGCCAATATATGAAAACTTTTATCCGTTTAATTTTTCTTGGCAGTCGCATTGGGGCATAAAAACTCCTAAAGGGTATAGTTGTATATTGACACAACCTTTTAATAGAACAGATCTTCCTTTTATAACCACAACAGGCGTAATGGATACTGATCAGTGGGGTGTCTGGGGCAGGCAACCTTTTGCCTTAAAAAAAGGCTTTGAAGGGGTAATAGAGGCGGGAACTCCAATAATCCAAGTAATACCATTCAAGAGAGAATCTTGGCATTCAGAAATAGATGAGTCTTTAAGCAAACAAGGCATGATTCAAGATATAAAAAGTAGATCTAAAATCAGAGGTTATTATAAAAACAACTTCTGGAATAGAAAAGAATATAAATAGGAGTATAATTAATTCCATGAAAGATAAAATTATTTTGTTATTTCTTGGATTATTGATTGTTGTAAATTTCCTTGCGTGGAATGCTGTTACTACAAAAAATGATCAAGAAATAAAGAAAATTTCCACAATATTAGAGTCTTGCAAAATTAATTCTTGACAAGGTTCAACACATTTTGTATAATTGAACCATGACCAAAAAGGAACAAATCCTGAAGCTTCATGCTGAGGGTAAATCCTATAGGCAAATCCAGAAAATTCTTGGCGTGTCTAAGGGAACTATCTCTTACCACGTAGGTTCTGGACAAAAAGAAAAAACTTCAAATAGAAGAAAACAAAGCAGACACAGAAATAGAGCCTATATTAGAAAAGCTAAGCAAGGCAAAAAGTGTGCTGATTGTAAAGAAGATTACCCACATTGGGTTCTCGAATTTGATCATCTACCAGAATATAAAAAAAGTTTTACTCTTGGAGGAAACTCTTCAAGAAATAAACCTATTTCAGAAATTCAGGCAGAGATTGAAAAATGCGAAATTGTTTGCGCCAACTGTCACCGTAATAGAACTTACTGGAGACAATTAAAAAATGGTGAATATAATGAAAGCATAAATTATTACGAAGGCGACAGTAATGGATCTTGAAGCAGCAGAGACATCTCATTTAAGAGACCCAAGAGATCAAATTAGTTATAAAAAAACTAATTGGAAATGCCCTTGTAATGGCTGTAAGAAAGCAATGAAGTTGGAACGGGAAAGAATAGCAGACCTTATTCAAGAACAACATTTACTTTCAGCTTCAGGAGAATTAAGGCGGTACGGTTTAAGAATGGTAGAATGCATGTCTGGATCATGCGACTGCTATGCAATTATAGATATGATTATGGAGGATCCAAAATGAAAAAGCTTGTAGCGGCTGCTATACTTATTGGAGCAATGGGACTAACAACTTATATTACTTTTAAGTCTTTAGAAGGACTAGAGGCACTAGACCTATCTGATCCATTTGAAGTAGATTTTGATGAAGACTGATCAAGAGATTTTAGATTATATAAAAGAATTACACAGTAAAGAAGAAAATCTTTTTGACGGAGGACCATACGGTAAAATCTTGTCATCTTTTTGTACTGAATGTAGGAAAGCATACCCTTGCTTAACTATTCAAGCTATTGAAAGTAGAAATAATGCAATATAACTCGCAATTAGTGAAAGCGAAAAGTGCGGCGCAATGAGAGAAGACATTTCATTTAAAGTAGAAGCAACACGCATAGTACCTTTGCGTTGGCTGGCCAATTATGTATTTGAGCCATTGTCTATGAAGTTCTTTGATATGGGATTGCGTAGACATGACCAACTAGAAAACATGGGTGCGGAAGATAGAGTATTCCATGCTGACCTAAAGCTCAAAACATGTTGGAAGTTGTATAAAGTTTTAAGCGAACCATATATGCGCTGGGGAACTATGTATCAATTAGACATGACTAAACTAAAAGAAGAATTTGCAGATATGGATTTGAGCGGGGATGGATGGAATGACTATGACGAAAATGGTCACCCATATTGGCTATATACAGAATGGCAGGAAGACCCAGAAACAGGAGACGCATGGCGGTTAGTGAAGAATGTCAAGAATTAGGTCATAAGCTAGTTTTTAGCTATGAAATGTATTGTAGACGATGTCAAGAAAGGATCAAGGAAGAAGAATGATTAAATATTATATTAATTTAATTATATGTTTATTTAAGAAACATCAATGGCAAAATGCAGGAACATGTCCATTTACAGGAAATACTTACAAAGTATGCCAAAGATGTACGGTATCTGAGGCAATATAATGGAAACATGTCCTGAATGCTATTGTGCAGTAGAGCTTAAGAATATATCCATGCACTTGCTTTGGCATGGCGGAATTGAAGGAGAGGATGATTTCTTTTCTGCTCCATCTGGCGGTATAACAATAGACCTATGAGTTATCCATTGCCTAAAGATCCTTGGGTAAGAGCATATTTAGATCAACAAAGAAAGATAAACAAGCAGAAAATATCTGTTTGTCATTACTGTAAGAAGAAGTCGGTAGGCATCAAAGCAGATGGCTACTTAATATTTTTTGTATGTGAGGAACATGGCAGAGATTAAATATACTGTAGAAGGACCTACAGATAGATTAATTATACATTCTCAAGAGAATTTAGTTGATGCTGTTTTCAATACAAATTGCGGTACAATTGTGGTTGACCAATTTGTATTCTTTGGTCATAAAGTAATGATACTTACAGGTACGCATGACTACAATCAGTTTGGCTACGATAGGGCTCATACATGGCCCAAATATCAGGAAAACCATATTCATTTAAAAGAAGGGGTATGGATCGCATCTGGAGCAATAGTTTTAGGCCCTTGTGTGATAGGAGCTAATTCTGTAGTTGCGGCGGGATCTGTGGTGTTACCTGGAGAGTATCCAGATAGAGTAATCTTGGCGGGAAACCCAGCAAGAATAATTAAGGAGATTTAAATGTTATATCATAAGCACTTATTGGTGAACGCAAAAGTGAAGTCGCCGATGAGAGAAGAATCCGTAGCAATTGCCTTTTTGCAGGATTTAGTCGATAGAATCGACATGAAGATTATAAAGGGTCCATTTGCATCATATGTGGACAAAGACGGCAATAAAGGCTTAACCGCTATCGTCATGATAGAGACAAGCCATATTGCCTTTCATATATGGGATGAGGTAGATCCAGGTCATCTTCAACTAGACCTATATACTTGTGGTCAACTAGAATTAGATCAAGTTTTATCTATAATTAAAGAGAGCTTTGATATTGTAGAGATGGACTTTATTTTGTTTGATAGAGAAAATGGATTCAAATGGGAGATCCAGGGGCGGGAAGCCGATGGATTCATCTGGAAATCCTTTAATAACAATAAGGACATAGATACCAATATAGATTCAAATGTGATTGATTTTGCCAAAGCAGAGCAAGATGCTATATGGGCTACACAGCAATCATTTGAAGAATAAAGACCAAGATAATACGGATCAGTCTAAAGCTGACAAGCAGTCCAAAGCTGGATACAATACAGGCAAATGGTCAGATGATGACGATTATAGCCCTATAACTCCATTCTTTGGACCAAGTAGATAGTTTATCCTTCCCCCCACCTTTTTATCTTCTCTATTGGCTTTTTAAGCCTTATTAAAGTGGAGTAAAGTGGAGTATTGTGGAGAATATTTACTATTGATATGTGAGTAAATACTATAGTTATATATAAATAAAGATAAGTATGTAATTGAGCCATATCAAATAATGAGACGTAATGTCCATTTGCTACAATATTTCAGGGATTTTGTCAATAGCGTCGTAAATGGCATATTTTGCCTTCATTGTCAAGCATTTTTTCATATAAAATTCTGACAAATTCTGGCTATATTATGCTAGATTTAGTATACATTTTGATCTATATTAGATCTATTTTAATATATTTTCTACAGATTTTCAGGGATTTTTTATAAGCTGTCGTAAACGGGAAATTTTGCCCTCATGAACACAAAAAAATAATCCACAGGCTGTGGATAACCTGTGGATATATTGGGCTAGATTATTTATTATTTAGGAAGTTTGATATTTTCCCAAACATATATCTTGTTTAATTTGTCTAATGTTTTACTTAGTTCATTTGCTAGGAATAGTCCCTCTGATGAGGTATTAGATTCATATATACCAGATGGGGTAAGTTCGTCTTCATGTCTCCTCCCGCCCCATTTGATTATCTGTGCTACAAGTTCCATAATTCGGTCAGTTGTGTAGTACGGTTGGTCAATTAGGTATCGAGCCATGATAGCAGGGTTGAACCAATGGTCTTCTGCTAGATTTGCTATATCCTGTGCTGTCTTGATTTCGGGTGTCTTACTCATAGTCCGCCTTTCTTAGAACCTTGAATTATATCATGAGGGGCTGACTTTCGCCAGCCCCTCGTTGGGTATGTTCGCAATTTATCGATATGCGAGATCGACCTGTATTACTTCTGGATCTTTGCTGCAGGCGTTTCTTTAGCGAAGGTGACTCCAGCCTTCTCCGCCTCCTGAAGAGCTACCTTTGCAGCTCCAGAAAAGCGACCACGGGCACCAACTACGATTCCCTTAGACTTTAGATATTCTCTCTTTGTTTGCATTTCTGCTCCTTTTTTATTAATTATAGCAGGGATCCACGGTTTTGTAAATACCCCTCGTAAAGCGATTTTTTTGCCCTTATGTTTTTTTATTTCAGCATTACCTACTTGATAGGTAAATATAACTAATTAAATATATTATTCCATGTAGCAGAGCTATTTCTAGTGGGCTCATTCTTCCTTTTCAATTATAGACCTGACCAGGTCCCTGGCCATGTCTTCGTGCCCATTCTGCAGCCACGCTGCTGCCAGGGCTAATTTATAATTAATTAATTCCTGGTCAGTCATCCAGCCATCCGTCATCATCCAGGGCAACGATGAAGTCGTTCTCTCTCATCCAGTCCCGAATTGTTTCTTCCATTATTTCTCCGCCTGTGTCCATGCTAAGACCAAGGCTGTCACAATCTTCAAAGAACTTATCAAAGATTTGTTTTAATGTAACACCTTCTGTGATTGCTTCATCATAGCCAGTATCAGTGTTGTCGTAGATATCTTTGATAATGTCAAAGGTCCATACCCAACATAATGACGGGAAGACTGATAGATTAGTCAATTGCTCATTAATAGATAACAATTGATTAAATACGTCGTCCCTGCGTGTTGCTTCTTGTAGATCTAAACTCATTTGTTGTCCCTTTCTGCGATTGCAAATGATAATGCATATGTAAGACCATACACATGCGCTAGAGCGTCTACTTGGCCTTCCCAGTACTTCCGCTCCATAGATTCCATAGCGTCATCATAGTCGTTCTCCTCTTCGGTCTCTTGGGCCATACGTAGTTCGTCTTCAGCGTCTACCATGAGCACCTTTAGGGCCCCGTGCAAGATATCAATACCTGATGAACCGTGGTCCACTTGTCTTTGTAGGCTAGGTGTTAGTTCCATTATTTCTCCTTTAAGTCGACACCAAGTATATCAGCCGCTACTGACAATAAATGGTCGGCGGCAGAAACCTGTCCGCTAGTCCAGTTGTACTCTACATCTAATTCAGCAAAGTCTTTTGAGGCGGGGTCCAAAGAATCCATTTGATTAGATAGATTCTCTAAGTCCTGATTCAAAGACATTATATGTAATTTAATATATTCAATCAGTTGACCAGTTCTACGAATGTATTCTGATTCCATTAGATTCTACCCTCTTCCATTAATCCAATTAAAAAGTCGGCGGCTAACCAAACTTCTTCCTTATCCCTAGAATCAGGTAAAGATTCATGTACATTCAATAAACCAGTTACCATTTCTTCGATATCTTTTAATTTATATCCCAACATAGTGTTCATCATCCTCCTTTAAATCATAGAATTGATTAAATGCTTGTTTAATTTCTTTAGAATCACACAATGAAGCAAATTGAAAATCTGCCCAAAATGTACCCTCATCTAAATTAGAATCCATCCATTCTTGGAATAGATGTTCTGAAATACCTTGTATCTCAGCATCAATAACCATTTGGTTAATGTTTGCTTCCTCTAAGAAACTCATTTGATTTGCTCCATTCTATAATCAGGGACATGCTCGGAATCCAAGTATATCTTATGGGTCTGACATTCTTTGACACAATCAAGGTCTGCCTCCCCTAAATAATTACAAGATGAACATATCTCACCACAATCATTCTCACAATAATCTAATGTATCTTCTGAATCACAGTCTCTACATTTATTAGAATACTCTGAATTAGATATCATTTCACCACGTAG
>JACCEB010211983.1_pt1 | contig 10072 bp, 5 predicted proteins | sample 7454761 | NCBI WGS metagenome assembly JACCEB01 (sample SAMN15323454, study PRJNA562643) | freshwater metagenome | isolation source: river surface water | place: USA:Blue River Watershed | collected 2017-08-18
CATCGGCACGATAAAGAATGTTGCCGGTGTCGGATTTGCCATCAACGGCGCCAGGCCAATGAAGGTTGTGATGGAGGTCAGGAAAATCGGGCGGAAGCGTGCAGTACCGGCCTTGGCTATCGCCTCATGCAGGTCGTGACCGGCATCCCGCTCCTTGTTGACATAGTCCACCATCAACAGGCTGGAGTTCACTACCACGCCGCCGAGGGCCACAATGCCGATCAGCGAGAAGAACACCAGCTCCTGACCCAGAATGAAGTGTCCCATGATGGCGCCAATAGCGCCGAAGGGAATCACACACATGATGATCAGCGGCTGTGTGTAGGATTTCAGCGGTATCGCCAGTAAAGTGAAAATGACGAACAAAGCCAACGGGTAACTGGCGAACAAGGAGCCCATGGATTCTGCGCTCTGTTCTGCCTCACCCCCGAGCGCCATGCCAACGCCATATTCTGTGCGCCACTTTTCCGCGAACTCGGTGTTGATTTCCTGAATGACTTGTTCAGGGGTAGTGACACTGCGATTCACGTCGGCGCTCACGGTGATGACGCGCCTGCCATCCTGGCGATTGATGCTGGAATAGCTGTTGCCCAGAGAGAGACGTGCGACGCTAGAAAGCGGGATCTCGCCGCCATCGGGTGTGCGCAACATCATGTCTTCCAGATTGCCCAGCGAGCGCCGCTCGCTTTCCGGGTAACGCACCATGACGCGGACCTGCTCGGAGCCGCGCAGGATGCGCTGTGATTCGGCACCATAGAACGCCTGACGCACTTGTCGGGAGATGCTGTCGAGCGTGAAGCCCATCTGCTCGCCTTCGCGCAGGATCTCGATCTGGACTTCCTGCTTGCCCGCTCGGAAGGAGTCGTTGATATCGAACACTCCCGGGTAGCGTCCAAGGGCCTCGCGCAATTCGGCCGTCGCGGCCTGCAGATTTTCTTCGTTGCGTCCTTCCAGTCGGAAGCTCAACGCAGAGCCTGCCGAGAAGGAGTCAGAGACGAATCCTACTTCCAGCGCGTCGGGGATGAAGCCGACTTTTTCACGCCAGCGGTCGCGAACTTCATTGGAGCTGATTCCGCCACGCTGCTCGAATGGCTGCAGAATCAGGACAACTTCAGCAATGTGACTGCCTCCAGCCGAGGGGCGCGCACCACCGGGACCACCGCCTCGGTTGATACGAGCGCCCAGCGTTGTCAGGGACCTTTCAACCACGTGTCCGGGAACTGCCGGCGCATCACCTGCGGCGATTTTCACGGCCAGTTCCTCATCGAGCTCGCGGCTCAGTTCAATTGCCGCGGCTTCCAGTTTCTCCAGCGCCTCCTCAGTGATGGAGACTGCCACTCCCTCCGGCATCTGCACGCTCGCGTAGATACGGTCGCCTTCCACGGCGGGGAAGAACTGGAACACCACGCGCCCGCTCACCAACAGACCTGCGGTCACGATAATGATGGAAATTGCGAATGCCCATGTCGCATACCGATAATCCAGGCACTTGCGTAGAGCCTTTTGATAACTATTGGCGGCGAAATTGTTCAGGCCCTGGCTGATACGTTCCTGCAATGCCAGCCACCGCGTCATTATCGCGCTGCCTTCGAGCAGATAACCGCTGGTGCGGCGGTGCGAGAGATGGCTTGGAAGAATCAGCTGTGACTCGATCACGCTCATGAACAGACAAAGCACCACGACCGCGCCGATGACGAAGAAAAACGACCCCATAGGCCCTTCCAGCATCAGCAGCGGAAGGAATGCCGCCATGGTGGTGAGCACTCCAAATATGACCGGAACGGATACGCTCAATGTGCCTTCGGCCGCGGCCTCTCTCTGCGGAACTCCGTTCTGCTCATATACGAAAACGCGCTCGGCTACCACGATGGAGTCGTCCACCAGGATCCCCAGCACGAGAATGAACGCCATGATGGTCAGTGAGCTGAGTGTGACGTCCAGCGAGGGAAACAGTGCCAGCGCACCGAGAATGGAAATTGGAATGCCGGCTGCGACCCAGATGGCGAGTTTGAAGCGCAGAAACAGCGTCAGCATGATCAGCACCAGGAAGAATCCCTGATAGGCGTTGCTGGCGACAGTGGAAATACGTTCCTTGAGTGCACGGGCGTCATCGGTAAGGATGGACAGCTCAATGCCTGCGGGCAGGGTCGGTGCTTTGGCCGTGACGTAATCCTTGACGATTTCTGCGGACTTGATTGTGTCTTCCTCGCCCATGCGATAGACCTGAATGATGGTCGTGTTCCTGCCATCGATCCGCGCGGCCAGATACCCTTCCTCGAAGCCATCCTTTACCGTGGCAATGTCGGCGAGGCGCAACTGAGAACCATCCGGGTAGGAGCGCACGACAATGTTTTCATACTCGGCGCCCGTTGAGACCCGGCCCTTGCTGCGCAGCAGAATGTCGCCGCCGGATGTGCGAAGAGTGCCGGCAGGCATATCCATTGCGGCATTGTTGATTGCGGTGGACACCTGATTCAGCGTGAGGTTGTACTGGCGCAGGGTGAACTCGGATATTTCGACGGCAATCTCGTAGGGGCGGACATAATTAATGTCGACGCGCGAGATCTCGTCCAGGTCGATCAGCTCCAGGCGTATTTCTTCTGCGAGCTCTTTGAGGCTGCCAGAGTCAGTGTCGGCTGTCAGCGCCAGCGACATGACTGTACTGCTGGGTGAAAATGCGGCGACTATGGGTTGCTCTATGTCGGCGGGAAAACCGATGATGCCGTCGACACTGCTCTTGACTTCATTCAGGACGCGATTGAGATCGGCGCTCGGATCCACCTGCAGAGTCGCAGCGCAGGCACCTTCGCGGGCAGTCGATGTCATCGTGTCGATATTCTCGACATTTTCCAGCGCCTGCTCCAAGGGCAGGCACACAGCCTGCTCTACCTCCGCTGGTGCGGCTCCAGGGTACGCCACGTTGATTTGAATCATGCCGGTATCGATGCTGGGAAACTCTTCCTGGCGGATATTCATGTAGGACATGGTGCCTCCTACAACAAAAACCAGCATCAGCAAATTGGCTGCAATCGGGTTATCAACAAACCAGTAGATGATCGTTCTCATTCTGTGATGACCTGTACGGCCATGCCGTCGACGACCGCTTAAATGGGGGACAGACAGATGCGTTCGCCGGCGCGCAGCCCGGAACTGATGAGTACGCGCTCGTTCTCAAGTCGCAGAATGTCGACTTCTCTGAAGCGCAGGCGATTCTCTTCATCGACGATCAGAACGCGGTTGTTGGCACGAATCACGTCTCTCGGCAGGGCGAATATGTTGTCGACACTGCGCCCGTCGATCGTGGCTTCCACAAACAGTCCGACAGGAAGAGGGATGGCATTGAGGCTTTCGGCACCGGGATCCATCGCGGTTTCGGCAGGTTGCGCAACCCTGACAATAGCCTGTACGGAGTTGTTGGTGGGGTCGATACCCGCTTCCGTGCGGACCAGGCGTCCGGTCCAGGTGTGCATCTGTCCCCCGAACATGCCTCGAAGGGTAACGGCGGGTGACTGTTCTGGCGGTAGTTCACCGCGATGTCCCAGGGGGATATTGAGATGGCCAAGCTGGGCCAGTGCCAGCGGCACGCGCACTTCCACATCATCTGCACTCAGGAGCATGGCCAGGGCCTGGCCTCTGTTCACCTGCTGCCCAAGTTCGATGCTGGTGCTTTCCACGATGCTGGCGAATGGCGCGCGTATCTCGCTGCGGCGCAGGTCCAGCTCCGACTGCGCGACGGCGGCCTTGGCATCACGAACCCGGCCATTGGCGATGTCAGACTGGCGTTGCAGTTCCTGCAGTTGCGATTCGCTTATCAAGCGACGTGCGGCCAGCTCGGTATAGCGTTCCAGTTCACTGGCGGCGTGACTGGCTTCAGTTTCAGCCTGCGCCAGGCTCGTGCGGCTGCGTTCAAGCGAGTTGAGGTAGTCGCTGCTGTCGAGTCTCAGTACCACTTCGTCGGCCTCGAAAAAGCCACCCGCTACCAGCGATGGAGAAATCCAGTCCACGGGGCCTGCGGCGGCGGCGGAGAGGCTGGCACGCCGACTTGCTTGCACTTTGCCCTGAGAGGTGACTTGCAACGTCACGCTCTCGGGCTGTACCGGAGTTACCCGCACGGTGGCAAGAGCCTGTTCTGGCGCTACGGCTTCCAGGCGCTTAGGGTTGTTCACCAGCAGCATGAACAAAAGCGTGGCGCCGGCCAGAATGGCGACGGGTAGAATGATTCGCTTCACTTGGGTGTATCCTCTCGGTAAATTTGATTGGCGTTGGCCGAAGAGCAGATTGCAGGGGCAACACTGTATACGTCGGCCAGCGACATTGGATCAGTTGCCCAGATATTGGTTTGCGGGGATTGTTACGCAATTGTTATGGAAACCCGTCGGTCGGATATAGAGAACTTACACGAGGACCGTCTACTCTGGTGCGCATGAAACTCTTCAGTCCCAGTTTGTTGGTGTTGGGCGCGGTCCTCAACATCCTCGCCGTATTGCTCCTGATCCCTGCCCTGCTGGGTATGGCCCTCGAAACCGGCAATGACTCTGCTTTTTTCGTGAGTGCTGGTCTGGCCAGTGCGACAGGCGTCCTGTCGGGCGGAACGGGCTATCGTTATCGCGCCGCCAACCTGCAGCCTCGGCAAATGTTCATAATTACGGCCACGGCGTGGCTGGTGGTGCCGTTCTTCGGGGCGCTGCCATTTTGGTTATGGGGGCAGGGTGCCTCCCTGACCGACGCCGTCTTTGAATCCGTTTCCGGATTGACGACGACGGGCGCTACTGTATTCGCCGGTCTGGACAGCATGCCATCTGACATTCTGCTGTGGAGGTCGATGCTGCATTGGATCGGTGGCATGGGCATCATCGGCATGGCGATCGCCGTCATGCCTTTCCTCAGTGTGGGCGGCATGAAGTTGTTCCGCACGGAGTCTTCGGACTGGTCTGACAAATCCTTGCCGCGCACACAACAATTTCTGATCTTGATGGTGCTTACCTACAGTCTGCTGACGCTGGCCTGCTTCCTCTCCTACTTTCTCTTGGGCATGGATGTCTTCAACGCCATCAATCACGCCATGTCGACCGTCTCCACAGGGGGCTTTTCTACCTCGGACAGCTCCTTTGCGCAGTTCGATTCACTGCCGCTGCACTGGGTGTCGATTTTGTTCATGGTTCTGGGTGGTACGCCGTTTGTGCTGTTCATCCGATTGGTCAGGCACAGGCAGACCGCTATTCTCCGTGATGCCCAGTGGCGCGGAATGCTGGCAATTCTGGGCGTGCTTGCGCTGTTGCTGACATTGCCAGCGCTGTCGATGCCGGACGAGACGCTGCCCTGGGCCTTCACCCACGCAATGTTCAACATTGTCTCGGTGGTAACAACAACAGGGTTTGCCAGTACTGACTACACGCTCTGGGGCGATTTCTCGATTGCCATCTTTTTCTTCGCGACCTTCCTGGGCGGATGTTCCGGCTCTACCAGCGGCGGCATCAAGACTTTCCGTGTGCAGCTGTGCTTCACTGTCATTCGCGAACAGATCATCAAGGCCGTGCACCCTAACGCTATCCTGAAGCGGCAGTACAACGGCAGCACTGTGAGTGACGAGATCGTGGCATCGCTGGTGGGATTTCTGTTCCTGATGGCCATCAGCCTGACCGTAATGACCTTGCTGCTGTCACTGATGGGGCTGGATCTGGTGACTAGTCTCACTGGCTCGGCGACGGCACTGATGAATGTTGGTCCGGGTCTCGGTGCTGTGATTGGCCCCGCAGGAAACTTCGAGCCACTCCCTGCGGCTGCCAAATGGGTGCTTAGCCTGGGGATGATTCTGGGGCGATTGGAGTTTCTGACCATCATTGTATTGCTCACACCCGCATTCTGGCGGCGGTAACCGTATGAAAGTCTGGTTAATACGCCCACTGTGGGCCTGCGGTGTGGCGTTATTGCTGACGTTGGCGGCAACAGGCATCGGTTGGGTGTTGCAAGGTGCTGTGCCGCCACAGAATCTGGCATTGATTTATATGGCAGCCGTCATCGTGACAGCAGTCTACACTTCGACGCTGCCTGCCCTCCTGAGTGCGTTCAGCGGATTTCTCGCTTTCAATTTTTTCTTCACTGAGCCCCGTGGCACCTTCTGGATCACCGATCGCGAGGACGCGCTGACAGCGGCCTTCTTTTTGATGATTGCCCTGCTGGTTGGCCCACTTGCCGCCCGTTTGCAAAGCAAGATTCGCACTCTGGAGTTTCGCGATGCTTCGGCCAGCATCGAGCTGCTGCTGCTCGAACGCATGAGTGCCGCTATTCATCCACAGGAGATCATGGATTCACTGCAGTCGGCGCTGCGGGAACTGACCCGGATAGAGTGCATCGTGGTCCGCGTGGGGGAGCATAACCAGCCGCAGTGGGGGCAGGAGGGAGAGGGTGCCGATGCTGCGACCAGAGCGGCTATTGCGGAGGCCATCACAGGGAAGGAAGCTTTCGCTCCCGTGACTGTGCTGTTGCGCAGTACCACTCAGCTCGTCAAATGTCTCACGGATGGGGACAGGCTGCTCGCATTGGTGATTATTCCCTTGCTGCCCACTCCTGAGCGCGACCGCAGTCTGGAATCCTGCCTGCCCTCGGTGGATATTCTGCTACGTCAGGCCGGGCTGGCGCTTGCGCGGACGCGCCTGTTGACCGATCTGGCCCAGGAGCGAATGGAGAAAGAGCAGGAGCTGCTGCGCTCCTCCTTGCTGTCATCGGTATCCCACGATTTCCGCACGCCATTGACAGCGATGATCGGGGCGACCAGTACGCTGATGGAAATGGGTGACACGCTGACCCCTGCACAGGAGCGCGAATTGCTGGAGTCGGTGCTGTCCGAAGCACAGCGGCTGAACAACTACACTCAGAATCTGCTCGATATGACGCGGCTCGGTCGTGGCGAGCTGCGGCTGGACCGCAGTTGGGTGAGCATCGAGGAGATCGTCAATGTCACACTGAAGCGTATCCGTCCGCTGGCCGAGTCGCATCAGCTCAAGGTTCGCATGGCCAGCCCTCTGCCTCTGCTCAGGGTGCATCCGGCGTTGATTGAACAGGCGATCTTCAATGTGCTGCACAACGCCCTCAAGTTTTCGCCAGCGGGCACAGATGTGATTTTGAGCTGCTATTCCGAGCGATCTGTAGCGCCCGAGCAGGGCAGTGAACTGGTCATCGAGATCAGCGATCAGGGACCAGGCATTGAAGAGTCCGAGCGGGAAAAGGTTTTCCGCATGTTTCACACCGCCGAACAGGGCGATCGCCGTGTCGCGGGCAGTGGTCTGGGGCTGGCCATTTGTCGCGGCATGATCGGCGCGCATGGTGGATCGGTGTCCGTCACGGAGGGCCCCGGTGGACGCGGTTGCCTGGTGCGCATGAAGATTCCGGTTGCAGCGACTGACGAGGACAACGCGGGAGGGAGTGGATTTGAGCAAGATACTGATCATTGACGACGAGCCGCAGATCCGGCGCTTTCTGCGCATCGGTCTGACGGCACAACATTACGAGGTCATTGAAGCCGCCACAGCCAAAGACGGGCTGGCTCAGGCTGTGCTTGGCAGTCCCCGCCTTATCATTCTGGATCTCGGGCTGCCCGATCAGGACGGGCAGGAAGTGCTGCAGCAGTTACGGGAAATCTTTTCCGGCCCCATCATTATTCTTTCAGTGCGGCACCATGAGGTGGAGAAAGTGCGGGCGCTCGATGCAGGCGCTAACGACTATGTGGTGAAGCCGTTCGGCATACAGGAACTGTTGGCGCGGATCAGAGCCTTGTTGCGTCAGCAGGCCGATACCGATGTGGTTCCCGAAGTCTTTGATGATGGCTGCCTGCGTGTGGACACGGTGTTGCATAAGGTGACTCTTGATGGCCGTGTACTGCGACTCTCCAAAAAGGAATTTGCATTGCTGAGTCTGTTGATTTCCTATCGCGGACGCATCGTCACGCAGCGACAGCTGTTGACCGAGGTGTGGGGCAAGAGCCACTTGGAAGATGCCCATTATCTGCGCATTCTCATCGCACGCCTGCGCGCCAAGCTGGAGGATGACCCCGGCGCCCCTCGTTATCTCGAAACCGAACCGGGTGTCGGATATCGCTTCCTTGGTGGACAGTAATGGCTCCGCGAGCGGTCACTTGAGCCGCACGCCACGTATTGTGTAGGCATGCGGCGAGGTGCTGGTGTATACTCCAGCCCCTTTTTCTACAGAACACCATACAGGTATACCACTCGTGATCGAGAAAATTCGCAATATCGCCATCATCGCCCACGTCGACCATGGCAAGACCACGCTCGTTGACAAGCTTCTGCAACAGTCCGGCACATTGGAAGACCGTGGCAAGGCCGTCGAGCGCGTGATGGATTCGAACGATCAGGAACGCGAGCGCGGCATTACGATTCTGGCCAAGAACACCGCCATCAATTGGCAGGGCTATCACATCAACATCGTGGACACGCCCGGACACGCCGACTTCGGCGGTGAAGTGGAACGTGTGATGTCGATGGTGGACAGTGTGTTGCTGCTGGTGGATGCCGTTGACGGCCCGATGCCGCAGACCCGTTTCGTGACGCAGAAAGCGTTCGACCAAGGCCTCAAGCCGATCGTGGTGATCAACAAGGTCGACCGTGACGGCGCGCGTCCGGACTGGGTATTGAACGAAGTGTTTGACCTTTTTGACCGTCTTGGTGCTACCGACGAACAGCTGGACTTCCCGGTTGTGTACGCCTCTGCTTTGAATGGCTTTGCCGGTTTGGAGCTGGACCAGATGGCCGATGACATGACGCCACTGTTCCAGACTGTGATTGACCGTGTGCCTCCTCCCCCTGTGGCCGTTGATGCGCCGTTCCAGATGCAGATCAGCGCGCTGGATTACAGCAGTTACGTCGGTGTTATCGGCATCGGCCGCGTCACCGGTGGTACCGCGAAGGTGAACCAGCAGGTGGTGAGCATCGACCGTGAAGGCAACACTCGCAAGGGCAAGATTCTGCAGGTGAAGAGCCACCTCGGTCTGGAGCGTATCGATGTGACCGAAGCGCGTGCCGGCGAGATCGTCTGTATCACCGGTATCGACAAACTGAATATTTCCGACACGCTGTGCGACCCGGAACACGTGGTGGCAATGCCCCCGCTGACCGTCGACAAGCCCACCATCAGCATGACCTTCCAGGTAAATGATTCGCCGTTCGCGGGTCAGGATGGCAAGTTCGTGACTACCCGCAACCTGCGCGATCGTCTCGAACGCGAGCTGATTTACAACGTGGCGCTGCGTGTGGAGCCGGGCGAGACGCCGGACAAGTACAAGGTGTCTGGTCGCGGCGAATTGCATTTGTCGGTGCTGATCGAAAACATGCGCCGCGAAGGGTTCGAGCTGGCCGTGTCACGCCCCGAAGTAATTGTTCAGGAAATCGACGGCGTGATGCAGGAGCCACACGAAGCGCTGGTGATTGACTGCGACGAGCAGCATCAGGGCTCTGTCATGGAAGAGCTGGGTCTGCGCAAAGCGGATCTGCAGGACATGACACTGGATGGAAAAGGCCGTGTGCGACTGAAGTACATCGTCCCGACACGAGGCCTGATCGGCTTCCGTTCCATGTTCCTGAGCATGACCTCCGGCAGTGGCATGATGAACCATGTGTTCGACCATTACGGCCCGATCAAGGCTGGCAACATCGGTCAGCGCAAGAACGGTGTTCTGGTCTCCATGGTTAAGGGCAAGACACTGGGCTACGGCTTGTGGTTCCTGCAGGAACGCGGCCGTCTCTTCGTTGAACCGAACGTGGAAGTGTACGAGGGCATGATCGTGGGCTTGCACAGCCGTGACAATGACCTGGTAGTGAACCCGACCAAGGGCAAGCAGCTGACTAACGTGCGCGCCTCCGGTACCGACGAAAACATCGTGCTGACTACGCCAGTGAAACACACGCTGGAACAGGCGATGGAGTTCATCGAAGACGACGAACTGGTCGAGATCACCCCGAACCACATTCGTCTGCGCAAGAAGTTGCTGACCGAGAGCGAGCGCAAGCGCGCTGGCCGCAGCCCGCGCGGCTGATGTGGTTTTTGTGGGAGCGGGCCG
>JACCEB011049165.1_pt1 | contig 10068 bp, 7 predicted proteins | sample 7454761 | NCBI WGS metagenome assembly JACCEB01 (sample SAMN15323454, study PRJNA562643) | freshwater metagenome | isolation source: river surface water | place: USA:Blue River Watershed | collected 2017-08-18
ACCAACACCAACACCAACACCAACACCAACACCAACACCAACACCAACACCAACACCAACACCAACACCAACACCAACTTCCACGGCTGGGACAGGTGGATCTGATGGCGCAAATGGATCAAATTCGAGCGTCATTTTGGGGGCTGGCAATCCGACAGGTATCACACCTCAATCGACTGATGGAAAGAGTGGCATCCTTGATTACGGAGTCCGCGTGACTCCGCTATCGGTTACCTATGACCCATCGCAAGAGTTGATTGTCACATTTGAGGTTCCAACTATTGATGGCAGCAAACTTGTAACGCTCTGGATGCCTAAACGAGCCACCACGGAATCGGCACGTCTTGAGATTGATGTCGATGATAACAAAGGAGCTTTCACTCTAGATGGACTCAATATCGGGATAAAGCTATTTGGAATAAAGAGCGGGAAGGAGATTTCATCACTTCTCAGGCCGCTCGAACTTCGTCCTTGGTTTGTGGTCAAGACACCTAGGTTGATAGAAGAAGGTAACTGCAGTCCGCAATTCCTGAAGCTTCGCACGAGATATCTTCCATCCTTCTATCTGGCTGGATATTTCATCGACACCAAAGGTCTTGCGACTCTATATACCCGAAAACTGAGTCGAGTAAGCAATGCAAGTTTGGCTTCAAACGAGAAGTTGTGTCTTGTAGAAAAAATCGGACTCACTTCAAAGACGCGCCAATTCAACCGAGTCACTGCGGCTAACTTCTCGCCTAGTCCATATCTCTTGATTGATCTCAAGGATAAGTTTGCCAATAGAACTGTGGAACTACAGCTTCGACGTAGTGTTAATGGTCAAACACAGATAACTAAGATCGCTACGGTCGTAGTCAATGGTTCTGGAGATGCACTCCTGCCATTCAATGAGAAATTGCTTAAGTCAGATCGATTCAGAATCCGAATCAACAAATTGCCACTTGCCGTCAAGACGGTCATGCTCACAAACCCGTGACCTCTACGAGACTGTAATAAGAGTTTCTTGTGAAATCTTGAGTGAATTGACATGAAAACATCATCAGTAGTTCTAAGAAAGGAGAAGACATGAAGAAGAAGTTGATAACGATGCTTGCCGGTCTTTCGCTAGTTACAGGGCTTGCGCCGCTTATGAGTGGTGCAAGCGCCCAAGTGACTGGGGTGACTATCGATTTTGCCGGTGCAACGCCGACCACCTATGACCATGCGACCGGAGGGGGAAAGTGGGGTGCTGGAACGATCAATACCGATATTGAACGATCTCTCGAAGGTGAGGATTTTGCCTGTGAGGATCGAGTAAGTTTTCTGACCAAAATTGAAGTAGGAAATACTCCATTACTTCGAAGTTACGGTGCGATGACATTCGAATTGGATCACACCTTTACCCTCGATACGACGGGTCAATCAGGAGTGGCTCTTGATGAACCAGTTGTTGCGGAGTTGACCTCGAGCGATAGCGCAAATAGTAACGACGGTGGAAGCAACGTGACTCTCCTTAGCCAGACGAAAAGTGGAGCGATATTCACAAGTGGTTCAGAGATGGTATCGAAGGTTCGCCTGACGGATGTTGAAGTAGGTGAGGTGATCGTCATCCGATCCACGGTGACTATCAATTGCTTACCCGGTTCCTCTCCCACTGGAAATCTTCAGGCCAAGTTCGATGCAGCTGCGATGACCTTCACAAATGGAAGTACGTCTGTGGTACCAGCAGAGAAATTGGTTGCGGGAGCGAAAACAGTCGATCTCAAGAGTGTCAATCGCCTCTCTTATCCCGAACTCAGCCTTGTAAAGACCGTGACTACTCAAGGTGCGTCATGTCCTGGTTCGGAATCAATCACTATCGAGCCTGACCAAACGGTGAGGTATTGCTATGCGGTGACCAATACCAGCAACGCTGGTGGGAAGATTGGCGCTCCTGCATACAACATCACTCAGATTTACGACGATTCTGGAAACTATCCGGACTTCACCGTCAACTGGAACACTGGTTTGACTGATGTAGACGGAGATGGCCAATTAGATGATTTGGCTGCCGGCGCAACTGCGAACACGTACTACGAAGCCACATTTGACGGCGATAAAGATACGACTTTGCTCAATACTGCGATCGTTTATGGAACTGATGCGCCGACGGATGGTAGCCAGATCAGCGCGACAGATACTGCAACGGTCTTCATCGACGCACCTGAATTAGTTCCGTCGATGACTCTTAACAAGCTGACAAATGGCAGTGATAGCCCAACAATCCTTGCTGGATCTGACGTGACATGGACGTATCTTGTGAGCAACACTGGAAATGTCCCTTTGGTTGATGTCTTAGTGATCGACGATCAAGGCGTTACAGTGATTTGTCCTGAGACCTCTCTTGCTATTGCGGCACAAATGACCTGTACCGGTAGCGGAAAAGCCATAGTCGGCTCCTATTCAAACACCGGAACTGCATCCGCACTTTTCGAGTCGACCACTGTCACGGCATCGGATTCAAGCGGATACTTTGGAGCCAATCCAGGAATCTTGCTTCTGAAGAAACCTGATACCCAGCTGGTAGTCCAGGGTGAGACTGCGACATTCACAATCTCGGTTGAAAACACGGGGAATGTCCCGCTCTCTAACCTCAACATCACTGACCCTTCGGCACCAATGTGCGCAAAGAGTGAATCAACTCTCGGAGTTGGTTCAACGTGGAGTTACTCATGTAGTTTGGCCGGGATCACCGAACCCCTTATCAATACTGCGGTTGTTACAGCAGTTTGGGAATCGGTGACTGTTACCTCATCAGACTCAGCGCAAGTGACAGTGGACTATCTTCCTAAGATCAAAGTCACCAAGAGCGCGATGGATACAGCCATTCCTGAATCAGGGCAGAACGTAACGTTCACCGTGGTAGTGGATAACGAAGGTATGGATCCATTCAATCTGACTTCTCTTGTCGACGATCGTTTCGGAAATCTCGATGGCGTAGGCACTTGTGACATCCCACAAGTTATCGCTGTAGGTGGAAGTTATTCCTGTTCATTCGTGAAGCTTCTTAAATCGGAAACGCTCACTCCTCATGTCAATGAAGTGACAGCTTCTGGCACTGATCCCGAATCACATTCAGCGACAGCAAAAGATGATGCAACGGTGAATTTCACCGATGTGCTTCCAGAGATTGCACTCACTAAGAGCGTCAATCCGACTGCTGCTAAGTGGACTGGTGATTATGTCGATTACACCCTTACGGTTACGAATACCAGCCTAGAGAGTTTGGTCATCACATCTCTTGTTGATGACAAGTTCGCTCTTTCAGCTGAATGTTCTGCCTTGATCGGTGACTCTCTTGCTCCAGGTGCAAGTACTCAGTGCACCTTGCAAGATAAGTTCGTTTCGGGGACTGCGGGGGGATCGTTCACAAATACAGCCTCAGTCGTCGGAACAGACAATGAAAGCAATATCGACAGTGCGACAGCAAATGCAACGGTCAACTTCTGGTGGTACGGAAGGACTCCCGGCTATTGGAAGAACCATCCCGAAGCCTGGCCCTCCCCATACTCACCATCGAACTTCATCCAGGATCTCTTCGCGATTCCAGGAGGACTTCTCAATGCAGGCACCCTTGATCTAGATAAGAGTGGTGGAAAAGACACTCTCCTAGCTGGACTCAACTATCGAGGTGGATCCGCTTTGAGTGGTGGCGCGCAGATTCTTATGCGGGCTGCGATTGCTTCACTTCTCAACGAAGCTTATTACGGAGCCGACTTCCCAATCGCTACAAGTTCGAGTGACCTCATCGCGCAGGTCAATGTAGTACTTGCGACTCAGAGCAGAGCTCAATATGTGAGCTTTGCAAGCTATCTCGATTACTGGAATAACGCGGTTCACGCGAGCCTGCCTTAGCAGGTTAGGCGGGTGGCGTGATTTATCACGCCACCCGCCTCCTTATTCCTTGTTGTGGTTCTTAGTCGGTTGCTGAAGATCACTAGGTGAAAGAAGGCCAAATGGCAAAGTTTCGTGATCGCCATCAAGCAGGTGATTTGATTTCAATCCACCTGGTAAATCAATCAAGACATTTCGATCTCATCATTGCGCTCCCGCGAGGGGGAGTTGAGGTTGCTATTCCCATAGCTCTCCGACTCAAGATCCCAGTTGAACTTCTGATTGTGAAGAAGCTTGGAGCACCAGGGCAATCCGAATTGGCGCTTGGTGCTATCGCTTCTGGTGGCTACATGTACATCAATCACGAACTCTGCCGCCAGATTGGAGTCAGTCAACGTGAACTTGCAGAAATACGAATCAAAGCAAGTAAAGAACTGATTGCCCGAGAAGAAAAATTGCTCTCTGGAAGAGATAGACACTCATGGAGAGGTAAACGAATACTCATCGTTGATGATGGCATCGCAACAGGTGCCACTATGGAAGTGGCGATTCGAGCCATACAAGCACGTGGGCCGGAGAGTATTTCCATTGCAGTCCCAGTGGCCTCGCTCAGCACAATTGAGAGATTGCATCGTCGAATCGAGCATATCTATGCGCTTCAAAACCCTAGCTACTTAGGGGCAGTTGGTGAGTTCTTTGAAGAATTCCCTCAAGTGAGTGATAACCAGGTAAAGGAAATGTTGGATCAAGTTGAACATTCGCAAAGGAGAGAAGATGATTTCGCACGAAGTTGAGATTCCAGTTGGTGCAAACAGACTAGAAGGAATTCTCTCCATCCCAGACGGGGCACTCGGTCTTGTGATCTTCGCCCATGGAAGTGGCAGCGGAAGGTTCAGTCCACGAAACCTTCATGTCGCAAGAACTCTCAACGAGCACCGGATTGCCACCCTACTCTTTGATCTTCTCACGACTGAAGAGGAAGCATCCGACAGTCGAAACGCAAAGTATCGATTCAACATCTCACTCTTGGCTCATAGGCTCGTGATTGCGACTAGGTGGGTAAAACGCCAACCTCAATGTGGTGGCTTGAAGATCGGATACTTCGGGGCGAGTACTGGTGCAGCTGCGGCCATAGTGGCAGCAGTTGAGATGCCAGAATCAGTCTCTGCTGTCGTCTCACGCGGTGGAAGAACGGACCTCGCTGGATTAGGTGCGTTGCATGAGCTAAGAGCGCCAACATTGCTTCTCATAGGGAGCGAAGATCACGACATAGTTCGCATCAATCGGCGATCAGCACGCGAGATACATGGCCCACATAAAGTTGAGATCATCGAAGGAGCCACGCATCTCTTTGAAGAACGAGACACTCTCCACCAAGTTGCGACGGAGGCTGCGAAATGGTTCCTGGCCAGTTTTCCGATCAATCACCTGGGCACTCAAGAACGAGTGGGGCGGATGGCATCGAGTGTGAGGAATCTAGAGTGAATGCCCTAGTCACAGATCCCAAGAAATTCGTCGTGGTTGCTATCACTCGTGACGAGGCAATCATTTGGAAAGACGGACTCGATTCTCTCAATCCTCCACTTCGGGTCAAGCCACCTGTCGAAGTAAATCATCGCCATATGAGAACTGGTCAGTTTCATCACGGACACGACTCAAGCCATCGGTTCCCTGACTACTTTGAAGAGGTGGCTGGGCATCTCAATGGAAGCAAGTCAATCTTGATCCTGGGTCATGGCAAAGGAAATGGTTCCTACGGCGCTCTCCTGATCGATTTCCTCAATGAAAAGCATCGTGCGCTAGGAATGAAGGTCGTCGATCTAGTTACAGTCAATCTGCCAGCCCTTTCAATTCACGAGATTGAAGCTCATGCGCGTGGATGGTTTGAAAAGAATCATCAGCGACTCTCGCGTTGGCATGACAGAAAAGAAGATCGGCGACTTCAAGGTTAAGAAGTCGCCGATCTATCTTCTTAAATGATTATCTAGCCGACACTTCCTGCTTGAGGAAGGCGAGGCTGGAATTTGATTTTGCTCCCCAAAGATAGAGAACAGCATTCGTACCTCGTGCCAAGTTGACCGTCGTTGGAGCCGCAATCACGGACGTGCTATCAGGCATGAGGGCATCGATTGAGTAGGTGCCGAAGGCAAGGGATCGCTTTCTTTGATAAGGATTATCAAACGGTATGAAAGTTGGATTTTGATTGATCCTAAATTGTGCCTCACCGGTGGCCGCCACATGACGGATGGTCAGCCAGGATCGCTTACTTCCAGCCTCGGTATAGGTGTCTTTATAGAGGTTTAAGGCAGGTTTCCCATCTTCGGTCAGGTGAGCGACGTAAGAAAGATTGTTTCCATAGCTCAAATAAAGTGGATGGCTTGAGAGTAGAGGAACAGAAGTAGCGGTTGGAGTCTCGCCATTTTTGTAGAAGTCAATCTGAACTTTCTCTCTCGGGATAGTGAATGACTTGATACTTCCCGGAGTTGCATTGTCGATGATTAATTTATCGTTTGCGTACACATCGACGATGTCAGCTCCAAAACCACTAGGGATTGCATGGACGATCGTGTATGTCGTATTGAAATCAGAACGCGGCTTTGCCTTGGCCCTTGCTTGCGATATCTCTACGCTCGCAATGAGCGTTAAAAGCACAGCTAGGTAAGTGACTTTCTTGTGAAACTTCATCTTCTTCCTTTCGATTGAAGTAACTCAATCGTAAGAAAGCAGGGATAGTCATGTCCGAGCTAGGTCTTACCAATGACTGGTTCTTCTTCGGACGACTTTCATTACCTCATACCAAGAGAGACTCAAAAGGGTCACAAAAAGTAATGTTAAGTAATCTCGTACTTCCAAAGGAGCTAAGTCAAAAGCATCACTCACTGGACGCACATTAAGTAACACCACAAGTAGGAGGATTGCACCTCCTATGATCCATGGAAGTGCTGCATTTCGTCGCTTTACGAAAGTCTCCCATAGTGTGAGTGAGCGTGATCTATTGACCAGGATCAACAAGACGTTTGAGATGACGAGAGTCGTAAAGGTAAGAGACCGAATACGTTCTTCACTCACTCCTTGATCGATGGAGTTGAAGAAGATGAAAAAGACCGCCAAAAAGACCGATAGCCCTTGAAGCAGTGCAATAAGGAGATCAGATCTTGAGAAGATGCCCGAGCGCGGTCTTCTCGGTTTTCTCTTCATGATCTCAGGATCAACCTCCTCGACTTCAAAGGCGATGGAAGAAGCTGGATCGATGATTACCTCATGAAATGCCACGAGAGCAGGCAAAAGAATCAAGGGCCAATTGGCTACAAGGACCGGTGTGAGTGCCATGCCGAATATCGGGATATGGATCGCAATGACATAGGACATCGCCTTCTGGATATTCGAAAATATGGCTCTACCTCGCTTGATCCCGGCAACGATCGAAGTGAAGTCATCATCGGTGATGATCAAGTGAGCAGCTTCGCGAGCTACATCTGTACCACGGCCACCCATGGCGATTCCAATATCCGCCGCGCGCAGGGCAGGGGCATCGTTATCGCCATCTCCCGTCATCCCGACGATTTCACCATTCGTTTGTAACGATCTAATCAATCTCAACTTGTGCTCAGGGCTGACTCGAGCGAAGACCTGACAATCGCGAATAGTCTGAGAGAGCTCAATGTCATTCATCTCATCTATCTCGCTTCCGACCAATACATGACCATGATCTGCCAGTCCGATCTCGGCTGCGATGGAACGTGCTGTCGTCGGATGGTCACCCGTGATCATGATTGTTCGGATTCCAGCGCTCTGGCACTCACTAACAGCATCAGGAACACCATCTCGAATGGGGTCTTTCAAGAAAGCCAACCCTAAGAATGTGAAATTAAACGAATCAAGAGTTGGAGTGCGTGGATCAAGATGAGTAGAAGTACCCTGAGCTATAGCTAATACGCGCAACCCGCGTTCGCCTGCGGCATGAACTCGCGAAGTAAGCGTCTTTATTTCATCTTCACTCAGGCCACAGAGAATCCCAATATGTTCAGGCGCTCCCTTGGCTGCTGCCAGGACATCTCCTTGAGTCGACCAAATATGCACATATGCCAATCTCTCTTTAATTACCGGGAATTCAGCGATAGAAGTCATCCCATCATGGATGGGGTCAACATCGAAGAGGTTTCTAAATGCCTTATCCATTGGATCGAATGGAGTGATCGGGGCCGCAAGTGCTGCGATTTTGGCGATCTTACGTGCGTGATTATCTTGATTTATGTGACTTGCATCGATGATTCGATGATCCACTTGTATCTCACTGACAGTCATCACGTTCTTCGTCAAAGTTCCCGTCTTGTCGACGCAAAGAACCGTTACTGATCCCAAGGCTTCGATGGCCGCTGATTTTCGTGCGATGACTCTGACGCGAGCCATACGCCAAGCTCCCAATGCCATGAAGAGAGTGAAGATGACTGGGAATTCCTCTGGAATAAGAGCCATCGCAGCAGCTATTGCCGCCAATCCACCCTCTAACCAATTTCCACGAGTGAGTCCGTAGATGGTCACAATTGCGATGACGGTGAGAAGAGCGAATACGCCGATTCCTTTCACCATCCGATCGATACTCTCCTGCAGATGAGTGCGCTGATAAGGAATCTCTTGTAGCGATCTTCCAATTTGACCTAGAGCAGTTTTCGAACCTGTCGATACGACTATGGCTCGACCATGTCCGCGGACGATGAGTGAACCACCGAAAACAGTGTCACCCGAGCTCTTTGTCACCGGAACCGATTCACCGGTAAGAAGCGATTCATCGAATTCGAGCGCAGAGCTTGTGACGATCTGAGCATCGGCAGCAACGCGATCTCCCTCAAGGAGGAGCAGGAGATCACCAGGAACGAGTTCAATGCTTGAGATTCGGACCTCCTTACCATCTCGCAGGACAAGCGCCATGGGTGATGTCAGATCCTTCAACGCTTGTAGCGCTTTTTCTGTGCGTTGCTGTTGATAGATCGAAATAGAAAGGACGATGACAACGGTAAACATCAAAAGGATTGCATCTGACAATTCCGCGAGAAGGAAACTGATCAAGCCTGCAGCAATCAGGAGTAGAAGCATTGGCTCCCGCAAAACCGAAATAGCAACGGCTAAGAAGGATTTTGGCGCTTCGGACGGAAGTGAGTTGGGGCCATGTCGCATGAGAAGGGTCTGCGCTTCTTGCGCTGATAATCCCTCGCTCGTCATTTCTCCATGGTAATCCCTGCCATAATTGGCGCCTACGTCACGCCTCCCTAGCTCAGTGGTAGAGCATCCGCCTTGTAAGCGGAAGGTCGTCAGTTCAATCCTGACGGGGGGCTCCAAGAGTGGTTAGTTTCACTTGTTAAAAGTTGCAGGGCATCACCATCACAAATAGTTTCCTACCAGTTGCAAAATGCGAACCTGATGGGAGCCTCAATGCCTATGCGTAAGTCAATTTCTGCCCTACTTGCGGCTTTGCTTGTGATCAGTGGAGTAACCACAGCCAATGCTGATTCAGCCTCGCCAGCACAGAGTATGACTCACCTCAAGACGGCACCAGGTGTTTCCGCTGCGCTTGAAAGATCCGGAGTCATCTTTTATGCGCAGGGTGGCGCCACTGCGGGCGTAATGGGTGATTCCATTTCTGACGCTAAAGGTCAAGTGGTCTTTCATATTCCGATCACTGCGAACAAAGATGGTGTTCAGCATGCCGGAAGCAATATTGTCCTTTTCAACACTGCGAATGATCGGCAAGTCCTGTTGCGAAATCCTGTCATTGATTTGAAGAAGGGCCTGGTAGCGGCGACGATTCCTCAAGCCGGTGATAAGCCAATTACGATTCTTTTGATCTCCAATGCAGACTCGTTGAAAGCAAAGAGATCAACAGATAAGGCAGCTGGTGTTCGTTCGCGCACCTTTGCTGCAGCCTCCATGTCTTTCGCTCCTGGTGTAGCGGAAACACTCACCTCATTACTCGGTCTTCCCAGTGGAGCTATTGCAGAAGGTTCACTTTTTGCTACTGCAGATGTGACACTCAAGAAACGAGTTCGCTAACTCCAAGATGTGAGACTAGAAGCGATTTGATCAGGAGAGAGAATGAAACGCAAACTCATCAAAGGTGCTGCGATATTGGTCGCGATCCTCATCACAACCGGATGTGTTCAGGCCGAGTCGGGATTCTCCCCTCAAGATCAAAACTTCGCTGAGATGATGATCCCGCAT
>JACCEB011384378.1_pt1 | contig 10064 bp, 8 predicted proteins | sample 7454761 | NCBI WGS metagenome assembly JACCEB01 (sample SAMN15323454, study PRJNA562643) | freshwater metagenome | isolation source: river surface water | place: USA:Blue River Watershed | collected 2017-08-18
ACATCGGGAGTCACCACCACGCAAACCCAGCGTGTTGGGACATATTTCCTTTAAAAGGTTTTTTATTCTGCCCAACTCCCGACTGCGAAATTTAACTAGAAAAAATAATAATTTTCAAGCGTCGTTTAATCGGTCTTAATAATCGCGAGTCCGTACTTATTCATGGATAAAACATTTTATCAGATCGATTTTGAACATTTTCTAAACATAATACTCAAAAATTCCCAAAATTCTTGCAATTTCCTCAATTTTCTATTAAAATCTCGACCAAGGTGCCTTACGGTAAGAATTTTTTACTCAATTTAAAAACAAAGTCTTGTGAGCGCGAATAACGATATAATGACAATCAAAGAGCTTTCTGAATATCTAAAGATAGCAGAAAAAACCGCTTATCGCTTCGCTTTAGAAAAAAAGATTCCTGGTTTTAAAATTGGTGGTGCTTGGAGATTCCGCAAAACTGAAATCGATAAATGGATTGTAAAACAAGAAAAAACAAATGACTAAACTAAGATTAAAAAATCTAACCTAAGTCAGAAATTTACGATAAATCTAAGTATAGCTTCGGTTTGAATAGCATTTATAATATAGAAATGCTTTAGAATTTTATTTAAATAGAGAATTTATATATGAAAATCTTAGGTGGTTTTTTTGGAGTTAAAAACTCTTTATACAGTTTTTTTGTACATCGCTCAGTTGTTATAATTATTGCAGTTCTGGTTGTACTATATCTAATTTTGGGTATTGAAGAGCTTAAGATTTTTATTCATCCGATAACGATTGGGGTAATAATAATTGCGTTCATACTTGTATCTTGGTGTTCATACCTTAACTACTTAAAGAAGTTAAACCCAATTCTGCAAACTTTAAATGATGTAAAAAACAAGCTATACGGGATAAAAGATAGAAAAGATTATTTTGAGCGATATGAGGAAATCAGGCTTTTCTTCGAATCCAAAAATTATGTAAAGAATTGTTGGGGTGAATATGATGAAACTATTATCGCTGATGATGAACATAGAGAAATTATTTCTCCAAAAAGAGCTCATGATTACTTTAACGAACAACTAATAGTTTCTCCCACGGTAAATCTAAGATTATTTTTTGCTATTCCTAACCTTTTGATAGGCGTCGGTCTGTTGCTAACATTTTTTGGAATAGTCATAGCACTTAACATTGCTTCGTCGGGTATAGCTGGTGGAACAGCTGCGTCTTCTGATAAGGCATTACAAGATTTGCTGGGAGCGGCAAGTACTAAATTTTCAAGTTCGATCATCGCTCTTATTTGTAGTCTTACTTTTTCTGGGTGGCAAAAACACTACTACGATAAAATTATAACCACAATTGATGATATCTGTCATAGATTTGAGGAACTAACAATAAATAGAAGTGTTGAACAGTTAGTTTATGAAGACATCAAAATTCAGAAAGAAATTCGTGATTGTTTCAATAGTTTTGCTACCGATATCAGTCTTAAAATAGGTGAAGTTTTAGCAAATAAATTGCCTGAGAGTATAGAATTGTCAATGAAGCCACTCACAGAAACATTGATAAAAATTGCGGACAAAATGGAGAAAACTGGAGAGAGTGGAATGCAGGATATGATTCAAAAATTTATGGATCGACTGCATAACGCCACCAGCAACGAAATGTCATCTCTCGCTGATAATCTAAAGCAACTTCAAAATGGTCTGACGAATGTATTAGATGCTATATCATCTACTGGCTCAAATTTTGGCAATACCATGTTTAATGCTGCTGGAGAAATTAATAATTCTCTTAAACCAGTTTCTGAAAACCTGAACTCATTTGGGGAAGTAATTAGCGGTGTAACAAATAATATTTCATTACTTCTTAAAGAATTTGAATCAAACATTGCGGGCTTAAATCATACTGTAGAAAACTTTAACACTATAGCAAAATCTATAGATATTGCAGGACAGCCAATATTAAGTGCTAATCGTTCAATTTCCGAGGCATCAAACTCATTAACAGATGTAAGCAACAACATTAAATTGCTGATTGATTCCTCTAAAACTTCCTTACAAAGCGTAGAAAATATTTCTTCTGGACTAGAAAAGGCTTGGACTAGCTACCAAGAAAAATTTGAAAAAGTTGATGCAGATTTAGAGAAAGCTTTCCGAGTAATGCAAGATGGACTAAGAAGTTTTACTGGTGAGGCGGAAAAATTCATTGAAGGCATGGATAGTAAATTTGCTCAATCATTAGCTGCTTTTAGCGGAGCTGTTGATGAGTTAAAAGACAGTATTGAGGATTTAACTCAAAGTAACAATCAAGAAAACCAATAAAATATGTCTTTAAAAAGAGAGACTCATGAAACACATGATGAAAGCTATTTTGCCTCCTTTACTGACTTGTTGGTCGGAATTTTGTTTATTTTTATCATCTTACTTATGGTCGTAGCAACCAATTACCATAAGCAACAAAAAGACACGGAAAATGCAACGGAAGTTTTGACCGCAATAAACAGCTCAAGAAATGTAGTTCTTGAGAATATAAAGAAAAGTTTAGAAGAAATGGGGCTTGAAGTAACTATAGATTTGCAGAGTGGAATTCTTAGGTTACCAGAAAATTTATTATTTGCATCTGGTCAATCAGAAGTTAGTCCGCAAGGAGTTGAAGCTCTTAATAAATTATCAAAGGCTTTAGTCAAGTATTTACCCTGCCTTTCTAGATCAGATGAATCTTTAAAAGAATTTTGTAAAAACTTGGAAATAGGAAACGGTGTTTTTCTTGAGACGGTTTTAATAGAGGGACATACCGATGATGTTAAATTTGGATCAGATGAAGGATTTGACAATAACTGGGGTCTTTCAGCTAGAAGATCCATTACCGTATATCAAAAGTTAATAAATTTTGCTCCTATTTTAGAAACGGGGATACTTAATAATAATGAAAGGCCTATTTTTGGAGTTAGCGCCTATGAATCAAAGCGACCAATAAAAGCAAATATTGATAATGAATCACGAAAATCTAACAGAAGAATTGATTTAAGATTTATAATGCGATCACCATCTGCAGAAGAAATAGAAAAACTTAAAATACTGATAAAAGATGGGAAAGCTAAAGAGCAGAATACAATATCATAATAATAGTGGGAGAAGCTTTTTTCTAAAGCCTTCGGAGGTTAATTTAACTTCACAAAAGATTATTGAAAAATACTCCTCTCCTAACTTTGTTTGTTACGACCAGTTAGAGCTGGGTTCAGTCTTTAAAAAATTGATGGAATATGTTTCTGTAGGAAACTTTGATCAAATCCCAAAAAAATTATGGAAAAGGTCTACTTGGGTATTTTGGTATGAAGAAAAAAATATTATCACAGATCAAAAGTTTTTTTCTGAATTAGAGAAATATATAGAGAATACTAACCCCAGTAGTCTTGTAAGAAGTTTGGTTTCAATCTTCATAAGAGAATATCGCAATCATCCTGAGGATGTTAAAAAAATTGGCGAATTAATAGTCCGAGGCTTTTTATTGCAATCAAGAAGCCTATCTCACTGGAAGAGTTTACACGAAAATTATGAATTTTTTGATTATGAAAAATCTTTAAAAAATTTATCGGAACTTTTCAATAGCTATAGTTCTGTAAATGATTTTTTTATTGAACTTGGATTTAATAAGGAGCAAAAATCAATTGGTATAATTGAAAGTGTTTATCTTAATTTCTTAGAAATGTTCTCTAGTAATCTTGAAAAAAACAACGATTGCCAAAAGAACTTTAAAAGATTTATTGATTTTACGATAGATGGTCAATCTCTGAGATTTCCCCAGTATAAAGTAAAAATTATCGAATCTCTTTTATTGCCATGGATCAATAAAAAGCCGGATGAAGAATTCAAAAATAAAATAATAAAATTTTTGATCGATAATTTTGGTGATGTCCGAATAAAACCTCAAAACTGGATTGGGGTTGAAGATGCTGCAAAAAAAGTGTTTAAAAAATGGCTTTCAGGTGCTGCATTAGAGCAATTTTTTGAAATTATAAGTGAGTATCGTGGAGCTAATGGCGAAAAATGGGAATATAGAAGAGCTTTTTGGATGGCTTATTATAATAATGACTCAATAGATGATGTTTGGGTGGTGCTTGAAAAAAAATATTACAATGAAGCTAAAAACATATTAGATGAAAATATTGGTTTTGGAATTGTGAGTTCAAATGAAAACAGGGCTGCTATAATTATTAAGATTGGGAACTTTATTTTCTCTGAATGGAGTGATGTGGGGAAATGTCGTGCGTGGAACGAAAATGATAGACAAGCTCCAACATTATACAAGCCATCTTATTCTGAATATGAGTTAAAAACATCATCTCTCGTAATCAAAGGAACAAATTACACAGATGGAATATCTCACCAAGGCAGCGAAAGATATACTTGGCAAAAAACTCTCTCAAATTTCATTTATGAAAATATTGGCATATCTATGCCTTCTTTTAAATACCAACTAAGATAATATGACTCTACTTAATAAAATAACTCCTGATGGAGTAGAATTTAGCTTTGTTGTAAATGATAAAAAAATACTAGTTTCTGATTGGGAAAATCAAGGTAGTTTAGCTGCTGAATTGATTATTGGTTGGATATCAAAAAATGAAGACTTTGCTATCAATAGCGGTTCTGATTCTGTGTTTATAGATAAAAAAAAGGTTTCTGAAATATCTGATGAACATGGTAAAATCTTAGGGCTTCCTCAAGTGGAAAAGAATTTAATTTTGTATTTGGAAAACGAGGGAATTATCACTCAACAAAATTTTAAATTTTCTTATAAATTTATGAAAAACCATTATCAGCCTTTCGTTGGAGCTGATAAATGTGGGGCTTTTCTAAAAATGGGAAGCGCAGAAATATATAAAAAATTACCAAAAGAAGTTTATGAAATATTGGAATCTATAGATGAAATAAACAAGCTGATGCCAAGCGACACCCAAGGAAAACTAGAGTGTTTTGCAAAAATTCAGGATTACCTTCCAGAAGAAACTAAAAATTCAATAAAATTAACTGGAGCACTCAGATCAACAAAAGTTTACTTTGCAAATGCTTTTAAAATCAAAGTTATCCCAGATTTATCTAATGGATTTGATTTTCGTCCAGAGTTATGCAAGTTTTCTGAAGAATTTAATTATGATGTAGCATCTGAACCCATAAAAAGATTCGATGATCTTTTAACGGTTATAGATAGTGAAAAATTTTATCAAAACTTTTGTGCAGACGATAAAATTCGTGGTAATTATTTTCTTGGAAACGGTTGTTTTTTGATTCTTTCTGGTGATTTAAAGAAGGCACTTTCTCATATTAAGGAAGTTCATAAATCAAAAGATGGTGATCTTAAGAGGCAATTTTTGCAAAATCCCAAAGCTTATCTGTCAGAATGCATGTTTGACGGTATACCTGATGATGAATTTTTAAATAATATTTTTTCTGATCGAATAGAAGGTTTTGGAGAAAAGCGCAAATTGACTATACCTTGGATAAAGATAGTGGGTCAAGAATGGTTTCCTGATGATAGTTCTCCTAGGGGAATAAAAATAGAGTCAGATGGACAGGTAAGTTATTTAAATCTTACTTCTGAGGAATTGGAGAAGCTTGCTCCAATGTTAAGAGATGGAAAGCGGAAAGGCGTTTCTGAGATTAAATTTAAAAATCATCAAATTCCAGTAGATGATAATTCAATTAATTCCGTTGAAAGCCTAATTGTTGCAAAGCCAAATTCTTTAACAACTAATGAACGTAATAAAAATAGCGATATAAATCCAAGTTATGTTTTATATGTAAAAGAAAATTTTGAAGAAATTTCTTATAAAATATCTTCTTCCAAAAGAAAAGTTGAGCAATTCTCACTTCCAAAATCTCTTATAACTAAACTGAAAGATCACCAAACGCATGGAGTAAAATGGCTTCATAGAAATTATGCGCATGGAAGGCGTGGAGTATTATTGGCAGATGATATGGGATTGGGAAAAACCTTGCAATCTTTTACATTTATAATGTGGTTAAGAGAGCAGATGGAAAATAGATTAATTATGCACAAACCTATTTTAATAGTTGCACCAGTTGGTCTATTAAAAAATTGGGAAAAAGAACATGAAATACATTTTCGTTCACCTGGAATGGGCGATATTCTTAAAGCTTTTGGAAGCGATTTAAAAAAAATTAGAAAAAAGTCCAAAGGAAGTTACCTGCCAACATTAGATGAGAAAATTCTTAATAAAGCTGATTGGATACTAACTACTTACGAAACTCTTAGTAATTATGAAACATCTTTTGCTAGTGTCAGTTTTGCTGCGGTAGTTTTTGATGAAATGCAAAAAGTCAAATCACCTGACACTAAAGTTACACAATCTGCAAAAACTATAAATGCTGATTTTAAAATTGGCATGACTGGTACCCCGGTTGAAAATAGATTGGCTGATTTGTGGTGCATATATGACAATTTGCTACCAGGATTTTTAGGGTCTCTAAAAGAATTTAGTAGTAAATATGAAGAAGATCAAACCGAAGAGAAATTAGAATATCTTTACAATAAGATTTCTCGCGATGAAGAGGATAATCCATCTTCTTTTTTGAGGAGAATGAAAGAAGAGGTGTTGGATGGGTTACCTAAAAAACATATTATAACTAAAGAAGTTTTGATGCCAAAGCATCAGTATGAAGCGTATGACTTAATAACTGGAGGAGTTGAAAATTCTGATGATAGAAAAAAGGGTATGGAAGCTTTACACAAATTAAGATCTATATCACTACACCCTACGGATTATAAGCAAAATGAAGATGAGAACTATATTTCACAATCGGCGCGATTAATTGCAACTTTTGATATTCTTGATGACATTTACAAGAAAAATGAAAAGGCTCTTCTATTTATAGAATATAGAAGCTGGAACAGTCCTAACTATCTTCCATTATTAATTAAAAAAAGGTACAAACTCAAGACTACCCCAATGGTAATTAATGGTGAAATTTCTGGACCAGCAAGACAAGACGCAGTGGATAAGTTTCAAGACGAAGAAGGTTTTGATGTTATGCTAATATCTCCAAAAGCTGGAGGAGTTGGTATTACATTAACAAAAGCTAACCATGTAATCCATTTATCAAGATGGTGGAATCCTGCAATAGAAGATCAATGTACAGATAGAGCCTACAGAATGGGGCAAAAAAAAGATGTTTATGTTTACTATCCAATTTCAAAACACCCATCTTTGGGAGATAAAAGTTTCGATCTTATCTTAAACAAAATGCTCGAGAGAAAAAGAGATACAAGCAGGTCTTTACTAGCTCCACAAAATATAACGAAGAATGAAGATGATTTATTGAAATCTCTATTTTCAAGAAATGAGCATAAAATAACTTTGAACGATATTGATCTTCTTACCGGAACTCAATTTGAGTCTTGGATTAAAGATAGCCTATCAGAAAATGGTCTACTTATTCAAAGCACTCCTAGAACTGGAGATGGTGGAGCTGATCTAATTGCTAAAAATAACTCGGGAGATATTTCTGCGATTATCCAGTGCAAACATACTACGCTTGAGTGCCTTGGAAGTAATGCGGTTAAAGAGGTGTTAAAAGCTAAAAATAGATATAACTGCATGAACCCTAAACTTTATGTTATTTCAAATGCTTTTAGATACTCTGAAGATTGCCTTAAATTAGCAAAACAAAATGGTGTTTTTCTGATATCCAGAGACAATTTACTTAACCTATTAGATCACTTTCATCAATTGTGAATTGGACTATTTTAGCATCATCAGAAAATTTGTATTTAGAAAAATAAATTAAAAATTATGCTCGGAAAATTAGAAAAAGTCGATCTTAAAACCATCTGGGAAAATGAAGCTTATAACTTCACGCCTTGGCTTGCTCAAAAGGAAAATTTGGAATTGCTCGGAGATGCGATTGGAATTGAGTTGGAGTTGGAAGCTCAAGAGAAAAATGTTGGTCCGTTTAGAGCAGATATTTTGTGTAAAAACACAAGTGATGAAAGTTTGATTTTAATCGAGAATCAACTTGAGAGGACTGATCATAAACATCTTGGCCAGCTTTTAACTTACGCTGCTGGATTGCAGTCAGTTGTAATTGTGTGGGTTGCTTCAAAATTTACTGAGGAACATCGCAAAGCGCTTGATTGGTTGAATGAGATAACCGATGAGAGATTCAGATTTTTTGGTTTGGAAGTAGAGTTGTGGAAAATTGGTAATTCGCCAGCGGCACCAAAATTTAACATCATTTCTCAGCCCAATAACTGGAGTAAAACAGTTGCTAGAGCAGCAAAAAATCTTGATAATCAAGAAACCAGTGAAACTAAAGGTTTACAATATCGCTATTGGCAAAATTTTATTTCTTATCTTGAAAATTCTTCATCAAAACTTCGTCCGCAAGCGCCAACTCCGAAACATTGGCTAACTTTTTCTATTGGACGCAGCGGTTTTCATGTAAATGCACTTTTAAACACTGTTACAAACAGAATTGGTGTTGAATTAGTGATTGCTGATAAAGATGGAGAAAAGTCGTTCTATCATCTTCTTGCGAAGGATAAGGAGATAATTGAAAAGGAAATTGGAAGTGATTTAGAATGGAGGGAAAATCCGGAAAAGAATAGATCGAGCATTCTTTTATTTTTTAGCGCCGATCCATCTGAAGAGCAAAAGTGGGCTTCTCAAAATGATTGGCTAAAAAATACTTTGGAAAAATTTGACTCTGTTTTTAGGCAGAGAATTAGGAATTTAAACCCAGATGAAAAAAATGACAGATGAAGTTTTTTGTGATATAGCTCCTCGGAATACTAATAAAGTTTTTTTTTCATCAATAGGGAAATGCATATATTGTGGATTTTCAGAAGGTAGATTAACTGATGAACATATAATTCCTCTTTCAATGGGAGGAGTTCAAATCATGAAAGAAGCTAGCTGTGATTCTTGCGCAACAATTACAAGTAGGTTTGAACTAAAATTTGCTAGAGATATATTTGGTGACTTTCGTACAAAATATAAATTACCTTCACGAAAAAACAAAAAAAGGCCTGATTTAAAGTTTGTAAATACTGGAAACGGAAATGGTATTATGGTCCCATTTTCTGAATTTCCTGCACCTACATATATGCTAAAATGTACAAAAGCAGGAATATTAAACAATATTTCCTCTAATGCAGATATGTCTTATTGGTGGCAAATAGTTATGATTACAAATTATTCAGAACTAGATAAATTTACAGAAAAATATGGTTCAGATGTTACTTACAGATTTCGTCATTCTCCAAAAGAATTTGCTCAAACACTGGCAAAGATTGCCCATTCTTACGTAATGGCTCATTGGGGTAAGTATGAGTTTGAAAAATTGGCGTTAGATTTGATATTGGGAAAATCAGAAAACCTTTCTTATGTAGTTGGTGGTAGTTTAGAAATTATGCCGTCAGTACAAGATGCGGGACACTTATTAGGAATAGAATTTTTGACTAATTCGAATAGAAATCTTCTTTTGATAATTGTAAATATAAGGTTATTTGCTTCATTTGGCACCCCAAATTACCACGTGGTGGTTGGTAAAGTGGAAGATAAAAATCTTATTCAAGAAATGATTAGATCTTGTGAAAATAGCGAATGAAAATCGAAACTATCCTTATAAAATTTATTTCAAAATCACCGCTGTAAATTCACCGCGCGTTGCAATAACTTTTAGATTTTTTTTGCCGTATTCAAAATAGCCGGTGTATTTTTCGTAATTTTTAATTGGTTCGCGTTCAAGAGTTAGGGTAAAAAGATTAACACCACTTTGCTCAGTTCCTTTAAAATCTTTCAAATCATAAAATGATTTTTTGGCAGAAGTTGTTGCCATTGAGTTAACTGCATCTTCAAAAACATCGATCAGTTTTTCAATTTCTTGGTCGGTGCATTTTTCATTTCTGACATCCTCAATAAATCCTTTGTAAATTAATCTATTCATAAAATTTCTTAAAATTGGTAAAGTGTCGTGACACCAATGAACGCTTCGTTTTAAACACTTATCAAGTGGAATGATTGAGAATCTTTACTTCGTGCAATGTTCCTCAAATTC
>JACCEB011490559.1_pt1 | contig 10063 bp, 8 predicted proteins | sample 7454761 | NCBI WGS metagenome assembly JACCEB01 (sample SAMN15323454, study PRJNA562643) | freshwater metagenome | isolation source: river surface water | place: USA:Blue River Watershed | collected 2017-08-18
AACAATCTAAACCTTCTAAAGATTTTGCTTCATTCCAAGATGCTGGTGGTTATGCTAGTTTTTCTTCTGCAGATAATGCAGCTGGTCCTTTTATTACCGCAACTGGTGAATATGGTATGCCTCTGGATGTTAATGGTGATTCAAATAATGCACCTATGGGCAAAAAGAATTTCCAAGATGAATTACAAAATAAATTAACTATGTTACAAGGTGAATACAGAGGTGGAGGACCTGGTCAGATGGGTGGAATGGGTCAAATGGGCGGAATGGGTCAAATGAACATGGGTGGTATGGGTCAAATGAACATGGGTGGTATGGGTCAAATGAACATGGGTGGTATGGGTCAAATGAATATGGGTGGTATGGGTCAAATGAATATGGGTGGAATGGGACAAATGAATATGGGTAATATGGGTGGTGGAGCAATGGCACAGTTAGCGAGTATGGGTGGAATGGGTGCAACCAATGTAAATATGGGAGGTGGTGGTCCTAATGGTCAAGGTGGACCTCAATTAGACCCAAGAGTAGCCAAATGGTTAAATCTTGATACTACAGGTCAACCAATTTCAGGAAGAGGAGGTGGTGGTGGTATGGGTCAGATGGGTGGAATGGGAGGTGGAGCTGCAGCACAAATGGGTATGGGTGGAGGTGGTGGTTCTGGTTCAAATGGTAATTTTGTATCTAATCCTCAACAATTACAAATGCAATTAGGTCAACTTATGCAACAGATGCAACAAATGCAAGCATCAGGAAATAATAATCCCCAAATTATGCAACACTTAATGGGTCAAATGCAAGCGATTCAACAACAAATTCAAAATGGTGGAGTTGCACAAATTGGAACTAACAAGGGAGAAATGGGATATGGTCAACAAATGAATCCCAATGTTGATTATTCATTTACTGCAGGAGGTGAAAATATGGGTAATGATTTTAATGCTGCATTTGCAGGTGGTGCAGGACCAGGTGGATACGGTGGTTTTGATTCACTGGACCAATCATTTAAACCCCTAGAACCTAATGGAGGAGGTGGTTCAGTTGGTTCAGATGATATGAGTAAAAAATTAGAAATGATTAAAGCAGAAAGAAATAATATGGGTTCGGTTCCAAAACCACAAGGTAAATTTGACCCAATGAAATCTCCTTTCCAAATGAATCAACAAGGTCAATATGGACAACAAGGACAACAAGGACAACCAGGTCAACCTGGACAAAATTCCAATGGATTTAATGAAAATTTTTTTTTTTTAAATAATCAGGGAAATAATCAAAATGGTCCAAACGGTCCTAATCCAAATAACCAATTATCTCAGATGATGAATCAATTAAAACAAATGAGTAATATGATTGGGGGTCCTAATACTTTGACTAATACAAATTTAAATAATACAAATAATACTAATAATCAAGAAACAAATATTCAAGAAAAAATATCCGGAATGAGATCTGGAAGTTCCAGTTCTTCTAAATCAAAGTCAAAATCTAAATCCAAATCTAAATCTAAATCCAAATTAGAGTCTAAATCCAAATCAGAGTCTAAATCCAAATCAGAATTCAAAGAATTAAAATCGAATAAGGGAGAAAAAATATTATTAGAAAAATATGGTAATTTAGATGAAGATGATATTGAAAAAGAAATTAGAAAACTTAAAAGTAAATTAAATGATAAAAATTCTAAGTCATCAAAATCTAAGTCATCATCTAAATCCAAGTCCAAATCTCAAGAAACTTCTGATTCAGATAGTTCGGATAATGAAATGGATTTGTTAAAGAAGATTTCAGGAATTAGTTCGTCCAAATCGAAAAAATTATCTGTAGATACTAATTTAGATAATAAAATTGATTTACAGGAAAAAAATCAAATAAATAAACAAAATGATCTAGATAGTCAATTGGAAGAAAATAATGTAATTAATCAGGTTGAACAGATAAATGATTTAAATGAATTCAATCAATCTGGTCAAATAAATAATAGAAAATCTCCAAGAAAAATTGATGAATCACAAAATAACAAAGAAAAAACTGGAGAAATTGATGAGAAAAAGATAGCATTATTTAAATTGTTAATTGAAGCTAAAAATAAAAAGGAAGATGGTAATGATTCAGATTCATCAAATCCCAAAAATAATATGAACCTAGAAATAAAACAATCAAAATCAAAAATATATATAGATGATGAGGAACAAGATTATCCAGCCAATCAAATAAACAATGTGCTGGAAAGTAATATTGAAAAATTAAATTTAAATATAATATCAAATGAAATTACTGAAAAGGATTGTTACAATGATTATATGATTAAGTTAGAGAGACCAATTAGAATTATGGATTTAAATATTACTGGTATAGAAATTCCCAAAAGAATTGATGATAATATATCGGAATTAAATAATAGATTAGAAATTGAAATTGATAAACAAACTAAAACTTTGGTATTGGAGCCAAATTATTATAATAGAAATGAGTTAGTTGATTTTTTAAATGAAGGTTTAAAAGCAAACTCAATTGATATTGAATGTAAATTAAATTCAGAAGATAAATTTATTTTTGTATCAAATCAAAATAAAAAATTTATAATGAAACTAAGTGAATCAAGTATTTTACCTTATTTGGGATTTTTAAAAAATACTTATCAAAATAAAACAGTTTATGAAGCTGAAAATCCAATTGATATTGGAGATAATATATTTTATTTGGTTATCGAGAATATTTCAGAAGAACCAATATTTTTAATTGACCAAGATGAAGAAAAAATAGAAAAAATTAAAGAACTAGAAAGTGAATTAGAAATTGACCATCTAATCATTAAATTCTACAAAACCAAAAAGAATTTGGTTAAAAATAATACAGAATATTCCTTTTTCTTTGAAAATGAACATAAAATTAATTTTGAAATAAACTAATTTTGTATCTAAAATAAAAATATTAAATTACTAAAATTATTTTCCTATTTTATTACCAAAATAAATGTTTCTACATTTGTTTACTTGGTCATCAGTTAATCTTTTTTGAGTGATATGTTCAAAAGTTTTACCTTTTAATAATCTTAAAATAAAGTTAATAGAATAGACACCACATTCAGAATTTCCGCGTTGATGTTGTGTTTTATTATATTTAATATCTGGATTAGGATTTCCACCTTTTCCAATGTATTCTTTAACTCTACTCATAAAATCTCTAATACGTTTTTCTGGTGCAACAGCATATGAATCTGAAAAATATATTTGTCCTTTTTCCAAGTCTATAAAAAGACTTACCCAATGAGAACCAGATTTATCATGTTCATCTAAATTAAATATAACTCCAAGTCTCTTAATCCCTTTCTTTTTATAATCGTCAAAGTTCATTTTTTTAAATGGTAAATAATCTAAATCATTAAAATCAATTGGTACCGCACCTAAAAATTTAAAATCTGGATATTTTTCTTCATATTGTTCTAAAACTTTGTTGATATCAAGAGTTGATAACCATTCAAATTTACCTTGAGGACCATCTGGTCTAAATACATTATTTTCCAAATAATCTTTTGTTTCGTCATTTAAATATTCGGTATATTTATGTTTTATCCATTCTTTTTGATCACCATCAAATCTCTTTTTAAATTCGTACAACAAATATATTTTATAATTGTCAGGATCTAATGTTTCCATAGATTCATCCAAATTTATTTTTTCTTCTTTACCTTTGCCTTTTTCTTCTACATATTTATTATAGGCTTCTGCCATATCTATCAACAATTTTAATGGAAAACATGATCCATTTTCAAATTCTAATTCTGGACTGCATTTTTTATTAGTAGGATTTGTAGGTAATACTTTCGATATATCTATTTTGGGTAAGACTGGTTTCTTATTAATTTGACTCATTTAATTATTAATTATATATTATTTTAATATAAAAAAATATTTTTATTTGTTAAATTTAATTTGTTAAATTAAATAATTAATTTGTTAAATTAAATAATTAATTTGTTTACTTGATTTGTAAGTTTAATGTTTTAATTAATTGATTGTATTCAATTTCATCCAAATTCATTTGTCCAATGATATTATCAATATCACGCCAAAATACATATTTAGATTCATCAACTTTTGCACTTAAATTTACAAATCCTATTATATTGGTATTTTCATCCCAAATTAAATTTAATTCCTTATCCCAAAAATAGTTTTTCTTATCACAAACTATTACATCAAAAATTTTATTTGATAATTTATCAAGCATATTATCTATTTCTTCCTGACTTGATTTTTTCCTATTTGAATTTGCATCCAATATTATATTATTCATTTGAGTATTTAACTCAATATCCTTACTCTTTGAACTGTCGATAATTAAATTGTACGAAAAAGACATTTTTATTAGCTATTATATAGGAAGTGTCTAGTTTTTAAATTGTTTTATTTTTAAATTAATTTAATTTTATTATAAAAATATCAATTTTTTATAATATTTTTAACAAAATAATAATTTTAAGACAAAATAATAGTATAATAATATAATAAAAATTTAATATATAATATATAATGGACAATATACATTTGATAGACTTGTGTGGTAAAAATCCTGAATCTACTAATTGTAAGGCTAAGGTATCATTAAATAAAAAGGAAATTATTGATAAACATAAATGGTATTTAGGTAAAGATGGATATCCATTTGCTTATATTGAAGGTGCACGTGTACCTTTACATAGATATATTCATTATTTAAATACAAATAATTGGGATAATAGTTATTTGGATGAAAAAACTAATAAAATAAAAAAATATTATGTAGATCATGTTAATCGAGATAAATTAGATGCAACAGACCAAAATTTAAGATTAGCAACTCCTGCTGAAAATTCTTATAATAAAACATCAATCAATACAATTATTGACCCATATACTGGTAAACCATTGCATCATATTAAATTAAAAAAATCTGGTTATGAAATTACTATCAATAAAGATGGTAATTTAAATAAAATTGGAAAAATCAAAACTCTCGAAGAAGCCAAAGATATTTATAATATGATGGCTTTGGAATTATTTGGCGAATATGCTGTTTTATATTAACTTTTTACTTTTTCTTCGCGCGAACTGGACGTTTTATATTCGGAAGTACTATATCTTCATCCGAATCATCTGATTCTAATTGAACATTAGGTATTTGATTTGATTGTTGATTAGGTATCATATTAATCTTTTCTTCACAACATTCAATCACTTGTTCCTCAGACTTTGTACTTAAATTTTTAGTACTTTTATTAACCGCTTTTTTTACTTCTTTAGCTTCCTTAGGTTCCTTAGCTTCCTTAGGTTCCTTAGGTTCCTTAGGTTCTTTAGGTTCTTTAGTTTTTGTTTTTTTAACTTGGACTGGTTTTTCTTCAAGTTTGACTTCTTGTTTAACTTCAAGTTTAATTTCTTGTTTGATATCTTTGATATCTTTGATTTTCTCTTCAGCAATTATAATATTATTATTATTGTTGTTATTATTATCATTATTATCAATATTATTAATAAGTGCTTTATTTTTGTCTGAAAGTTTAGATTTTTTCAAAGTAATTTGAGGAGGTTTAGCATCAGGACCAGTTTCAATAGTTATGTTATTTTTAGAATCTGGATCCGCTTTAACTGATTCAGTTTTGGGTTCCGAATAATTAGGATCAAGTGATTTTTTCTTTTTATCAATTAATTCGATTAATTTTTCCATAACCTTTTCATTAAACTTTTTAGGAAGTGCGTCCATCCATGTCTTCCATTCTTCCATAACATCAAGATTAGCTCTGAGATATTCAACATATCCCCACATTGTTCTTAGTTTGTCCAAGTTAGATTCAAACCATTTGCGATCACGTAAAATTAATGTACAATTTGTCTCAATTAACCTCCAATAAATAACTCTATGAAGTTTAAGATGTGGTTTATTAACTTGTAAATTAGATAATTCAGATAAAACCCAATCATCCAACTCTTTCAAACTCATATCAATTTTCGGTGGATATAGGAATGATGCAACATTATATACTGAAGTATCCTTAATTACCCCATTTACATAATCATCTTCAGTAAGTTTTGCAGGCATCAATTCAATAACTATACCACGTTCTAAACCATATTTTTTAGTTTTGTAATCACATTCTGGACTGGTATCTTCTAACCATTCCTCTCTTGTTTTGTATTCCTCAATATTACATTGAATAAAATCACATTCATCTAAATTACAACATTCTAATTGAAGTTGTACTTGACACCAATAATAAATTGGACATATTGTGTCTTTAATATCTCCAGAATATTTAATTTTTCTCATGAGAGGACATTTAATTTCTAACATGCGTCCAACAAGTTCATGCGGTGTTTTCTTATCACGATGATAAGGTGAACAAATACCATCAGGACTTGCACCCAAGAAATAATAATCCGGATGACCAAGTAAACCGAATTCTTCAGTATAAACATCATTTTTATATTCATACATCATAGTGACTACTTGTTCAAACTTTTTACCATGATAACATGCTAAATTTGTTTCAAACGTTGAACCTAAAACTTTTTTTAATATAAAGTTGTAAGGAGGTTCATGTTTATTTTCACCTAATACAGCACCACCATCTGAAGCAGTAATTTTTCCACTTCTCATAGCAAACCATTCGGGTGATCTTTGTTCAGGCAAAATAATTGCACGTATATCTTCAAATATTTTGGCTCTTCTATTAAATTCATCTTGTGGAATTTTACTTAAAATTAATGCTTTTGTTTTTGATGACATTGCCTCACCTTCTGTTACTGTATTTCCATTTGAATCCTTTAAAAATATTGTGGGTTCAGCTTCCTTTTTTTTATATCCATGTGATCCATGGGTACCGTGTCCTCCATATGGTTTATCATATTTCTTTTCATATTTGAATTCTGGTTTGTCAGTTTTTTCATTTTTATATTCTGGTTTTTCATCATTATTTTTAGTATAAAATCCAAATTTACTTGATTTGATTACAGGTTGTGATGCCTGTGGTTCTTCAATTACGATATTTTTGTTTGATTTATTTATAATTTTTTCCTGAATTGATTCAACTACAATTAATTGTTCATCCATATCCAAATTATTATATAATTGATGATTTATAATAATATTTTCAACTTTATTAGGGTCATTATTATTAGAATCCAATAGTTCATCTATTAGATTTATTAATTTATGCATAGGGTCCATATTATATATATTAATTTATAATATAATAAACTAATATAATTTTAAGTTAAAAGCAAATAAAATTTTTAATGTTAAAAACTTAATTTTAATGTTTGCAGTATTTTAATTTATAGTTTTTAACAGTCCAAGTGGTAGGTGATTTATTACTTAATTGGTGAATTAAATGTTTACCAGAAAAGTAAGTAGATGTAACACCTTCACCTGATTGAGCTTGTGCTCTTAAAACATCACCTTCAAGATAAGCTAAATCATTGAAGGTAGTTGAACCATTTTCAACTGTGGTGATTAAGTAAGCACCTTTACCTACTTCAGTAATAGTTAAAGTAGCTTTACCTTTGGATGAAGTAATTTTACCACCTTGAACTACAGTTTGGTTGAATTTTCCAGAGTATTCTCCAGCGAATGTATGATGACCCATTTTATTATATATAATTTAGTTATATATAAAATTTATTTATAGGATGGGATGTTTTTTTATAAAAATAATATATATATGGAACAAGAGTTGTATTATATTATACTTATTTTAATTATTACAATAATAATTTTTTTTATTTATAAAAATATTTTTAATTATACTGAAAATTTTGATTTTTTAGTTAAACTTAGAAAAAAGATTATTGTGTAATAAATTTTTATAATTAAATTAATAATTAAATTAATTATTTAAAAATGGTTAAAAATTATAAAATTTAATAGATTATTAGTAGAGAATAAATATGGATGAATTAGGATATGTGGTATGTGGGTCAGTAGACTCTGGAAAAAGTACTCTGATTGGAACTATTTTATCTAATAAATTAGATGATGGTAATGGTTCTAATCGCGCATTTGTATCAGCTCATAAACACGAAATCAAATCAGGAAAAACATCTAGTATTGCTGTTCATTCACTTAAAAAATATCAGGATAACAAATCAATTATTATGATAGATTTATGTGGACATGAAAAATATCTTAAAACAACTCTATATGGAATTATGGGTTATTATCCAGATTATGCGATAGTTATTATAGGTGGAAATCGTGGAATGTTAAAAATGACTCGGGAACATGTTAAAATTTTACATCATTTAAAAATTCCAATTATTTTGGTTATTACTAAAACAGATATTATTGATAGAGTTTATGAGGGTTCAAATGAAAATGGATTAGAAAAAATGACAAATGAGATTGGAAAAACATTTCAAAAAGGAGGTTATAATGTTATGGATATGAATAATATTTTTGAAAAAGAACCAGAAAAATTTGACCAAATTATTCCGTCAAATAATTTAATCCCGATATTTAAATTATCTTGTAAAACAGGTTATGGATTAGATGGTTTTAAAAAATATATTAGTAATTTACCTAAAAAACAAGAAATTAAATTAGAAATGGTTTTAAGCATTCCTACTAGTATCAGCCAAAAGAAAAAATCAGATGATTATGTTTTTTATATTGAAAAAGTATATTGTCCACCTGGTATTGGATGGGTTGTCACAGGAATTGTCAAATGTATCAATCCAGAAGGTTTTATTGGTTCAAATACATTTAGTTATGTGGGACCAAATAATGATATAACTCAATTAAAAATTTGGTCAATTCATAATTATTATCAAGAGAAGGTTGATAAATTATATAATGGTCAGAGAGGTTGTTTAGCATTAAGATCTGAGAAAAAATTATCATATGAGTTTTTTAGAAAAGGAACTATATTAACTAATAATTTAGATATATTAAAAAAAGCAACATATAAATATAAAGCGGAAATTAAATTACTTTCTCATCCATCCAATGTAAGAGATAATTTTTCTCCAGTAATACATTGTGCCACAATAAGACAAACAGCTTCAATTAAAATTATTGAAATTAAAACCAAGGTAAAAAAAGAAGAAGATAGTAGATGTATTTATCCTGGTGATATTGCTATCATCCAAATAGAATTTAAATTTAAACCAGAAATCATTGAACCAAAACAATCATTCTTTTTAAGAGAAGGACTAACATTAGGTGTCGGAACTATTATAGAACCAGTTTATTAATAAAAAAATTAATTAATTTTTATAAATACATATTTAATAATATAAATATTTTTTAATGTACAATTTCAGTTAATTGTTTAAATGTAATTACTCTCATTTTACAACAGTATCTTTTAATACCCAAAGATTCAATTAATTGGGTTTTTAATTCTAATTTTTTCTCATTAGTAGTATTTGGGTCTGAATATATTTCCTCAATCCCTTTTTCATATACAATTTGTCTGTTTCCAATAACAAAGCCACATGATGGACACTTTACGTAAATCATTATATATATAATATAATTATAACTATATATTTATTTATATATTAATTCAATTTCAAAATTTTATTCATATATATATTATAATTAATAATGAGTGCAAATTCTAGTATAATAGATAATTTAAATGCCCCATATAATACTATAGTTCCGCAAGAATGGAAACCTAATAAAGAAGATGAAAAAACAATATTAAACAGATCATTAACTAAAGATTATTCTAGTGGTGTACTAAATGATGCTGATTCTAAAGAAGCTTTAGCAAAAAATGTTGTATCACAAGAAACAAGTGAATTTAATAGTAAGGAATTAATTGATATAGTTAATGGATATTTATCAGGAAAATTAGAAAGTTCTGATAATCGTAATGATATGATTACACAAACTGAATCATATGATCCATTAAAAAAATTAGTACAAGATTATTTGAAAGAAAATGTATCAATGTATGATAATAGAGGTAAATATTTTGATCCATATTTATTCAATCAAAAATTTTATGAATATATAGAAAAAAAAAATAAAGAAAGACTTTTGAAAGAAAAAGTTAAATTAAATGAATTAAATGAAGTTGAAAATA
>JACCEB011009859.1_pt1 | contig 10062 bp, 11 predicted proteins | sample 7454761 | NCBI WGS metagenome assembly JACCEB01 (sample SAMN15323454, study PRJNA562643) | freshwater metagenome | isolation source: river surface water | place: USA:Blue River Watershed | collected 2017-08-18
CGTCTCGGTCGAGCAGGTGGCGCAAGTGACCAAAGGTTTTGCCGATGCAGGCGTGCTGGTCCATGCCTACCTGATGTACGGCTTTCCGACCCAGACGGTGCAGGACACTGTGGACGCGCTCGAATACGTGCGCCAGCTGTTCGAGAACGGCTGCATCCACAGTGGCTTCTTCCACCGCTTTGTCTGCACCGTGCACTCGCCCGTGGGCCTGAACCCCGAAGCCTACGGCGTGCAGCTGGTGCCGCTGCCGCCCGTGACCTTTGCCAAGAACGACATCGGCTTCATCGACCCCACCCCCATGCCCAAGGGGGTGGACCACGATGTGCTCGGCCGTGGCCTCAAAAAAGCCATCTACAACTTCATGCACGGCGTGGGGCTGGAGCAGGACGTGCGCGAGTGGTTCGAACTGCCACGCGGGGTGTGCCCCCGTCCGACGGTGCGGCACGACCGGATCGTCAGGGCATTGGGCGATATTTGAATATTTAGGTATTCTTTTAATGATAATGCTGTCCTCATCCCTGAGGACCGCATGCAGTCTTTCAATGCCCCAGACACCAGCCCCAGCGAAGAGGGCTTGACACGCGCCCCCGCCTGGATGCCCGCCGCCTTGCGCGGTGAGCGCGACCAGCTCTTTCTCACTTACCTGGCCACCCTGGGGCTGGCCAACTGCGCCTTTGCGCTGGTCTCCTGGCAGGTTGGATACCTGGCAGGCGCCACACTGCACATGCTCGGTCTGCTGATCAGCCTGGTGGTGACAGCCCTGCGCTGGCGTGGGCAGCCCCTGGGCCCGTTGACGCGAGCGACCCAATGGGCATTGCTGCTGCAGGCGCTGGCGCTCGCCTGGAGCAGTGGCGGCATCTTCTCGCCCATGCTCAGCTGGCTGGTGTGGGCCACATTGCCGGCGGTGTTGGACCGCTCGGCAAGGGCCGGGCTGTGGTGGATTGCGGGCACGGCAGGACTGGTGGTGCTGCTCTATCTGTATGCCATTCAGGGCGGGACCGTCGAGCTGGGGGTGCCGCCAGCCGAACTGGTGCACTGGCACCTGATGGTGGCCCTGCTGACCCTGGGCATGCAATGGGGGCTGCTCTATCGTCTGCAGGCTGTGCGTGTGCAGCGGCTCGAACGCATGCAGCGCCACACCCGCCTGCTGCAGCGCATGCGAGATGCGCTGGTGCAGGCGCAAAAGCAAAAGGACATCTTTGTCGCTTCGGTCAGCCATGAGCTGCGCACCCCGATGAATGCGATCCTCGGACTGGCCGACCTGATCCACCACGACAAACGGCTGCCCGACGACATCCGCGTCAAGATCGAGAACATCCAGAAATCGTCAGAACATTTGCTGACGATCATGAACGACCTGCTGGACTATTCGCAGATCGAAGCGGGCGCCCTGCGCATCGTGCACGAACCCTTCGACCTGCACGAGACCCTGCGCACCGCCCACACCATCCTGGAGCCTCGGGCGCAAACCAAACCCCTGCGCTACACCCTGGAGATCGGGCAGAGCGTGCCCCGGTGGATCGAAGGCGATGCCCACCGGCTGACTCAGGCCCTGGTCAACCTGCTGGGCAACGCCGTGAAATTCACCAGCGAGGGAGAAGTGGGACTGCGCTGTCACTTCCAGGCCAGCCTCGAAGACGCCGCGCATGGGCTGTTGCACCTGGAGGTGCACGATACGGGCATCGGCATCCCGGCCGAAGACCAGCGCAAGCTGTTCGGGCAGTTCGTGCAGGCCGACACCAGCATCGCTCGCCGCTTTGGCGGCAACGGTCTGGGGCTGTCGATCACCCGCAACCTGATCGAGGCCATGGGCGGCACGATCACCTTGCACAGCCAAAGCGGGCAAGGCAGCCTGTTCAGCATCGAGCTGCCCTGCCAAAGCACCGCTGCGGTGCAGTCGGGCCGGCGCGGCGATGATGCGCCGGACGAAGCGGACCCCATCCGCATCCTCATCGTCGACGACAACCCCATCAACCGTCAGGTGGCCTCCCTGCAACTGCGCAGGCAGCTGCTGCAGGCAGAGATCGAGGAGGCTGACAATGGCCAGCAGGCCTTCGACAAAGTGCGCGATGGGCCATTCGACATCGTGCTGCTGGACCTGCTGATGCCCGAGATGGACGGCTACGAGACGGCCAGGCGCATCCGAACGGATTTGCCGGAACCGCAGCGCAGCGTGCCCATCATTGCACTGACGGCCAACAACGACCCCCGGGAACACGAGCGCTGCCTGGCGGTGGGCATGAACGCTTCGATGGTCAAGCCCTTCGACCGTGTGCTGCTGGCGAGAAAGGTGGTGGAGCATGCGCGCCGCACGAGCTGAACACACACTGCTGTGCCTGAGCCTGCCGATGCTGGGGTGGCTGGCCGGCTGGCTGGTGTTGGCCACGGCATCGGCGGGCGAACTGCCCGAAGCGATCTGCCAGTACCGCACGCTCGAAATCGATGAGCACACCCAAGAGATCCTGTTCGTGGCACCCGAAAAAATCGGACCGGAGGACTGTGTCGAGGCGGGAGCCGCCACCGGTGGTCCGTCACAGGCATGGCGCGAACAGTTGCCTCCAAGGGTGCAATGGCGTCAACATGCACAGGCCGCGCAGCTTTGCCAGTCCAGGCATTCCGAGCTGGGCCAGCGCATCGGCCTGTTGTCACCCGCGGGCTGCGTCTTTCTGCAAGCCCGGCAGGTGTGCACCATCATGGCGGCGCAGGCACTCTCGCATGCCCAGCTCGCCAATGCAGTGCGCCAGTGCGTGCCTTGAGGCCCTGGGGCGGCACACGCCAGAGTTTCACCAGACGACAGTCGCACCCCGGTAATCCAGAAACACGGCGCGGCCCGTGGCCACCGTCTGGTCCAGGGCCTGCAGCATGCCCGCCACCGCTGGCTCAGGCGCCATCGCATCATCGCCCACAAAAGGCTCACTCAAGGCCGAACGCACAGTGCCGGGTTGCAGCGCCGCCACCACGGCCAGCGGGCGCTGACGCGCCAGCTCGATCGCAGACGTTTGCAGCAGCTGGTTGAGCGCAGCCTTGGCGGCGCGGTAGCCATACCAGCCGCCCTTGTGGTTGTCCTGGATGCTGCCCACCCGGGCGGAAAGCTTGGCCCAGATGACCCGCTCGCCCCGCGCCAGTAGCGGGCTGATGTGCCGAAGCAGCAGCGCCGGCCCCAGGGCATTGACCTGGAAGCTGGCCAGCAGGTGGTCGGCTTCGAGCTCGGCCAGGCGCTTTTCGGGGCCACGGCCCTCCAGGCTGAGCGCCCCGGTCGCATCGACCACCAGGTGCAGGGGCCCGGTGATGTGCTGCGCCAGTTCGGCCAGACTCGCCTCCTCGCGCAAGTCCCAGTCCATGGGCTGACCGCGCGAGACGGCCAGCACCTCGCCGCAGCGCGGGTCCTGGCGCAAGGCCGAGACAAACGCCTGACCGATGCCACCACTGGCGCCGATCACCAGTGCGCGGTAGCCCTCACGCAGGCTGGTCATGGAAGGCATCATCGGCCCCGGCCCGCGTCGTAGACGCAGCGAAAGCCGATGTAGACGGCGTAGAAGTCGGCGTTTTTCCAGGCCTGCACATCGGCTTTCATCTGGTAGGCCGGATACCCCCAGGAGCCACCCAGGGTCTGGCGCTCAGAACCGCGCTCGTCGGCGGCCCATTCCCAGACATTGGCGCCCATGTCGTGCAGGCCATTCACTCCGGCGCGGGTCTGGGTGACCGGCGCGGCTCGGTGCCAGGGGTCGGGATCGCTGGTGTTGGCGCCTTGCGGGCTCTCGCCGGTGGTCCAGGGGTAGGTCTTGCCGCGCACCCAGGGCTCCGGGGGCTGCGCGCGCAGCTCGGTGAAACCGGCCTGGCGCCATTCGGCCGCCGTCGGCAGTCGCCCACCCGCCCAGCGGCAATAGGCCGCAGCTTCGGCATGCGTCAGGTGCACGGCCGGCAGATCGGGGGCCGCGTCCACCCCGTCGGGCCGACGCCAGGTCCAGCCCGGGCGGCGCTGCCAGCCCCCGACGAATTCAAAACCCCCGCCATCCTGTTCGGCACGGGTGCGCACACCGGTGGCCTGAACGTATCGGGCGAACTGGCCGATGGTCACTTCGGTCCGGTCGATCTGCAAGCCGGCCAGGTCGTCGAGCTGCACCCGCTCGCCTATCTGGGCCAGAGCAAGCCAATGCGCGCAGCCCAGGCTGGCCAGCACAACGCGCCATTGCGGCCTCATGCAGAGGCCTCCTGCTGCCCTTCGCGCTCAGGCCACCAGCGGCGCACGAGACGCTGCAGGCCCGGGCGCAGCGGCAAAAAGGCACGGTAGGCCAGCTCCAGCGCCCACGACATCGGGGGCAAGGCCATGGCCCAGCCCAACAGGCGCCAGCCGGGCAAGGCACGCCAGAGGCGGGCAAAGGCGGCACCGCCACTGAACAGCCGTCCTTGCGCATCGCGCACATGAAAGCGGCGCATCGCCTGCTCGCACGACAGACCCTGCCCCAGGGGGATACCTGCGCTGACGTCCAGCCAATGCAGTTGTTCGGCGCCGCGCAGACGGCGGTAGAAGGCAATCTCGCGCCTGCACAAGGGGCAGCTGCCGTCAAAGTAAATGGTCAGTTCGGAGGTGGTCATGGGAGTGCGCAGCGCTCAAGAGGCAGCAGCCATCATGCCGCGGGCACGCAGCTTTCCTTGCGCATCCACCAGAAAACCCTCGCCCAGGGCGGGGTAGGCGCCCGTGAGCGCCGTCATGATGACCTGGTGGGTGACCCAGACTTCCAGGGTGCCCACAGGCCATCGCTGCAGACGCTCGCGCAGTTCGCGCAACTGCTGCTCGGGCTCGCCCTGCCCCGCAAAGGTCGAATTCAGGGCAGGCCAGTCCTCTGCGCGGCCAAAAGCGAGGCGCGCGGTGTCCTGGCAGCGGCACCACTGGCTGCTGCGCACCGCCTGCGGCTGCAGGCCATGCCGCCGAAACCACTCGCCCATGGCGCGTGACTCGGCTCGGCCGGCGTCCGACAGGTTGCGTTGCGTGCTGCACTGCCCAAGCCGGAAACCGGGTGGATCGCCCAGGCCTGGCTCTGTGGATGCGTGGCGGATGAGCAGCACACCGCCCTGGCGCGCCAGCATGGCCATGTCCGTGACCGATCCGGGCGCGGGCTGTGCCTGAAGTGCGGGGCAGCCCAAGCCCCAAATCCCCAGGCCCGCCAAAATGCTGCGTCGTTGCATACCGTCTCCCTGTCACTGCAGGCTGAACGCGTCCATCGAGATGGAGCGGAACTGCACATCCCGGGTGATGTACTGGGCCTTCGTCCCCTGCGGCTGCCCCCAGCGGGCAGCGCCGAGCGCAAAGTAGATCGTCAGGAAGTGCTCATCGCTGGGGTGGGCACGCGCGGCATGCGGCGCACGGGCGCGGTAGTCCAGCATGGCCGAAAGGTCCCCCTGCATCAGCGTGTCGTGCACCCAGCCGCAAAAAGCCGTCACATAGGGCTCGGTCGGGCCGTCTTCGCGGCGCAACTCATGCAGGTTGTGCGTCATGCTGCCCGAGCCCACCAGCAAAATGCCCTGCTCGCGCAGTGGCGCCAGCGCCTGACCCACCGCATAGACCTCGCTTGGCCCCACATAGGCGGGCAGCGAGACCTGCACCACGGGCACATTCGCCTCGGGGTACAGGTGCATCAGCGGCACCCAGCAACCGTGGTCAAACGGCCGCCCGGGATCGGCCCCGGCTGGCAGATCGGCTGCGTGCAGCAAGTCCAGCACCTGAGCGGCCAGTTCAGGCGAGCCCTGCGCCGGGTATTGCAATTCGTACAAGGCAGGGGGGAAGCCGCCGAAGTCATGCCAGGTTTCGGGCTGCGGCGCGGTCATCACGCCGATGCCACGCGTCATCCAGTGCGGGGACATCAGCACGATGCCTTTGAGCTGCTGGGCTGGCGCGTGTTCGCTGGCCCAAGCCCCCAGCGCCGGGCCTGCCTGGCCGGGCTGCACCGCAAACATCGGCGAGCCGTGCGAGACAAACAGCACCGGCAGGCGCGCCGGACTCATGCGTCAGCGCCCTCGGCCAGCTTGGCCGCAATCTGGCGCAAGCTCTGCTCGAACACTTCGACCGGCTGGCCCCCGGAAATGAGGTATTGGTCATTGATGATGACCGCAGGCACCGAATGGATGCCCGAGCGCTGGTACAGCTGCTCCACGGCGCGGACCTTGTCGCCATAGGCGCCAGACTCCAGCACATCGCGCGCTGCGGTCACGTTCAGGCCCGCCTCGGCCACCACGGTCAGCAGCACCTCGTGGTCTTCGATGCGCTCGGCGCGGCCCTGGTAAGCGGCCAGCAGGGCTTTCTTGAGGCGGTGCTGTGCGCCCTCGCCCTGGCCTTCCGCCCAGGTCAACAGGCGGTGGGCGTCAAAGGTGTTGTAGACCCGGCCCCTGCCACCGGGGGCAAAGCTGAACCCGACTTCGGCGCCACGGGCCGAGATCGTCTCGCGGATCTGGGCCTGCTGCTCGGCGGTGGAGCCGTATTTCTGCGTCAGGTGCTCGCCCAGGTCCTGCCCCCCGGGGCCCATGCCGGGGTTGAGTTCAAAGGGCTGGAAATGGATATTGGCCGCCACCTCACCCTGCAGGCGATCGAGCGCCTTTTCGAGCGAAAACAGGCCCACCGCGCACCATGGGCAGGCGATGTCGGAAACAAAATCGATCTTGAGCGTGGTGGTCATGCGGTTTTTCCAGTCCAAACAAGTCTTTGATCTTGCCGCAAATCCGGGACAATCAGGGCTGTTCATGACCAAGACCCCACACCCCATGAAGATCCTGACCCTCAACGGCATCAACCTGAACATGTTCGGCAAGCGCGATCCGGCGCAGTACGGCACCATCACCCTCGCCGAAATCGACGCGCAGCTGATCGCACTGGGCAAGGAACTGGGCGCCGAGGTGGAGTGCTTCCAGACGAACATCGAAGGCGAAATGGCCGAACGCATCCATCGCGCCCACACCGACGGTACCCAGGCGGTGCTGATCAATGCCGGCGCCTGGACGCACTACAGCTACGGCATCCGCGACGCCCTGGCCATCCTCAAGTGCCCGATCATCGAGGTGCACATGTCCAACATCCACGCCCGGGAAGAATTCCGCCACCACTCCGTGATCGGCCCCATCGCCAAAGGCCAGATTGCCGGTTTTGGCGTGGACAGCTACCTGCTGGGTCTGCGCGCGGCGGTGTCGGCCATCCAGGGCTAACCCCTCCAAATCCATCGGGGTCAGACCCCGATCAATTGCTGCTGCAAAGCGGCATTGAACGCATCAGCCGCTTCGTACATCACCCAATGCCCTGCCCCGGGCACGGTGTACCACTGGCCCCAATAAGACACCCAGCGCGGCAGGGCCTCGCGCACCTCGGGCAGGCGCTGGCGGTACAGGGCATCGTGTTCACCGTAGATGGCGCTCACCCGGGCCTGCACGCGGGGCAAGGCTTCGGCCACGATGGGGGTGGACGACAGACGCCGGCGCGGCATGCGGTCGCGCGCCACATTGGCGGCGTGCAGGGCCAGCGCCAGATCGTCCAGGCTGTGCGGGTGCTCGAACATCAAGGCCAGCAGGTTGTGGCGGTGCACCTCGTTTTGCTGCTCGGCGGTGGGCAGGTGCCGCCAGCCCTTGAGCGGGATGCGCTCGGGCACCGTCAGGCCCAGTCCGGGCGCGCCCACCAGCACCAGCGCCTGGGCGTCATCGGGGTATTCAGCGAGCCACAAGGCCCCGGTCATGCCGCCAAAGGAAAAGCCCACGATCTGCACCGGCCCCTGCGGGGACAGTTGCTGCAGACCGGCGTGCAGGTGTACGGGCAAGTGCGGCACATCGGTGCAGCCCGGCGGCAGGTCGGAGTCGCCAAAGCCAGGCAGATCGGGCACCAGCACGCGCCAGCCAGCCGCCACCAGGGGCGCGATGTTGCGCACCCAGTGTGTCCAGCTTCCGCTGCCGCCATGCAGCAGCACGACGGCCGGGCGCTCGGCTGCGCCCCAGACGTGCCAGACGGTCTGTACACCGTCCAGCACCGTCACGGCACGCTGCGCTCCGACCAGGGCGTGGGCCAGCGGGCCGGGCAAAAAATCGGGCAATCGGGCAGCTTGGATATTCATGCTCAGGCAGTTGCAGGATGGTGGTGGCGCCAGACCTTGAAGCTGGCGGCCATGGCCAGGGCGCTGGTCAGCGCAGAGGCCCAGAAGACCGAAGCCAGACCCCAGCGCGCACTGATCATGCCGCCCAACAGACCACCGATCACGCCGGGAAAGCCATAGGCGATGACGGTGTAGAGCGCCTGGCCCCGGCCGCGCAGACGCGCCGGAAAATGGTGCGAAACCAGGGCCACACAGGTGGTGTGGTGAGCGGCAAAAGTCAGCGCATGCAGGACCTGCGCCAGCACCAGCACCAGCAGCACATCGGCCCAGGCCGCGGTCAGGAGCATGCGCAGCAGCATCGTGGCCGAGCACAGCACCAGCCAACCCGTGAGCGGCAGCTGCTGCAGCCAGCGCGACTGCCAGAAGAACCAGGCGATTTCGACCACCACCGACACCGCCCACATGGCTCCGATCCAGGTCTTGCTGTAGCCCAGTGCGTCCAGGTAGAGAGAGAAGAACACGTAAATGCTGATGTGCGAGAGCACATGGAAGAAGGCACTGGCAAAGAACCAGCGCACCGGCGCCTGGCGCAGCACCGGCCAGACCGCCGGCTGCGCCTGCGTGGTCTGCACCGGGTCCTTGTGGTCGGGCAGCCAGAAGGCGCTGAGCAGCACCGCCAGCAGGCCCAGCACCGTCATGGTCGGGAACTGGTGCATGCCAAAGGCCTCGAACCAGGCGCCGGCCACAAACACGGTGACCAGGAATCCCGCAGAACCCCACAGGCGCACCCGACCGTAGCGTCGGGTATCAAAGGCCCCGCCCTGGCTGACCAGGTGCGCCATGGCCGCCTCGCTCATGGGCATCATGGCGCTGGTGTGGGTGAACATGACGAACAGCACCACCCCCAGCCACAGCGGCGACAGCGGCAGCCACAGCAGGCAGGCCGAGGCCAGCGCCACCGCCGCCCCAGGCGCAGCAACTTGATGCGCTCGCCCGTGTGGTCGCTGACCCACCCCCAGATGTAGGGCGCAAACAGCCGCGTGGCCGCCTGCACCGAAGTCAGCAGGCTGATGGCCACCAGGCCAAGGCCCAGGTCCTTGAGCCACAGTGGCAGGTAAGGGTTGAAAAAGCCGATGTGCGCAAAGTAGCTGGCCGACAAGGCCGCAAACGGCAGCAAAGCCTTGCGGGTCTGCGGCATCAGGCCCGGGCAGCTGGGATCGGGGGCAGATCGTGCTGCACGTCACCGCACTGGGCGCGGTGCAGCAAGGCGTGGTCCATCAGCACCAGCGCCAGCATGGCTTCGGCAATGGGCGTGGCACGGATGCCCACGCAGGGGTCGTGGCGGCCCTTGGTGATGACTTCGGTGGTGTGGCCTTCGGAATCGATCGTTTCGCGCGGGATCAGGATCGAGCTGGTCGGCTTGATGGCGATCGACACCTCGATGTCCTGCCCCGAGCTGATGCCGCCCAGCACGCCGCCTGCGTTGTTGCCCACAAAGCCGCCCGGCGTGAGCGAGTCACCGGCGGTGCTGCCCTTTTGCGTGACGCAGCCAAAACCCGCGCCGATCTCCACGCCCTTGACGGCGTTGATGCCCATCATGGCGTAAGCGATGTCGGCGTCGAGCTTGTCAAACAGCGGCTGGCCCAGGCCCACGGGCACGCCGCGCGCCACCACGCGCAGGCGGGCGCCGCACGAATCGCCCGACTTGCGCAGGTCGTTCATGTAGTTTTCCAGCGCCGATACATCGGCCACCGGAGCAAAGAACGGGTTGTTGGGCACATGGTCCCAGCTCTCGAAGCCAATCGGCACCTCGCCAATCTGCGTCATGCAGCCGACAAAGGTGGTGCCGAATTTCTCCTTGAGCCACTTCTTGGCCACCGCACCTGCGGCCACGGTGGGCGCCGTCAGGCGGGCAGATGAGCGACCACCACCGCGTGGATCGGGGAGGCCGTATTTGCGCCAGTAGCGGTAATCGGCATGGCCGGGACGGAAGGTC
>JACCEB011533884.1_pt1 | contig 10061 bp, 5 predicted proteins | sample 7454761 | NCBI WGS metagenome assembly JACCEB01 (sample SAMN15323454, study PRJNA562643) | freshwater metagenome | isolation source: river surface water | place: USA:Blue River Watershed | collected 2017-08-18
TGGTGATATTTGGTTACACCCAATATTAGCATTAAGCTTAGGTCAGTGGATATCACCGCATTTTATGATACAATCTTGTATGTGGCTTACATCTTTTTTATTAAATTACGATGACATGAAAAATCAATTAGCTAACAATAATTGTGAAATTACAACACTCAAAAACATGTGTGCTAAAAAACAAGCCAGAACCAATTTTCCAGAGCAAAACGTTGTTTATATTGTAAGCACAGAGGATTTACTTTCAAAAAGAATTTATATTGTTGGAAAAGCTGAAGAACTTAAAACAAGATTAAGTACTTATAATAAAACCTGTGAACATCAAGTGATATACTACCGGGGGTGTGGATCTGTTGAAAATATGAAAATGGTCGAACAACTGGTTCTTAATAAACTGGAACCACAACGTGAAAGAGCCAACCGTGATCGATTTGTATTACCAATTGATAAACCTGTTAGTTTTATGACAAATATTGTTGATTCAGCTGTTGAATTTCAACTAAATTGGTCAAGTGAAATACCACAAACTAATTGTACTAGTGATAATAAAGAAATTGAAGTTTGATTTTACTGAATCCCATTTAAAATGTAAAGAAAAATAAAATATTCCAATTGATGAACAGTTTAAAAATCCAAGCCACTAAACACCAACAATTCGAATACAAAAAATAATATGACTAATGTGTTGAATACTATTAACAATACTATTCAATATATTTTTAATCCGCACACGCGCGAAAATTAGTAAAAATATTTAAGGTTTACAAGTCAAACTCTTTTGTTTTTACTACTTTTTTAACTTTTTTATTTAAATATGTACCATATAATTCACCTCGCGACCCATTAGGATTTTTAACATATACATTTGTACCGTCTAAAAAATATTGTTTGGATTTAATGGTTATTTCTGGTACATTACATTCTTCAGTATCCGAATCGTCTGAATCTGAACTTAATTCTGAATCAGAATAATCGGACATACGTTCTTTTGGAACTATAATGGGTTGTTTTGATTTTGTCCAGCTGGGTTTTTCTCCTTCCGGTAATTCATCAATAAGATCATCAAAACCCTTTGGTTTATCTCCTTCTTTTGATTCAAAATCAAAAGACTCTGTTTTTTTAATATTTAATGGTTTTAAATTTTCCCAGGTTTTTTTTACAATGTCTTTATTATTATAACTTATTAAATTTATGTCTGTGTGGTATCTTTTTTTAAATTTATTATTTGCATACATTGCTGTTTTTAAATAATTTATTTTTTCGCTGTATTCGCGTTTTTCATCAGTAGTAAATTTAGGATTTTTAGATATTTGTTCTAACAGTTCCAAATGCGAAGTAAGCACATTATCATATAAATCAAATTTATTAGTTTTAATAATTGTGTTAGTTTTTTCATCAATTACTGATGCATGTTTATCATTAATTGCAGTCACACAATATGAATGATTTTCTGGAACTGATTTATTAAAATTAACACTTTCGATCAAGTAGGTTAAACTGTTTAATCCTTTATTAAGTATTTGTTTTTGGTGATCAAATGTTAAATGTGCAATTGAACTTGAAGTTGGAGCATTTATCACATACTGAATGTTAGTATTGTTTGTTATATTGGTTACATTATTTGGTTTTCGTTCGATTTTTTGAAGTTTTTCTGATATTTCATCAATTTTTTGTTCTAGTGATTTTTTCTTAAGTTGGCAATTTTGTTCATGTTTCCACTTTGACTGCCTAGAATTAAATTCTTTCGAACATTGACAACATAAATATTTTTTGGGTATTTTTTCAGAAGGATTTGAATGATGTTTTTTATTGTGTTTATCATAACCCTCTTTTGTTTTATAGCTTAATTTGCATGCCTTACATTCAAATTTATTTTCCATTAATTAAATTAAAATAGAAATCAATTCTTTAAATTGGGTTTTTTGCCCAGGTATGACAAGTTGTCGATTTGATTTTTTGTATTTTGTAGATAATATATTTTAAATATATGTTATTACTACATTTTAATTCTAATATTTTATCGACTAAACTAAATACCATCATATAATTAGCGTCATACTTGTCAACCTAACTTGTTAAAAAATTGTTGAAAAGTTAATGGAATTTATAAAAATATTTCTCGCGCGCGAGGCCTTTTTTGACGGGTTGACGGTTGACAAGTTGTCGATTTGGTTTTTAATATATTTTATTATAATATTTATACGATGATAATACATCTAATAATATAATTTATGTGTGGTTATAACAATTTTACCATATAGTATTACCGTCAACTTTTAGGTATGACAAATTGTCGATTGTGTCAACTTTTGGTATGACAAATTGTCGATTTTCGTCAACTACCAGGTATGACAGATATAACAGGTATGTTAAAAGTTGACGGAAATCGACAATTTGTCATACCAAAAGTTGACGCGTCATACCTAAAAGTTGACGGTAAACCCTGATGATAATTATTATAAAATCGTATTATAATAAATAAGTTAGATGATAATACATATATAATATATTATTATATGATAACATATGTTTTTGGTCCGAACAACTTGTCATACTATGACAAATCCACACGCGCGAAATTTTTTTAAAAATTCCAAGTTTATAGCGGACAAATTAAAAAATTGAAATAATATTGGAATTGCAATAATCTAATATAATTCCAATGGTATGTGCAAACATAATAATCAAAATAATCGGGATTGTTGGTTCTTATTTAGCTTTAACAACTAATTATGGAAACATCAGTCCCGCACCACAAATTACCTCGGTTGGCTGTGATTATTCACAATATTTTTACAATGGGTTTGGAACTAACCCATGCGATAACTTGATAACTGGAACAGGAATACCCAATTCCACAATTAATTTGTTCACATTAAAAGATTTGGACAAGTACCATGATTTGGGTCCGGTTAATTATGGGGTTATTCGAGTAAGTTCAGGTATTAGGATTCCAATTGCGCTATCCAATGGAAAATTAGAAGTTTATGGAAAAATCCCGTTAACCGGAACAATTAGTGTTGACGGTTCAAACTACGATATTAATGGATTTTTTAAAGCTAACATTAAACAATTATACATTAATAATGGGTATGTGTTTTTACATAAGAATAATAATGATGTAATTAGTTTTTATTGTTACTACGATGTGTCATATGAAAAAACCACGTGTTATGGTAACTTGTACAATAGCATAATTCAAATAGCCGGAACCATTGGGTTAAAAACAAATGGGAGAATTGGGTACTTGATACCTAGAAATTCATGGGATTTGTTACCAACCGGGAACAACTTTATCAGAATTTTTGCTGGTCCTACATCATTTGGAGCAGTTAATATTGAAGGAACATTAACTTTGTGGCATTATAATTATGGAAATTACAATGAAAGAATTTTTAAACAATTTTACCCAGTTACATTTAGATATTATTCAGCTTATGTGATTTTTGCTAATGAAGCAGGTAAAACTATTATTCTAGACCAATATTTAAATGATTACAACAATTATTATTATGAACCGGAAATTAATCATGGGGATTATTTGCCAAAACCATTTGGCTGTGTAATCCAAGTTACCCCAGATGGCACTTGGGAATATCAAATGGACACATCTGAAATGGCTGTGATGGCAACCGGTACAAATACCCTGATTGCTCAATCTGTTAAAAATTCCTATGTGTCTGATGTTTCTTATGGCAAGTCATTAGATTTTTTAGATCCAAAATATCCAACATCTGTACCCACTAGCCGACCAACCTCTGCACCCACTGTTTTTCTTTCCGTTGCACCAACTAGACCAGAAGAAAATTTTGATTTGAATTATTGGATCGAAGGATGTTATAAAAAGTTTGTCAAGTTAAATCGCGCTCCTTGGTGTGGAACAAGCACGGTTTGTACTGAAAATACAAATTATGGTTATGCTTATGCACATCGAATTGCCGGGTACCTAATAAGGTATTCAAACAAAATATGTCAAGGACCTAACATGCATAACTTTCCTTGTTGGACAGTTGGACAAGTTCCTTACAAATGGGATATAACTAATTATGACAGTTATAACCCAACAATTAATTTGAATATGGCTGAAGTATGCCAGGTTGAATATATTAGCTGGTCAAAGTTATTGGTTGAATTTCCAAATAATTGGGATAATAGTTATTTGTATTTGGCTTTGTCTTGGACTGCAAAACTTTATAACTCACTAACACCATCTGAATTCACCAGTGTATATAATAGTATTTATGGTAACAATTATAATGGTTTTGCTAATCAATTAGATGGAATTTTTAATATTGGAAAACCTAGTCCAAGTCCAACTCCAAGGCCAACTAGCCCTATTGCTAACCCCACACCCAATCCAACTTTAAGCCCTATGATTAAACCCACACCCAGTCCGACAACTCTAAGACCAACAATTAAACCTTCATCCAGCTTGTTTAGTAACCCAACTGCAGAACCTACTGCCAGTCCAACTACTGCACCTACCGCAAGCCCAACTACTGCACCTACTGCCAGTCCTACAATAACTCCTAAACCTACTACTGCACCTACTACATCCATTCCTACCGTTCAACCCACTTTCACTTCCAAACCAACTCCAAGCCCAACAGAATCAGTTGTTGTTACCAAGTGTGCTTACTGGACTTTAAATAATTTTGTTCGGGAATTAAATGATCCCGCGCATTATCAATCCTATATGTATTTTGGATTGAAATTAAAAGGTTGGGAAACAATGCGTATTATTACTCGAAGTTTATCACATGTTTGGTATTATGATACCAACAAACACACCCTACCATATTTTTCTCTAACCAATAACACCATTAATGCTAATATTGATTTGGCTTCAACGGTTTGTGCTGGTGTCTATGCAAATGCTAATAAATACATTGCAACTGCGGAAACATGGCTTCAATATATTAAATATGTTTACCCTGACGAATTAAATGAAGTTGTAAGTTGTATTAACACCCGTAATCACAACCGGTTAAAACAAGTATTAGCACGGGTTGGGCGGGTTAACTTTCCGAAACCAACTGCTCAACCCAGCTTCCGACCCAATTAGTTAAATAAGAAATAAGCAATAAATCCTATTTTAGTTTCCACTTTTTTTAAAAAATATTTTTAAGATTACTGGATTTATGTTTAACAAAAATACATAAGATAAAAATTCAAATTGTCCATTTGATTGGGTTAAACCTGTTGTTTTTGAATTTGGCAAACTATTAACACATGTTAAACCAGAATTAATTTAAAACTTAAAAAAAATTGATAGGGAAAATTATTTAATTGGTAATTATAACTGTTAATGCCAATCGCAAATCCGACCCACCCCATTCATCAATTTTGGCAATTAATAAAATTGGGAAATTTGACCCCAGTTAAACATTATTATGTGTCAAACCGGACTTTAAACATTTCATATCAAGAAGACCAAGCATTTACCATCGCATGTGCTAGTGGACATTTACATATTGCTCAATGGTTATTATCAGCCAAACCAAGAATAAAACCATGGGCTGACAAATGCAAATGCTATTCACAAACTGCACGAGAAGGGCATACACATATTATTGAATGGTTGTTTGAGCTGGCAAAATCATTTGATAAACCAACCTTGGCTCAAGCATTTACCAAGACACTAGCAAGTGCAAGTTATTGTGGACATCATGCGCTTGTTGAATGGTTGTTCAATCTAGCAAAATCATTTGATAGAACAACACTGTCATATGCATTTGTAAAAACATTTGAAATTGCAAGCAATTACAGAAACCATGAATTTGTTGAATGGTTATGTACTAACTATGACCATGTTGAAGGTATTGGCAAACGTGATTTTGCTAAAACTTTTGAATTTTTATGTTTGAGTGGATATGTGGAAAAAACCCACTGGTTTTCCCGTGCTAAACCTAATGCTGACTATGATGAAATATTTAAAAAAGCATGTGCGGAAGAAAAACTAGAGGTACTAAAAGTATTTGTTAAATTTAATGAAAAATATAAAGAACTTGTTAAAACAAATCAATTAGTTCTTCCTATTGATTACAACAGAACCATTTTAACCAGCTCAATCGACCAAGAAGACTGCATCTGTCCATACTGTTGGGATGGACAGGTTCAAATTCAAACCAGTTGTGCTCATAGTTTTTGTACCCGATGTATTGATTTGCATTATTGCACCGGTAAAAACAAATTATGCCCTTATTGTAGGTCTGAATTAAATGACTTTTATCAAATTGTTTATAATGGTTTGTAATTTTTTTAAAGTCAAGCAAAAATATAATTCTCCAACTTTTTTTAATTTAAGTTTTTAATTTTTATTTTAAAAATTGGAGAATTGTTTTTGGGTTTTTGTATTTAAGTTAATAATATTTGAGTTTTTGCAATTAAAATTAAAAAAGTTGAAAATAGCTTAATTTGTATTTAAATTATTACCTCTACCAATGGAAAATCAATTGGTAAAGTTAATGAAGGAGGGGGATGTTAAACAAGTGAAGGATTTTTACCAAGCAAATCCAAATATAAATAATTTAAAACAGCTTTGTTACGATGAATTCGTTACCGCATGTGAAAGAGGTAAACTAGATACCATCAAATGCATTCTAGCTATTAAACCGGACTTTAATATTAGAATAGAATCTGGTCTTGGATTTCATATTGCATGTGGGCAAGGGCACATTGATATTGTCAAGTTTTTGTACGGGCTGGACAACACATTTGATTGTGTTGAAGGTTTTGAGCGTGCGTGTGGGTCAAAAAGGCTCGAGTTGGTCCAATGGTTATACACGTTATTGGGTTTTGAAAGAGCCCAGCTATCCACGCCAGAACTGGAAATTGTAACTAAGGGCTTTGTTAATGCTTGTTATGCACACAAAGCCCATATTGCCAAATGGTTATATCAAACCAGACAAGAACTTGATGTTGCGCATGATAATTCCCATGCGTTAAAGTGGGCCAGTTATCATAATGATTTAGAATTGGTCAAGTGGTTATGTGAAATTAAGCCGGAAATGTTACAAGTTGCTGATTTTAAACCTTTTCGATCAGCTTGTTATGCTAATCATTTGGAGGTGGCACGATGGTTTTTAGAAACTAAACCAGACTTAAATATTACAAAAGATTTTGCTTATGTGTATGGGGTTGTTTGTGCATCCGGACCTTATATGGAAAAACCCAATATAGCTAAAAACCTTGCATTTGCAGAATTTTTATACGGGTTTAAACCGGAATCTGTTTCAGATTTGCGATTAGGTTTGGCAGTACTAAAGCGAGCCTGTTATGAAGGCCAGTTACCAGTTGTGTTGTGGGCATGGAAAAAGTTTCCACAGATTACCAAGTTAACAAGAAAACAATGCAAGAAAACATTTGGAATTGCTTGCAAAGGAGGAAATTTACAGGTAGCCAAGTGGTTGTATGCGAATGTAGAAGGATTGGACATTTCTGCTCATAAGGATTTTGCCTTTAGAATGGCATGTGAATATAATCAGATTGATGTTATTAAGTGGCTATATAGTGTTAAACCTGATATTGATATTTCAGCTTGTGGGGAATTTGCTTTGCGTCTAGCCTGCTATTACGGCCAGTATAAAACTGTTAAATGGTTAGTAACTACTAAACCGGATATTGATGTGCATATTAACTCAGATTATCCATTTGTAATTGCTTGTGCGCAAGAGCATTTGGATGTGGCTAAGTTCCTGTACAAATCGTATCCAAATATAAATGTGCGGGCAAATAATTTTGAAGCATTTAGAAAAGCTTGTGAGGAAGGAAATGATGATGTAGTTGCTTGGTTATTAGATATTTGCCCTGAGATTGCACAATCGAGTGCAATGGCTGGGGGCTTTAACAAAGCCTGCATGAAAAACTATTTGCATGTTACCCAATTACTTGTCCAATATAAACCCGAATTAAATGACCTAAACAAATTGACTCCGGCATTTACTCAAGCTTGTAAATCCCACAAGTATGACCAAATAAGCTGGTTGTGTAAGTTGCAACCTGGTTTATCCAATACCAAAGCACGGATATCCAATTTATGCGAGTGTATGGGTAATGCCAAATGTGTTGGATGTCCAGATATTACGAGTGCAGGTGATTCCTGTATTGTTTGTGCGAGTAAAACTGTTGGGATGGAATCTGGGTGTGCACACAAGTTTTGTCGCGATTGTACCCGACCTATTTTTACCTGCAAGGCCAGACATTTTTGTCCCGGCTGTGGGGAAGAATTGGTTCTGTTAAAATTTACAGATGGTTCAGGTCCTGATTTTTAATAAAATTACGCATACACAAGTTTTACTTTGCGTAGGTCCTGATTTTTAATAAAATCACACGACTAAGGGCCCATTGGTTGGAAAAAAGTTAAATAGGTAATTTTGTTTTATTAAAAAAATTTGATATTTATTTTATTTAAACTTTAAAAAATACTCCTTCCCAATGGAAATGTTAAGGAGGTTGATTGTAAAGGGGGATTTGTCCTTAGTAAAAAAATTTTATGAGTTGAATCCAGTTTTAAGTAGATTGGTTAATTCAGACCAAGCTTTTGGATGTGCGTGTGGGTCTGGGTGTGTTGATATTGCTCAATGGGTGTTAGACCAAACCCCAGACATAAGTTTAACTGAGTTTAATGAGGCATTTGGTAATGCCTGTGCACAAGGACACAGGGAGATGGCATCCTGGTTATTAACTGTACAACCGGATATTAATATATCTACAAACCAAGAATATGCTTTTATTGGCGCATGTGCGCATGGGCATACAGAGATAGCCACCTGGTTATTATCGATTAAACCAGATATTGACCTATCAGCACAAAATAACCTGGCTTTGAAAAACACATGTGATAAAGGACATTTTCAGATAGCCAAATGGTTAATAACTATTAAACCAGATATAGCAAATGGGTCCGAAATTATAATGAGTTATGTTGGTGAATTTGGCGATATTGAATTTGCCAAATGGCTTCATGTGACTTTTCCTGATATTACAATATCAACCTGGTATAGTGGATTTTACTGGGCATGTAGATCGGGTCATTTAGATTGGGCCAAATGGGTATTAGCTACAAAGCTAGATATTACACGGGAATCATTTGCCAGGTCATTTGATGAAGCTATCGAGCGCGGGCATTTGGAAACAGCCCAATGGTTACACTCGATTAAACCCAATATACTAATTGAATGTGATGGAATTGGCAAATTATTTAAAAATTGTTGTGCCCGAGGGCATTTGGGAACCGCCCAATGGCTCTACTCATTATATTCGGATTTTACCAGCACATTTTTATCTGATACATTTATATCGGTATGCGCGGGAGAACATTGGGAATTGGCCCAGTGGCTGTGGAAAATTAGACCTGACATTGATGTTGGACATTATCCATTTTTAAATGCTTGTATTGAAGGAAATTTACAATTTGCCCAATGGCTTTATTCGATAAAACCAGATGTTGATTATTCGGTTATGGATTATCGTGGTTTTCGCGAGGCTTGTCAATATAATTATGTCCAACTAGCCAAATGGTTAATCCAAGTATTTCCAGATATTCCGATATCAATTGAAAACGAATATGCTTTTCGTAATGCTTGTTATTTTGGTAATATTTCAATAGCCAAATGGTTATATTCGATTAAACCAGATATTAATGTTCAAGCTAATGGTAACAAAGCATTTAAAATAGCCTGTGCTAATGGGCATTTGGATGTGGCCCAATGGTTGGTATCAATTGAACCGGTGTTACTAAATCAAGAAACTTTGATTGAGGCTTGGTATGGGGCTTGTATTGACGGACATGCTAGTGTGGCCCAATGGTTATGGACGGTAAGTCCAACCATACCTGATTGTTGGTTATACTTGGGATATTATAAAGCTTGTGGAAAAAACTTTTGCAAAGTTGCCCAATGGTTACATCAAATTATAGCCAAAACTGAAGAACTTGTAATTATGGATAACCAAATAATTAAATTTGATATTGATAGAAATAAACTTGGCAATTGGAATAATGATATTAGATGTTATCACAAGTTGTTGTCAAAAGAATAATTTTTCATTTATAAATAAAA
>JACCEB012186938.1_pt1 | contig 10060 bp, 7 predicted proteins | sample 7454761 | NCBI WGS metagenome assembly JACCEB01 (sample SAMN15323454, study PRJNA562643) | freshwater metagenome | isolation source: river surface water | place: USA:Blue River Watershed | collected 2017-08-18
AGTAGGTCCAGTATAACCGTAAGCTCCTCTAGGTCCAGCAGGTCCAGTATCACCTTGTGGTCCTTGAGGTCCATTACCACGTAAATCACAACATTTGCGTTGACCTAAATATTCAGTATAACTTCTAACAAAGTTTGACATTATTAATATAATATTATATTTTATAAATATTTATAGAGTTATTTATAAAATAAAAAATTAATTTAATTATTAATTTAATTAGAAGAAGGTAAAGAACTTAAACAAAGCATAATTTTACCAAGACTAGCAACATCATACTTAACAACAAGAGGTAAATCATTTTCTAAATAAAGTTCAATTTGTGAGCATAAGTTAGTGCATTTAATAAAATAACCAAGGTTTTTCAATGAAAATTCACCTTGAATAACCTTTGATGAATCTTGTTTTAAAACAAAACCCATTGAACCATCAGCTTCAGCACGATGAATTTCTGCACTAGCAAATTGTCCTTGGCATTTAAAAATAAGTTCATTACCAACAGATTTAATTTCAAGTTTATCAGAAATACATGATAAGTCACGAATAATCTTTTGAAAATCAGAAGAAGGTAAATTAATAATAGAAGAAAATTTTACATCAGGAAACTCCATATCTTCATGGTCTGGCTCAATAAGACGCAACTTTTGAGTTTTACATTGCTTAATATCACCGTTTTCAAATTTAAGTCCTAAATGTGAAACAACACCATCAGCATAATCGTTGTTTTCAATATAAATAGTAAGTGTATCATCATTATCAATAGAGTTAATTAACTTAAAAAGGTGAAACATATTAACACCAATAATAATTTTTTCTTTTTTACATTCAAATAGTTCAAAATTTTGTGCAGCTAAATACATATGAGCTAAAATAGTATGTGATTTATCCATATTACTAATACGAATGCCGTCAGGTTGAAAGTAAATATTAGTTTCTAAAAGAATATCTTTTAAAGCAGTCATTAAAGTGCGAAACGGGGCAATTTGGACAGTTTTAATAGTTAAAACATTACCTTCAGTAGAAGTTTTGTTATTAACGGACATTATAAATATTTATAATTATTTTAACGCATTTCTTTTAAATCAAAATTTAAATAATATATTTTAATTTATTTAATTCTAATAATTATAATAATTATAAATTTAATTAAAATTATAAATTATTGCTAAATTTCCTAAATTTACAGAAATTTTAATTGTGATATGTTTTAGTAAAAAAAATATAATTTAAAAAAAACGATTTAAAGACAAGGTAAGAACATTATATAATGGACGATTTTTTTACTAAAGTTCTAGTTGAAATTAATTTAAAATATGGTACTAATCAATATGTAATGGGACGCCTACAACATTATATTAATAATTTACCTACATTGTTAGAAAATGATTTACGTCAATATGAACAACGAATTGAACGAAATGATGAACTAACAAATGAATTAGAATTATTTAAAAAGAGTTTTTTTGTTGTTAATAAATATTATTATTTACCAATTAATAATACTTTTTATGAATATGATAATAAAACTTATTCAGTTGTTAGTGAAGATAATATTTTACATAATTTATTATCTACAATTAATAATGAAGGCAAACTAACACAATGGAAATACAAAACAAAATCTATTATTTTACGTGAGATCAAAGAACGACATCTATTTAATTCAATTCCTGAATCATATACAATTGAAAAAGTAACTAACTTATTACAAGAATTACTATTTGTTAACAAAGAAGAAGCAAAATATTTTTTAACTATTATTGGTGATGGATTACTTAAAAAACAAACTAATAATATGTATTTTGTTAGTTCAAATATAAAAGATTTTTTAAATTATTTTAATGAATTATTATTTGCTATAACACATTCTTATAGCTATAATAGTAATTTTATTTCTCGTTATCATAATGTTCATGATATCACTAATTATAGATTAATACCTGAAAAAGATAGTATAATACTTATGACTGATTTTAATAAAATTATTGATAAATATTATATTGATTTATTATGTGTTGCAACATACTTTTCAAAAATGTATGAAAGTGCTGAAAATTATATTATTAATGAAACAAAAGATAGCTTACATAATTATGTTATGTATTTTAAAAATAAAACTATTACTAACATTGTTGAAGATTTTATTAGAATATGTATTACTAAATTAGATAATAATGATAAAGACAGTGATTTATCTAATTATTATATTAGTTGGCGTAATATGTTAAAAATATGGGATAAGTATCTAAATGCAATTAATATTCCTAATTTTATACGTTATGAAAATCTTAAAGATATATTAAAAACTATGTTAAATACATCATATCATATTAATGAAGGAGATGAACAAGTATTTATTGGAATTACCAGCAAATATTTATCTACTAAACAATCTAACAAAAATAAATAAATAATTTATTATATATCTGATGCAGAAATTGATTTAATTTTTAATAGTTTTTCAAATGGGTCAATATATTTTTGAAATTTTTCTAATATAAATTTTCTATCTTTACATTCTATATCACATTCATAAATATAACCTTTTTTTCCTTCTTCTATTAAATTATTACAATCACATTCTATTTCATTATTATTATTATAAACTTTTCTTTGAACATTTTCATAAATATTTAAATAATATTTTTTTTCTGCTAAAAAGGCTTGTGGCGTTTGTAAATAATATAATAAATTAATTATATCACTATAATATTCTATAGAAACTGGTAATTCTATAATATTTGTACCTGTAAAAAAATCAGTAGTTTGTTGTTTAAAATCTATATCAGAAATAGCTTTATATGTATGTTTACCTGTAGCTGGGTCTGTTTTAATAATATAACTTATTTTATATATATTTGGATTTCTATCATTAATATTTGGCTCTTTTATAGATATATTTTCTGAATTAAATAACCTATTAACTAAACTAACAAATTGTTTTCCTATATTTTTTAAAAACTCATTATCATACATTCTATCTTGAACTAACAAAATATCTACATCATCCGATTTAATATTACTAGTTTTAAAATTATATGATGATAATATCATTTGTGCTGATTTGCCTCCTTTTATTATTAATTTAAGATCTATATTATTAATTTGAAATAAATTATTTAAAATACCTACTAAACATATTAATAAACCAATCATATTTGTATATTCTATTTTTATTGGATCATTATCCGTCATATTATCTGTAAAATATCTTATTAATGGAAAATAATATTTACTTTTTATAATATTATAAATATCTCCTTGAAAGCCTGCATTATTTACTATTCTATATAAATTATATTTATTTAATAATTCTATTAAATTTATATTTTGATTTCTTGGAACAAATTCTTGTGCTGATGCTTTTAAAGTTGGTCTAGATACTTGTTCTTCTTTTTGTTCTTTTGAATTTGAAATTATTTCTTCTACTTCTTTTACTGTTGTTGCTTGTTCTAATTCATTTGCTAATGCATTTTTATCTTCTTCGCCCATACTAACTAACTCTCTTTCAGCTATAGCAACATCTTTAGCTGCTCTTTTTGATGCTTCTTTTTCTCTCTTTATTCTTTCTTGTTCTGCTTTTTCTATTTCTCTTTGTCTTTGTATTTCTGCCTGTCTAATTTTATCAGCTTCTTTAGCATCTAATTCTGCTTGCTTTTTTAATCTTTCTTGTTCTTCTTTTATTTTTATTTTTTCAGCTAATGCTGTTTGTTTTGCTTCTTTTTGTAACCTATCTTGTTCTAATTTAAGTTTTTTTTGTTCTTCTTGTTCTGCTTTTTTTGCCTTTTCTATATTACTTTTTTCTTTATTTTCTATTCTAGTAAAAAATTCATTAATAGCCATGTTAGTAGAAATAAATTTATCTATTAAATTAATTTTATCTATTGAATTTAATACATTTTTTTCATCAAAAATAATACTTTTAGCTATATTATATTTATCTTTATGGTTTTTTAATAAATGTTTTATTAATTCATTTTTATTTAATACTCTAACATCACAATAATTACATTTTAGATGTGTTTTTATATGATTTTCATATAAATTTATATCATCACTTCTTGTTGGTGCTCCAATAGTCCCTTTTAAATGAAAAAATTGTCCACAAACTAAACATTGATTTTGAATACCACCCTTTTTTCCAAATCGTTTTTTCTTTGTTATATGTCTATTTTTACTATTATTTTTTCTTTTGTTAGTTCGTCTCATATATAATAAACATAAAATAAATTTATTATATATAATACTAATATTTTAAGAAGTAGCATTACCAGCTCTAAATTGAACATCATTAGAATCAGAACCAAGAGTAGTACCTTGCATACCACTTACTTCAGCCATATTACTTAAAGGTCTCATTCCACTACCACCTCTCATAGACTTAGATCTAGATTTACCCTTTTTTCCTTTTACAGATAATTTAACAAAACCAAATTTACCTTTCTTAGTACCATAACCAGCCTTAAGTAAACGCATTTCCTTTTTAGCAGTATGAAACTTAGATTTAGAAACAATGCGTCCACTTTTATTTTGCATCAAATCATCTTTCTTTAAACCACCTGAAGTCTTGTAGGCAGTTCCATGCCATACTTGGGCACGAGTGCCTTCAAGAGTCTGGTATTTGTGACCATTGATAACATATTTGCCATTAACTTTGGTATATTTTGCCATTTATAAAATAAAATGAGAAAATAAATATTTCTAAATAATAGGACAACTAACAAAATTAATTATTAATAAATTTGTTACATTAGTTAAAATCGATTTCTAATTGGCATTCCACTTCCCCCTGGTTGTCCTTCAAATTTACCAAACGCATTAATTGGAACAGGTCTATTTCTATTTCCAAAAGTTATTTTACCTCCTAAAGTTCCTGTTAAAGCTTGTGCTATTCTTTGATTTTCTGTTTGATATGGATTATTTTCGGCTGTTGCTGTGTAGAGAACTTTTTTATCAGCACAAAAATTTTGACATTGTTCTAAACCTTTCTCTTCACGATAAACATAATATAAATATTTTTTTATTAACTCTCTATCTCTATTACCAGGAATAAAATTTATTGGCATATTGTATTGTAATAATATTAAAAAAAATTGAATTATTTTTAAATAAGGTTAAAGACATTATAAAATATTATAATAATCATTACTTAAGTAAAAATGTCTAAATCTAAAACTAACTCTAAGATTGCTTTTATTGAAGAAGATAACGAAGCTAATGAGCTTGCCACTAAATATCAACAAAAAACTGATAAACAACATATCTTAGATAATCCTGATACTTATATTGGTTCTATTGAAAATGTTGACGCTAATATGTGGATTATGAATGATACTGGTGATCGTATTATTGAAAAAAATATTAAATATATTCCTGGTTTGTTTAAGCTATTTGATGAAGGTATTGTTAATTGTCGTGATCATGTTGTAAGAATGCAAACCGCTATTAATAATAATGTTCCTAATTCTATTCCTGTATCTTATATTGATGTAGGTATATCTGAAGATGGAACTATTACTATGATTAATGATGGTAATGGTATTGATATAGCAGAACATCCTGAAACAAAGTTATGGATTCCTGAAATGATATTTGGTCATTTAAGAACTTCAACTAATTATAATAAAGATGAAAAGAAAATTGTTGGTGGTAAAAACGGATTTGGATTTAAATTAGTACTTATTTGGTCTACATATGGCTATATTGAAACTATTGATCATGTAAGAGGACTAAAATATTGTCAAGAATTTAAAAACAACTTAGATACTATTTGTAAGCCTAGTATTACTAAGTGTTCTAAAAGTAAGCCATACACTAAGATTGTATTTAAACCTGATTACAAGCGTCTAGGCTTAAATGGCCTAGATTCGGATCTTATCGCTTTGCTTAAAAAAAGGGTTTATGATATTTCTGCTGTTACTGATAAGACACTTAAAGTAAAATATAATGCACAATTAATTCCCACTAAAAACTTTCAGCAATATATTGATTTATATATTGGAGCTAAGGGACAAGCAGAGCGTGTATATGAAGAACCAGAAGGTGGTAGTGGTAGATGGGAATATGCAGTAGCACTAACACCAACAAATGAGTTTGTTCAAGTTAGTTTTGTTAATGGTATTCATACTTCAAAAGGTGGTAAACATGTAGACTATATTATGGGTCAAATTACTAAAAAGCTATGTGAACTAATTGAAAAAAAAAAGAAAGTAAAAGTAAATCCTAATTCTATTAAAGAACAACTAATTTTATTCTTACGTTGTGATATTGAAAATCCTGCTTTTGATAGTCAAACTAAAGATTATATGAATACACCTATGTCTAAGTTTGGGTCTAAGTGTGAAGTTAGTGATAAGTTTATTGAAAAAGTTGCTAAGATGGGAGTTATGGATGCAGCAGTTCAAATTACTGAAGTAAAGGAAAATAAAGTTGCAAAAAAGACAGATGGAACTAAATCTAAACGCATTACTGGAATCCCAAAGCTTACAGATGCTAATTTTGCAGGCGATGAAAATAAATCACAATTATGTTCATTAATTTTGTGTGAGGGAGATTCAGCTAAGTCTGGTATTCTTTCTGGGCTTTCTTCAGAAGACCGTAATACTATTGGTGTTTATCCCCTTAAGGGTAAGGTAATGAATATTAGAGGTGAGACTGTTAAAAAAATAAATGAAAATAAAGAAATTGGTGAACTAAAAAAAATTATTGGTTTAGAATCTGGTAGAAAATATAATGATATGAAAGACGTAAACAAATATTTACGTTATAGTAAAATTATCTTTATGACAGATCAAGATTTAGATGGTAGTCATATTAAAGGATTATGTATTAATTTATTTCAATGTGAATGGCCAACTCTATGTGAAATTCCTGGATTTATTTGTTTTATGAATACTCCAATTTTAAAAGCTAAGAAAGGTAAAGAAGAGCTTAACTTTTATAATGATGGTGAATATAATAATTGGAAACAGTCTAATAATGATGGAAAAGGATGGCATATTAAATATTATAAGGGTTTAGGTACAAGTACTGGTAAGGAATTTAAAGAATATTTTCAAGAAAAAAAATATATTGGATTTAGTCATTCTGAAGAATCTAACAATGCTATTGATATGGTATTTAATAAAAAACGAGCTGATGACCGCAAAGACTGGTTAAATCAATATGATCGTGATAGTTATTTAGATACTAATAACCAACTAATTAATTATGAAGAATTTATTAATAAAGAGCTAATTCACTTCTCAAAGTATGATTGTGACCGTTCTATTCCGAATTTAATGGATGGTCTTAAAATTTCTTTAAGAAAAATCTTATTTAGTGCGTTTAAAAAGAATTTAACAAGTGAAATTAAAGTAGCACAATTTTCAGGTTATGTATCAGAACAATCTTGTTATCATCATGGTGAAGCAAGTCTTAATAAAGCAATTGTTGGTATGGCACAAAATTTTGTTGGTTCTAATAATATTAATATGCTTGTTCCATCAGGCCAATTTGGAACACGTATGCAAGGAGGCGATGATAGTGCATCTGAAAGATATATCTTTACATATTTAAATCCAATTACTAGATTAATATTTAAAAAGGAAGATGATATGGTTTTAAAGTATTTAAATGATGATGGACATCCAGTTGAACCACTATTTTATGCACCTATTATTCCAATGGTCTTAGTTAATGGGTCTAAAGGTATTGGCACTGGATTTAGTACAGATATTATGTGTTATAATCCACAAGAAATTATTCAATATATAAAAAATAAGTTAGAAAACAAATTAAACAAGTATGAATTTATTCCTTATTATGAAGGTTTTAAAGGACAAATAATTGCTTTAAGTACTAGTAAATATATGTTTAAGGGATGTTATACTAAAATTGCACCAGACAAAATTAGAGTTACTGAATTACCTGTTGGATTTTGGACACAAGATTTTAAGGAATATCTAGAAGAATTACTAGAACCAGTTGATAAGGAAGGTAAGAAGTTACCACCAATTATTAAAAATTATGATGATATGAGTAAAGATACTACAGTAGATTTTACAATTACATTTCCTAAGGGTAAATTAGAAGAATTAGAAAGTATAGTAGATACTAATATTAATGGTGTTGAAAAGTTACTTAAACTAACAACTACTAACACAACTACAAATATGAATTTATTTGATGCAGAAGAAAAGTTAAAAAAGTATGAAAATGTATCTGATATTATTGATGACTATTTTGAAACTAGATTAATTTATTATGATGAGCGTAAAGAAGCATTAATTGATGAATTAGAAAAAGAGTTAGTTGAACTTTCAAATAGAGCAAGATATATTAAAGAAAACTTAGCTGGAACTATTGATTTAAGAAAGAAGAAGAAGGAACAAATTATTAAGATGTTACAAGATAAGGATTATGATATTATTAATGATGATAATGAATATAAATATTTAGTTAAAATGCCAATGGATTCAGTATCAGAAGAAAATGTAGCTAAGTTATTAAAAGAACATGGTGATAAAGAATATGAATTAGAACGTATTAAGAATACAACTATTCAACAAATGTGGTTAAATGACTTAGACCTTTTAGAGAAAGCATATCAAGATTATTTAAAGGAAAGAAATGCAGTAGATGATACTAGTAATGAAAAAAAGAAAACTAGCAGTAATAAAGTAGTAGTAAAAAGTACTAAAAAAACAATTAGCAATAACAATAATAATAGTAAAAAACAAATAGTATTTGATGAAGATGAATAAATAATAAAAAAATAATAAAAAATATAAATAATTTTTTTTATTATTTTTTATACCATCAGCTATTTAAATAGCCTTAGTAACTGTTACTTTGTAATATAAGTCAGAAAGGTTTAAAACCAAGATTTCATCTTATAATTACGTTTATCATTTTGACTAGCCATAACTGGATGTGCTAATGGTGTATACATTGTACTAGCATCTACTAAATATTTCATATATCCTTGTGCTTCTGAATAAACACGAGGAATAATATAATCTAATACCATTTTATTCAATGCCTCTATTTGTTGTGTAACATGTGTTAATTGATTAGCTGAATATTGTAAAAAAATACTACGCATAATTATTTTAAGAGAATCGCAATCTTGTGGAGCAATTACATATTGTCCATTAGATTTATGATAAACACCAGCACGAATACCATTTTGAAGAATAGCAATATTTTCTTCTGAGAAAAATGCTTTAGATAAATTGGTATCTTCCCATTGTCCTAAAGTAGGTTCTCTTAAAGTAGTACATTGATTAGCAGGAATTTTATCATACATAGCAAATAAATTACACATATTAGGTCCATCCTTATTAATAATATCAATTCTACCATTTGAAGCTTTTTTATCCATAATATATTTATATATAAATATATAAATATATTTATATTTAATATTTACATTAATAAAAAATATATTATCGTATAATATATTATATATTTATATAAATGGAATTAAATTTTCAAAAATCAATATTAGTAATTAGTATATTAATTTTTATATTAGTTTTAATTGTTGTAGGGACTGTTATTTCAAAATCTAACAAAAAACAAGCATGGCCACCAATTGTAGGAGATTGTCCCGATTATTGGATTGATTTGTCAGGTAATGGTGAAGCTTGTCTGAATGCTCATAGTTTAGGAACATGTAACAAACCAGAATTAACTGACCAATTATTTAGTGAAATTCCTGGTAAAGATTCGCCTGGTAATGGCTTATCTAATTATTCAGATGTTAGTTTAGACCAATGTAAAGGTTATTGTTTAGCAAATAATAATTGTTATGGACTAACATATGGTACAGTATTAGGCGATGATTCTGGCTCAAATCATTGTTTTTTAAAGGGACAAGGAGTTGTTAGTGCTGCTAAAAGTACAAATGCAAATTTAGATTTATATATTAAAACTAACAATAAAAAAGCCTTAAATACAATGAATTTTAATCAAGCTCCTTATACTGGAAATCAAGGTGAATGTAATAAATATAAATGGGCTCAAAGTTGTGGTGTAACTTGGGATGGTATTACATCAGGTGTTCCTAATCCATGTG
>JACCEB011528222.1_pt1 | contig 10058 bp, 10 predicted proteins | sample 7454761 | NCBI WGS metagenome assembly JACCEB01 (sample SAMN15323454, study PRJNA562643) | freshwater metagenome | isolation source: river surface water | place: USA:Blue River Watershed | collected 2017-08-18
AACTAACGCAATCCACTTCGCTCATCGCATCCCGAAAATGGTTGCGGTCGTCATGGTTACCCAACGTCAGAAAGACCGGCACCTCATTCTGCCGCAACGGCTCCAACAACTCGCAAAGGACACGATAATCCCCGATTTGACCCGTTTGAAATGCGCAGTCACCGTTAATCATCACTCCAGCAGCACGCCGAGGACGCCCCAAAACCTCGCCAATCGCCGCCCGAAAGTTCTCCGCCATATTCACTCCCAAAGCGGACCGCGTCACATCCCCAGCGATGTGGATGTCGGCAAACAAGGCCCAAACATTCGGATCGCCAGAGGCACCACTCCGAGCACCGACACCCGATTCTGCAACAGCGTCAGACACGCCCCGCGAAACAATTCCCGCAGCCATCACTGAACGCAGGAAGTCCCTGCGGCAAAACACATTTTCAATCCCGTAAAGTCCCTGTGAAGGGGAGAACTCGATTGGCATGGGGAGGCACGCTCGACCACCTCCGCGTCGCTCCAAACGCAAATGCGCGACATTTCTGTGACTCCACCGCAACTCATGCGCGCCACCTCAACGATACCCGCTCGCCATGTTGAGGATGTCTCCCATCCACACACCGCAACTCCAACTCCATCCCCGTCGCAGATGCAACCGCACGCACCCAGCCATTCGGCCGCCCCGCCACAAAAACATAAGCCGTCGGCGGGAGATTCACCAAATGAAGCCCACTGTCATGCCGACTCACTTGCCACCGATGCGTATGCCCAAAAACGTACGCTTTGACCTGTCTGCGCGGCAGAATGATAGAGAAAAAATCTTCCGTATCCTCCAAGGGATACTTGCTCGACGGCTCACGCGGATTGTGGTGCCCCACCACCACCACCGGACGTGTCGGCGCCGAATCGAGCCGGTCACGCAACCACTCCAACTGACGCGCCCCAAACCGACCCTCGCTCACCGGCTTCGTACAGGAATCCATCACAATCCAGTCCACCGCCCCCCCACCAATCACAGCGCACTCCTTATCCACCCCCGAATCTGTCACCGCACGCCCATCGCGAACCACTTTGCGGAACTGGTCACGGTCGTCATGATTACCCAAGGTCACATGCACCGGAATCCCAACCTCACGAACAGGTTGCATCAGTCGTTTGAATGCCACGTAGTCCGACTCCAACCCCACCCTGTAGGCACAGTCACCATTCACAATCACACGCGAAATCGTCCCCCGCAACCGAACCACTTCCCCCAACACGCTTCGGAGATTGTCCGCCATGTTCGTCCCCATCGCCGTCGCCGAGAGATCTCCGTCAATGTGCGTGTCCGAAAGCAAAGCCACCCCCTCCGTCCGCTCCGCACCGCTGTCCGATCGGACCGGTTCCGCCACAAGCCCACCCAGTGCCGAGCCGGCGAGCGCCCCGAGAACCCCCCTCCGCGACAGCTCTACGCCATCAACGAACTCACGAGCGCGCGGCAAAAGATGGATTGGCATGGCGGGGCAGGTTGCAACGACCGTGCCAAATCCACAGGCAGGCCTGCGCCCGAAAATGTTTCCCCCGCATCGCCCCCGCTGAACATTTCGGTAACAGGTCGAGCTCGGGCTTGATTCAAACCAGCGAAGTTGTTTGCTCATCCCGATTCCCGATGTCCTCTGAACTTCTCCGCACGCCCTGGGATAACACCTGCCGCCTCGACAGCCTCGACCATCCCCACGTGGATGAAGAGGATTACAAGCCGGCCCTCAAACACGCGCAGCTCAAGCTACTCAGCTACCAACGCTCCCTCGCCGAAGCGAAACGCGCGCTCGTCGCCGTCTTCGAGGGGCCCGACGCCGCAGGTAAAGGAGGCGCCATCAAACGAACCGTCGAACGCCTCGACCCTCGCCTCTACCGAGTCCATTCCATCGGCAAACCCTCCGAGGAAGAATACCAGCACCACTACCTGCGACGCTTCTGGACCCGCCTGCCCGCCTACGGCCACATCGCTGTCTTCGACCGCTCCTGGTACGGACGCGTCCTCGTCGAAAGAGTCGAAGGGTTTGCAAAAGAACGCGAATGGCGCCGGGCATACGAGGAAATCAATAGCTTCGAAAAGCAACTGGTAGAGGACGGAGCCATCTTCGTGAAAATCTATCTCCACATCTCAAAAGAGGAACAACTGGCCCGCTTCAAACGACGCGAGGCGGACCCTTACAAGCATTGGAAAATCACGGATGAAGACTGGCGCAACCGACGGAAATGGAGCGAACACAACCAAGCCGCCGAAGACATGCTCCTCAAAACCAACACCGCCAACGCGCCTTGGCGCGTCATCCCTGCAAACTTCAAATGGTTCGCTCGGGTCGAAGTCGCGAAGACCATCCTCGGCGCCATCGAACACGCCGGAATCAAAAAACTCAGCTGACCCATGCAAAGCCTCCTCCTAGCTCTCGCGGCAGCCGCCTTCCTCCTCCTCCCCGCCTGCTCACGCATCCCCGGCTTCCGCGACACCCCTCACCAACTCGAGATCGCAAAAAAACGCGAGACCGCAGGCGACCTTGCCGGAGCCGTCACCGCTTATGAGGGCGCCCTCGGTGATCACCCGCGGGCCCCAGAAATCCATTACCGATTGGCCCAAATCCATGCCGATCAACGGAAAGATCCCGTCGCCGCCATGCACCACTTCCAACGCTCACTCGACCTCGCCCCCGAAGGACCGTTCGCAAAAGAGTGCCGCGACTACATCGCCAAAGAAGGCCACAACCGACTCGTCGCTAAACTCGGTCAAGGCCTCCCCCTCACCCAAGTCGAAGCCGCAAATCTGCGAAACAAGGTCAACGATCTCGTCAAGGAAAACGCAGAGCTCAAAGCCATCAAGCTCGCTCCCCAAGCCGCAACCGCCAAATCCGGTGACATGTCGCAGAAGCCGATTCCCGCCGGCGCACGCACACACACCATTCAAAACGGGGAAACCCTCGCATCCATCGCCATCAAGTACTACGGCAACAAAAGCCGCTACATGCAGATTTTGAATGCCAACTTCCACAACCCCGAGGCCGCAAAAAAACTGAAACCCGGCATGGTCATCATGATCCCCTGATCCATGGAATCCCCCAACCCAGGCCTCCTCGAACCCCTCCTCGGTCCCCACCTCCCTTGGCTCTTCGTCGACTCACGCTGGTGGACCGCTTTCGGCCTCGTCGGCAACGCCGTTTTCAGCCTCCGCTTCGTCGTCCAATGGCTCCGCTCCGAAAAAGAACGAAAAGTCGTCGTCCCCCCCCTCTTTTGGCACCTCAGCTTCTGGGGCAGCCTCATCTCTCTCGTTTACGCCCTGCACCTCGACAAACTACCCGTCATCCTCGGCTACCTCTTCCTACCCATCCTCTACGGTCGCAACCTCTTCCTCCTTAAAAATAACCAAACCTGAACCACCCCAAAAACCAACTCGCCCCCAAAACACATTTTTCAAGTGTAATGCCCCCTTCCTTCCCGTAAAACGTCCCGAGATTTTTCTTTCCCGCTATGCGCTTCTCCGTTCCCAAAGACACCCTCGCCGCCGCTCTGCAAACCGTTCAGAACGTCGTCAACCCAAGGGTCACCCTCCCGATCCTCATGAACGTGAAAATCGAGGCGCACGAAAACAAAGTGCGCCTCACCACCAGTGATCTCGATATGTCCGTGTCCGTCGTCTTCGAGGCAGACGTCGAACGCGGCGGCGGAACCACCATCCCCGCCAAACGCTTCTTCGGCATCACACGCGAACTCATCTCCAGCGACGTACGCATCGACACCGATTCCCGAAACGTCTCTACCATCAAGTGCGGTCAGGCCACATTCAAACTCAACGGCCTCCCAGAGGATGAGTTCCCCCCCCTCGCCAACCTCGCCGAAACCCGCGTCTTCACCATCAAACAAAGCACCCTGCGCGACGCCATCAAGAAAACCTCCTACGCCGTCTCGTCAGATCACTCCCGCTACGTGCTGAACGGCCTCTTCTTCTCCTTCCGCGAAAACCGCCTCTCCGTCGTCGGAACCGATGGACGCCGACTCGCCATGACCGATATCGATCTCGAGTTCCCAAAAAGCGATGAGTGCGAGTTCATCATGCCCTTCAAATGCGTGTCCGAACTCTCACGCCTCATCAGTGACGAAGGCGACGTGCGCCTACTCGTCAGTGACTCAAATATCGGCCTCGAAATCGGAAGCATCCGCCTCATCTCCAAACGCGTCGACGGCACCTACCCAAACTACAAACAGGTCATCCCCACCGAAGTGCGCGAACGCGTCAAAATCGAACGCCAACCCTTCATCGAAGCCCTCCGACGCGTCTCCCTGCTCGAGTCCGATCGCAACCACTCGGTCAAGTTCACCCTCACCAAAAACACAATGATCATCTCAAGCGTCGCCACCGACATCGGTGAAGCACGCGAAGAACTTACCGTGGATTACAAAGGCCGCGATATGGTCATCTCTTTCAACCCCGACTTCGTCATGGACCCTCTCCGAGCGCTGCCAGATGAGGTCATCAACATCGACCTCGTTGACGAAATGAGCGCCGCAGCCATCAAAGTGGAGTCGCCCTTCCTCTACGTGATGATGCCCATGCGTTCGTGACGACTCCGCACCGACCTATTCTCTCAGCACGGATGCCTCGATGATTGCCATCCGCCTTCCTCAGATTTAACCTCACCGTTTAACTCTTTCCTATGGCTGACGTTTCAAACCGATACCAACAAAACGTGCAGGGCTTGTTCTACGTGGACGATCAATGCATCGACTGCGACCTCTGCCGCGAGACCGCTCCCGCAAACTTCAAACGCGACGATGACCACGGTCACTCGTTCGTGTTTAAACAACCCGAAAACGAAGCGGAGGCAAACCTCTGCCGCGAAGCCATGGAAGGCTGCCCCGTGGAAGCCATCGGCGAAGACGGCGAATAACACGCCAAACACAGCGACACGCATCCGTCCCCGCGGCGCGATGCGCTAAACGCAAGACTCAGGGCCGCCTCTCCCACGATAGGCGGCCCGCTTCTTTTTCCGCTCCGCCTCTTCCCTCGCATGTCCATCACGCACTACCTCCTCGACGGCACCACCCCTGTCAACCGCATGAGCTACGGCGCCATGCGACTCTGCGACCAACCCGGAAACTTCGGCCCTTACCCTCAGTGGGAAGACGGTATCCAACTCCTCCAAAAAGCCGCTTCGCTCGGCGCAGGACTCATCGATACCGCCCACGCCTACGGCCCCGGCTGGAACGAACTCCTCGTCGGTGACGCCTTCGCCCACTCAGCCACGCGCCCCCTCATCGCCACCAAGGGCGGTGTCGAAAAAACCGCGCCCGATCGCATCCTGCCCGACGGACGTCCCGCCACCCTCAAACGCCGGTGCAAAGAAAGCCTGCGCTGGCTCCGCATCCCGCAAATCGACCTCTACCAACTTCACCGACCCGACCCCAACGTCCCGCTTGAGGAAAGCGTCGGCGCATTGAAAGAGCTTCAGAACGAAGGACTCATCCGCCACATCGGCCTGTCCAACGTCTCGGTTGAACAACTCGAACAAGCCCGAACCATCGCAAAAATCGCTTCCATTCAGAACCGGTACAACATCCTTGAACCCGCTGACGATGCGCTCGTCGACCATTGCAACACCCTCGGTATCGCCTTCCTTCCTTGGGGTCCTCTCGCAGCTAAACCCTTCGCGAAAGAAGCACCGCTCGCTGCCCACCCCCAACTCGCCCCCCTCGCAACCGCTCTCCAAACCTCCCCAGCCGCCCTCGCCCTCGCTTGGCTCCTCCACCGCTCTCCCAACATCATCCTCATCCCCGGCACAACCTCCCCCAAGCACCTCGAAGAAAACTTCAGCGCAAGCAACATCCAACTCTCCCACGAACAGCTCACCCTCCTCTCCACCTCCCTCAAAACCGCCTAACCCCCTTCCTCCCATGACCCCTCTCGCCCAAACCGTTCACCAAATCGTCGAAAATACCCCCGTGTTCGACATCCATACCCATCTCTTCCCCCCCGCCTTCACCGACCTCGTCTCCTGGGGAATCGACGAACTCCTCACCTACCACTACCTCATCGCCGAAGTCTTCCGCTGCGGCGATGTAGACCCCTCTCGCTTCTGGACCGCCTCCCGCCCCGAACAGGCTGACCTCATCTGGCGAAAACTTTTCCTCGACCGATCTCCCATCTCCGAAGCCTGCCGAGGCGTCATCTCCTCCCTCCAAATCGCAGGAATCGACCCCGCAGAACGCGACCTCAACCGAATCCGCAAACGGTTCACCGAGTGGACCCCAGACGCCTTTACCGACATGATTCTCGAAAAGGCCAAAGTCCGCCGCGTCGGCATGACCAACCTGCCCTTCGATGACGCCGAACGCGCGCACTGGGACAAAAACTCTCCCGTCCACCCCGCCTTCACCCCCGCACTCCGCATCGATCCGCTCCTGCTCGATTGGGAAAACACCGCGCCCAAACTCGCGTCCTGGGGCTACCAAGTCGCCACCGATCTCTCCGGCAAAACCCTCGACGAAATCAAACGCTTCCTCTCGGACTGGGCAAAGCGCATCCACTCCGCTTACACCATGGTCTCCCTCCCCCCCGATTGGAGATTCCCAGCCAACACCACCACCAACCGCATCCTCACCGAAGCCGTCCTCCCCTACTGCTCCGACAATGGACAAGCGTTCGCCATGATGATCGGCGTCCGACGCAACGTGAACCCAGCCCTCAAAATGGCAGGCGACAGCCTCGACACCGCCGATGTCATCTCCGTCGAAAACATCTGCAACGCCTTCCCTCAGAATCGCTTCATCTGCACGATGCTCGCCCGCGAAAATCAACACGCCCTCTGCATCGCCGCACGTAAGTTCGCAAACCTCCACATCTTCGGCTGCTGGTGGTTCCTCAATAACCCCTCCCTCATCGAGGAAATCACCCGGATGCGAATCGAACTCCTCGGCCTCAACGTCACCCCCCAACACAGCGACTGTCGCGTCATGGACCAGCTCGGTTACAAATGGGCCCACTCCCGACCCATCCTCGCCAAAGTCCTCTCCGAAAAATACGAAGACCTCGCACGCTCCGGTTGGATCCCTTCCACGCACGATATCCAACGCGACGTCAACGCCCTGCTCGGCGGCTCCTTCGAATCCTTCCTCGCAGGCGCCTAACCCAAAACGCCGCAAACCATGAACCCAGCACCCCCAGAAGAACGCCTGCGCGACCTCGACGAACAAGAACGCAAAATCGTCCGCCAACTCATCCGCGACCCGCGCCAATCCGATAACGCCATCGGCGAAAAAACAGGCGTCAACACCCGCACCGTTAGCCGAAAACGATCCAAACTCGAGCGCGACGGCGTCCTGTCCTACTACACCGATGTCAACCTCTCCCAAAACGGTCTCGGCCAGTACTCCACACGCCACCTCTATACCATCAAGTTTCGCATCGGCATCACCTACACCCAACTCCTCGAAGACATCCAACGCGAACCCTCCGTCCGCTCCGTCTTCACCGAAGTCATCTTCGAAAGCCATATCGCAGAAATCGACGGCAAACTCGCCATGCTCCTCTTCATCGACGGAACCAGCGATCTCGATATCGTGCAAACCATGCAGGAAAAGGTCATCCCAAGCCTGCGCCGCAACCATGGCGAAGACTCCATCGAGGAAATCAGCACCATCCGTATCCTCTCCCCCGTCCGAACCATGCGAAACTACGTTCTCCCCGTAAACGTCAACGAAGGCACCCTCCGCCCCGACTGGCCTGATGACGCGATTTACGTGGGACGCTGACCCCGCAACCTGTCATCATCTTCCCCAAATTACCCCTTTCTCTCTCTCAAATCATCACCCGTACGCTTCCTATGGCAGCCAGCATCATCGACACTAACCGACTCGACCGCATCGAGTTCTCTAACGACGAAATCGCACGCTACTCCCGGCACCTCATCATGCCAGAAGTAACGCTCGAAGGACAAAAACGACTCAAAGCAGCGAGCGTCCTCTGCATCGGAACCGGCGGACTCGGCTCGCCCATCGGCCTCTACCTCGCCGCAGCCGGCGTCGGCCGTCTCGGCCTCGTCGACGCCGACACCGTCGATTTCTCCAACCTCCAACGCCAAATCCTCCACGGCACCAAAGACGTCGGTCGGAAAAAACTAAACTCCGCACGCGACCGTATCCGCGAGGTCAATCCCAACGTCAAAGTCGACCTTCACGACTGCTTCTTCTCCGCATCAAACGCACGGCAAATCGCCGAACCCTACGACATCATCATCGACGGAACAGACAACTTCCCAACCCGTTACTGCTCCAATGACGTCGCCGTTTTTCTCAAAAAACCGAACGTCTACGGCTCTATCTTCCGCTTCGACGGCCAATGCACCGTCTTCGCACCGCACCTCGGCGGCCCTTGCTACCGCTGCATGTTCCCCGAACCCCCACCGCCAGGCATGGTCCCCAGCTGCGCAGAAGGCGGCGTGCTCGGCGTGCTCCCCGGCGTCGTAGGCGTCATCCAAGCAATCGAAGCAATCAAACTGATTTGCGGCATCGGCGATCCCCTGATGGGCCGCCTCCTCCACTTCGATGCCCTCAAAATGAAGTTCAAGGAGTTCAAACTCCGCAAAGATCCAAAGTGCCCCGTCTGTAGCGAAAACCCCTCCATCACGGAACTCGTCGACTATGACCAGTTCTGCGGAATCCCTCAGGCAAAGGCCGCAGAAGAAGAGGAAGCGCACGTCCCCACCATCACCGCCACCGAACTCAAAGCAAAACGCGACCGCCAAGAATCCTTCGTCCTCCTCGACGTTCGCGAACCGTTCGAGTGGGACATCTGCCGCATCGAGGGCGCAAAACTCATCCCCCTCGGCCAGTTACCCTCCCGCATGAGCGAACTCGATAGCGCCGACGAAATCGTGCTCCAATGCAAGAGCGGCGTCCGTTCAGCTCGCGCCCTCCGCCTCCTCCAAGAGGCCGGATTCGGGAAACTGTCCAATCTCGAAGGCGGTATCCTCGCCTGGAGCGACCAAGTCGACTCCTCCATTCCCAAGTACTAACCCTCCTGCCCCTGCGCCCGCACCGCGCAGGGGCTCGCCGGAGAGCGGCCCATACCATGCGTTCGCGGATTCTCCCACTCGCATCACCGCTCTCACGCCTGCTCCTAGCCGCCTCACTCCCGCTCGTCCTATGCCCGAGCGCCACCGGAGAATCCCTCCTCTCCCCCATCTTTCGAACCCTCCTCGGCCAGCGTAAACCCTCAGAGAAAGTCCAACTCCACTTCATCGGAAACAAAAAACTCAACGCGCAAACCCTTCGAAACGCCATCGAAGAGCAACTCTCGCGCATCGCCTCCGACCTGAAAGACCCCAACGCATCTATTCCCGACGCGTCCGCCGAAGACGCCGCCTACTACATCGGTATCTTCTATCAATACAACGGGTTCGATGACGCTGACGTCACTGCCGTCGTTCAACACCGCACCCTCGAACTCTACATCCGCGAAGGCCAAAAAACCTCCATCGGCAACGTCTCCGTCCTCGGAAACCCCTCTATAGAATCCAGTCGCATCGCCTCCATGCTGGTCAGCCCAACCCGCGATCGCGCCACCAACACCCTCCCAAAACGACTCCCCTTCGTTCAGGACGATCTCCGCATGGGACGCGAACGCGTGCGCGACCTCTACCGCTCCGAAGGCTTCGTCGATGCCGATGTCGATGAACTGGATATCGAACGGTCACCAAACGGCGAAACGGTGAACATCCGCGTCACCGTTCACGAAGGACCGCGCCACGCCTTCGGCGAACCCCGCTTCTCCGGCTCCGGCTCCTTCCCAGAAGCCCTCCTCCGCGCCGCGATTGCGCCCATTCTCCGCGAACCCTACACCGAAGCGCGCGTCACAGAAATTGAGCAGACCCTTCGCAACACACTTTCAAACAGCGCCTTCCTCGAGTCAAAGGTCACCGTCACCGCACCAGTAGAAGCACAATCCAAGGACCACGTCGTCCCCGTCTCCATCACCATCCACACCGGCGCAGAATATCGTTTCGGCCCCACAACCATCGAGGGTCTCGACCGCCTCCGCC
>JACCEB011644925.1_pt1 | contig 10058 bp, 7 predicted proteins | sample 7454761 | NCBI WGS metagenome assembly JACCEB01 (sample SAMN15323454, study PRJNA562643) | freshwater metagenome | isolation source: river surface water | place: USA:Blue River Watershed | collected 2017-08-18
CGGGTTTCCATGCAACCAGTTCGGCAAGCAGGACCCGGGCAGCAACGAATCCATCGGGCAGTTCTGCCAGCGGAATTACGGCGTGGACTTCCCGATGATGGCCAAGATCGACGTCAACGGTGATGCCGCCACGCCCCTGTATCGGTGGCTCACCGCGCAGGCGCCGGGCGTGCTGGGCACGCGTGCGATCAAGTGGAACTTCACCAAGTTCCTGGTCGGGCGCGATGGCCGCGTTATCCGCCGCTATGCGCCGATGCACGCACCGGCCACGCTGGCGCGCGACATCGAGGTGGCGCTGGGCCGCTGAGGCCCAGCGCCGCTCGCGCCGACCCTCGCCACACGCGTCCTCACGCGCCTACACGCGCCCGAACGCGCTCCCACGCGCTCACCTCCCGCACCCCCGCACGCCTTGCGCGCACGCGCCGGCAGCCTCGCGGGGTTCTGACCGATCGCAGTTTCACGCCTGGAATCACTGCCATGACCCCTGCACCCGCCCCGCGCAAACCACTCACCCTGCACCGCCTGCGCGCGATGCATGAGGCCGGCGAGAAGATCACCATGCTCACCTGCTACGACGCGAGCTTCGCGCACCTGCTCGATGACGCGGGGGTGGACTGCCTGCTGGTGGGCGACTCCCTGGGCATGGTCGTCCAGGGCCGGGACACCACGGTGCCGGTCACGCTGGACGACATGGCCTACCACGTGGCCTGCGTGGCACGCGGCAACCGCAGCGCCTGGGTGATCGGCGACCTGCCCCATGGCAGCTACCACGCCTCGCCCGCGCAGGCCCTGGCCAGCGCAGTGACGCTGATGCAGGCCGGTGCGCAGATGGTCAAGCTCGAAGGCGGCGGCTGGACGGCCGAGACGGTGCGCTTCCTGTCGGAGCGTGGCGTTCCGGTCTGCGGCCACCTGGGCCTCACGCCGCAGTCGGTGCATGCGCTGGGCGGCTGGCGCGTGCAGGGGCGTGACGAAGCCGGCGCGACCACGATGCTGCGGCATGCGCGCGAGCTGCAGGACGCGGGGGCCGCGATGCTAGTGCTGGAGCTCGTGCCGGCCACCCTGGGCGAGCAGGTCACACAGGCGCTGCACGTGCCCGTCATCGGCATCGGCGCGGGGCCGGCCTGCAGCGGGCAGGTGCTGGTGCTGCACGACATGCTGGGCCTCTCGCGCGGCAAGCCGGCGCGCTTCGTGCGCAATTTCATGGACGGCGCGTCGGGCGTACCCGACGCCCTGCGCGCCTACGTGAATGCGGTGAAGGCCGGGCGCTTTCCCGAGGTGCCCGCACACACCTACTGAATTAAAAAAACAACCCAGCAACACGATCAGGGAGATCATGAACATCATCCACACCCCCGGCGAATTGCGGGCCGCACTGGCCCACGCGCAACGCCCCGCCTTCGTCCCCACCATGGGCAACCTGCATGCGGGCCACCTGGCCCTGGTGAAGCGGGCGCGCGCACACGGCGACCTCACCGTCGCGAGCATCTTCGTGAACCGGCTGCAGTTCCTGCCGCATGAAGACTTTGATCGCTACCCGCGCACGCTGCAGGCCGATTGCGCGCAACTGGCCGCCGCGGGCTGCGACATCGTGTTCGCCCCCGACGAAGCCACGCTCTACCCCGAGCCCCAGGGCTACAGGGTGCAGCCGCCCCCGGCCCTGGCCGACATCCTCGAGGGCGAGTTCCGCCCCGGCTTCTTTGGCGGGGTGTGCACCGTGGTGATGAAGCTCCTGGGTTGCGTGCAGCCTCGCGTCGCGGTGTTCGGCAAGAAGGACTACCAGCAGCTGCGCGTGGTGCAGGGCCTGGTGCGGCAGTTCAACCTGCCGATCGACATCGTGGCGGGCGAGACGCAGCGCGCCGACGACGGCCTGGCGCTGTCTTCGCGCAACGCCTACCTCTCGCCGGCGGCGCGGATGGAGGCTGCGCAACTCGCGTCGGAGTTACGGCGAGTAGCGGAGGCGCTGCGCGCGGGCCGGCGCGATTTCGCGGCCCTGGAGGCGCAGGCCCTGGACACGCTGCGCCAGCGCGGGTGGCAGCCCGATTACTTCACGGTGCGGAAGCAGCAGGACCTGCTACCACCGGGCGAAGACGCAGGCGCGCGCCTGGTGGTGCTGGCTGCGGCACGCCTCGAAAGCACCCGCCTGATCGACAACGTCGAGATCACGGCCGCCTGAAATTGTGCCCCGCTGTGCACACCAACGATATCCGGGCCATCAACAACGGATGTTTGAATCGGCTTTGCGTTGCCATATGGAGCCATCAGTGATCTTGGGCTGCGATTCGTCGGCTTGGAAGGCCTGGCTCAGGCTTTTGAGAATTGCGACCAAAAGTCAAGCCTGATAGGCTGTGTTTCCTATATCAAGTAATTCGCCAAGTAATTGGGGTTGAATCAGCCGTGGATTTTGGGCGCCGAGAAACAAGCCTGCATCCATTGACTCCTTCGACACCCGACATGACCTTTCGCGATTGCTCAAAACCTGATCTGAGGCTTCGGCCCGATGACGGGTTGTCAAGCCAGATCTGAAACGGATGCATCCGATCAACGTGTCGAATTCCCCCATCTGTCCGCATTGCTCCCAACCGATCCTGTTCAGCCGGCGTCGGGCGTGCTTCTACTGCGACGAATGCCAACTTGAATTTGAACCGGAAAGGTTTTCCGATTCGACAGCCCCGTCGGCACCAGCTTCCAGAGGTCGTGTATTTCTGAGCTATGGTCACGATCCGGTAAGTACAGACCTCGTTAGCCGATTCGAGCGCGACCTTCGTGCAATTGGGTGGGATCCTTGGCTGGATCGTTCGGAAATCCGTTTTGGCGATGATTGGCGCCGGCAGATTACCAAGGGTATTCATGAGAGTCAGCACGTCCTGGCTTTCCTTTCAGCACATTCCACGCGAAAACCCGGCGTTTGCCGACAGGAAATCGCGATTGCCCTCGGGCCGGGCATGGGTCATGTCTACACGGTACTCGTGGAGGCACCGAGCAAGGTAAGTCCGCCGCTGATCATCAGTCACCTGCAGTGGCTGGACATGCAGCAGTGGCAAGAACTGCGCGACCATCAACCGGATGCGGCGGAGGCTCTCTACCAGGACAGCTTGTCCAGGATCGTTGAAGTTCTCGAGCGGAACAAGCCTTTTAGTGGCGACATCGAGGACCTACGGCGGTGGCTGAAGCCGTGGGACAGCACTTCCGATTTGATTGCACTTGAAAGAGGCTTCACTGGGCGCCGCTGGTTGCTTGACGGGCTCGTCGATCCGCCGCCGTCGGGAAGCGCTACGCAGGACGATCCCGATCCGGGCGAAATCGAGCGGTGGCGCCAAGATCTATCGGGGCCCAGTGTCTTCTGGATTTCTGCCGGACCTGGCTGGGGCAAATCGGCGGTTGCTGCCCGCCTGGCCCACTCGGCACGTTCGCATGTGATGGCTGTGCACGTGTGCAGGTATGACCAACCATCGACCCGCGATGCGCGAGTGGCCATCCGGTCCATTGCGTTCCAAATGGCCACCCAGCTTGGCGATTACCGCGAGCAACTGGTTCGCATGGCGCACGACCAAGTTCCACTCGAGGACATGAATGCGAGCGAGATGTTTGCAAAGCTCCTCTCAAACCCGCTGGCCTACATGGTGGGAGGACAAGATGACACGGATGGTCGCCGCTTGATCGTCATTGATGGATTAGATGAAAGTATCGAATCGGGGAAATCCGAATTGATGACCCTCATTGCCAGCGAATTTCGCAGGCTGCCACCGTGGCTGGGGCTTGTTGTCACCAGCCGGCCGGAAGCTCCGATCCGGCGGCAATTGGGATCGTTCGGTGTGAGGCATCAGGCAGAAAATGACCCGAGAAATCGGCGAGATCTAGCGGAATACATCCGGTTCTGGCTGGATGGTCTTGATCTGGCAGACGGGCAACGGCGCGATGCGCTTGATAGCGTTCTCCAAGCATGTGATGGGATGTTCCTCTACTTGAGCAAGCTAAAGGAGGCCGTCGCGGCAGGGCTCATCCAAGTTGATCAATTGAGTGACCGCTCGAGACTGCCCCGAGGGCTCGGTGAGCTGTATGAACGATGGTTCTCGGATCGATTCAGGAGCGGGGCCAATTACGCAAATCTTCACCGACCGGTTCTCGAGCTTGCGCTTGCGGCACGCGAGCCAATCTCTACTGAATTGATGGAGGAGGTACTCGGTTGGGATGCCTACAAACTGCGAGAGGCCCTCGAGCCTTTGGGCTCCCTGTGTCGCGCTCAAGCTGGCGTAGTTAGCCTCTTCCACAAGAGTCTGTCCGACTGGCTGGGTGATTCAGTCGCCAGCGGAGCGTTTCATGCGAATCCCAGCGCTGGACACCAGCGCCTCGCCGCGTGTCTCAAGACAAAATTTTCTACAGATCCCGCACTCAAATCCGTCTGGCCCGACTATTTGCTGCTTCACGGCGCAGCTCATGCGGCTCTTATGCAAGACCCCAAGCTCGGGGCGAGATTCCTGACTGCTCAATTCCAAAGCGGGGCGGCGAATCGATTGCTTCCAGGACCCCTGCGAATCGCGATTGATACCTACCTTCACGCCTTGAAGCAATGTGATGCCCTAGTGCTTGATGCAATCGACAGCAAGCACCTTGCTGAACTGATCTCCAGGAGCGACACAAGGGACGCTGTCGCACCTGTTTGTGATCTTCTGATTGGGCGCAAGTCGGATTGGGAGAGCGCTTTCGAAGCCAACCCGCTAGACAGCCGGGGGGCCACGTGGGTATTTGCCTCCCGATGGGCCTTGGCAACACTTGCGATGCACAAGGAGGTGGCTCAAAGGTCAATGGCAACTATCCGGGACGTAGCCATTGCACCATCTCACCCTCTGAATCTGCCGGCTGCATACGCCTTCAAATACGTTGGGCTGAACCGGCCTGAATGGCTCAGCGCTGAATTGCTGGCGCCGCTCTGTAAGAGTTGGACTTATTCAAGACTTGTCGCAACAAGCTTGCTGCAACAACTGGCACTCAAAGGCGTCGACCTGACTGCACTGGTGCCCTGGGAGGAATTCTGGAATCCACCATGGCAGTACAACCGCAACGAACTCGACCTTCTTGCCGCAGCTCTCAAATGGAGAGGTTTCGCTAGCCCGATCACGCCACGCCCCCAGACTAGTCGCTTGATGAACTCATTGGCGCACCAACAGGAGAGACTGCTGGAGCAGGAGGGTCTCACATATGCCCAACGAAAAGCAGTTGAATTTTTCTGGGATGCGGGCTCTGATCCTGACCGATGCCTCGAGTTGCTGGCAGCGCTGGATGCCTCTGGCACTTCGAGAGAAATACTCGACATGTATCTCCGATCGCCAATTTTTGAGGCGATGGAAGTGGCTGCTGGTGTGGTGGCGAATCGGTTGAATGAGTTTTCCGGCGACTTGAGCAGCTTGCTCAAGCTGGCTGATCCAAACAGTGATTACGCCTGGGGGGCCTTCATAGCCGGAACCAAGGCCTCAATCGCCTCCAATGCGACCGATACCTTTTTATCTTTGGTCAAAACCTACGGAGCCGCCCCCGACCCGTGGTGCAGAGGCCTGTCGGCTAACTATCTGGCCAAGTGGTTGCGGGATGCGAGCGAGACTGTTCGCATGAAGACCATTGTCGAGAATGAAGAACTGCTGGTCCGGCTGCTGCATGATCACGATATTTGGCCGGTCCAGGAGGTATTTCATGCCTTGCAGGAGTTCTCCGACTCGCTGATGGCCCAAGGAATCAACTGGCACAAACAATTTGCTGTGGAGACTGCGCCTCTGGTTTCCCTGGTATCCAATTGGCAGGAGAAAAGCTGTGGCTGGGCGGAATTCGAGGCCGCCGCAACGCGAGCCAAGGCGCTTCGTTCTTCTGCGCCTGAATCATGAAGTCAGTGTCTTCCGTTTGCGACCCGTCATCGACCGCCGGCGCTTATCGGGAGGGTCATCTTTTTCGAACGACTAGCGACCGGAATTGACAGGGGCGTTATCAAAAGCTGGCCAAGCACGTCTTTATCGACAATGACGAAGCCGCGAGATCTTTGACGGAGCAGCTCACCGCTTGAGGAGTCGATCTCGCCATTGAATTCACCTAAATTTGACGTGCATGAGCGCGAGGTACAGGGGCCTCGTCACCCATGCACGCGGCAGCCGCAGCGGCGCTTCAGGCCAGGGCCGCGTCCAGCACCTCCACCCAATGACGCACCGGCGTGCCGGTGCCGCCTTGCAGGTGGGTGATGCAACCGATGTTGGCCGAGACGATGGCCGTCGGCTGCAACTCGACCAAGTGGCCGAGCTTGCGGTCACGCAGGGCCTGCGCGGTGTCCGGCTGCAGCACCGAGTAGGTTCCTGCCGAACCGCAGCACAGATGCGATTCACTGGCCGCCACGCGCACGGCGAACCCCAGGGCGCCCAGGTGCTGCTCCACGCCGCCACGCAGTTTCTGCCCGTGCTGCAGGGTGCAGGGCGGGTGGTAGGCGAGCACGCCTTCGGGTACCTTCACCTTGTCCTTCAAGGCCGGCACGAGGTCGGGAAGCAACTCGCTCAGGTCCTTCGTGAGTTCACTGATGCGGGCCGCCTTCGCAGCGTAGGCCGGGTCGTGCTGCAGCAGGTGGCCGTATTCCTTGACTGTCACCCCGCAGCCTGAAGCATTCATCACGATGGCCTCGACCTGGCCGCCCTCGACAGAGGGCCACCAGGCGTCGATGTTGGCGCGCATCTGGTCGCGCCCGCCCGCCTGGTCGTTCAGGTGGAATTTCACCGCGCCGCAGCAGCCCGCCGCGGGCGGGATCACGGCCTGAATGCCGGCCGCATCGAGCACGCGCGCCGTGGCGCTGTTGATGTTGGGCGCCATCGCCGGCTGCACGCAACCCGCGAGCATCAGCACCTTGCGCGCATGCGGGCGCGTCGGCCAGGACCCCGCGGGGCGCGCAGCGGGCACCTTGGCCTTCAGGGCCGGCGGCAGCAGGCCGCGCACCGCCTGCCCCAGTTTCATCGCGGGCGCGAACAAGGGCGAAGGCAGGCCTTCCTTCAATGCCCAGCGCAGCGCGCGTTGGGCCGCGGGACGCGGCACGCGTTCCTCCACGATCTGGCGACCGATGTCCACCAGGTGGCCATACTGCACGCCACTGGGGCAGGTGCTCTCGCAGTTGCGGCACGTGAGGCACCGGTCCAGATGCAGTTGGGTTTTCTCGGTCGGTGTTTCGCCTTCCAGCACCTGCTTGATCAGGTAGATGCGTCCGCGCGGGCCATCGAGCTCGTCACCGAACAACTGATAGGTGGGACAAGTCGCGGTGCAGAAACCGCAATGCACGCACTTGCGCAAAATGGCCTCGGCCTCGCGACCTTCGGGCGTGTCCTTGAACTCGGGAGAGAGCTGGGTTTGCATGCGAGAAGCGGTGTCAGAAGTCGGGGTAGAGCCGGCCCGGGTTGAAGAGGCCGGCCGGGTCGAACTCGCGTTTGAGCTCGCGATGGATGCGGTCCAGGGGTGCGGGCAGGGGATCGAATCGGTTGATGCGCACCGCCCCGGCATCGCCCCCCTCGATGAACAGCGTGGCGCTACCGCCCACCGCCTGCACAGCGCGACGCAGGGCGGGGCCGGCCGCACGCTCGGCGCGGACCCAGCGCTGACCGCCGTGCCATTCCACATAGGGCGTGTCCGGCAGGTCCAGCACCGGCGCGGTCTGCGGCACCGACAGGCGCCACAGGTCTCGGCCGCCCCGCTCGGTGAACCAGGGCAGGCGCAGGTCGCGCGACAGCGTCCAATCGGCGGCAGCCTCGGGCTGTCGCTCGCCACCCAAGCTGCGGCAGGCCGCTTCCACCGCGGCCATCGCACCGCGCAGGCGCAGGTACAGGGTGGGCACGCCTGCGTCCTCGACCCAGGCACTCGCATTCAGGGGCAGGGGCTGGCCGCCCCAGGCGTTCAGGCGCTGCAGCGCCTGCGCCTGCGTCATCTCAAAGCGCAGCGTGGCCTCGGCGGGTGCGATGGGCAGCACCTTCAGGCTCACCTGCGCGATCAGACCCAGCGTGCCCATCGACCCCGCCATCAGGCGTGAGACGTCGTAGCCCGCCACGTTCTTCATCACCTGCCCGCCGAACACCAGAACCTCGCCACGCCCGTTGACCATCGTGACGCCCAGCACGTAGTCACGCACCGAGCCCACACTGGCACGCGCGGGTCCCGACAGACCGGCCGCCACCATGCCGCCGACGGTCGACCCCGGACCCCAGTGCGGCGGCTCAAACGGCAGGCACTGGCCCTGGGCAGCCAGGGTGGCCTCGAGTTCGGCCAAGCAGGTGCCGGCCCGCACGGTGACCACCAGCTCGCTGGGCTCGTAGCTCACGATGCCGGTGAGGGAGGCGGTGGACAGGATCTCACCCGGCGTGCCCGGCTCGCCGTAGAAATCCTTGGTGCCGCCGCCGCGGATCCGAAGGGGCTGGCGCGCGGCGCCAGCGGCGCGTAGGCGGTGGATGATGTCTTGCAAGGCGGAATCCATGGGCTGCGATGGTACGCGCCAGCGGGACCCGCCGCCCAGCACCGGGATATCCGGTTCGCGCGGTAAATCCCGTCGCGAAGTGCGACCCTCCGTCGAAAGAACTACGCAGGGTCGTCAAGATATTGAGCCCGCGCGCCCCATGTGCGTGGCTACCATCCGCAGCCGATGCCACACGCGCCCTCCCCGGATGAACACGCACGCGCCGAGGGCGCGCGCTACGCGCTGCTGCGCCGCGTCGCACCGGCCCTCAGGCATGAGGCTGTCGCCCCCCTTCAGCCCATCGCGATGGCCGCCAGCGTGCTCGAACGCCGCCTGCGCGATCCGACACCCGACCTCGCTCAGATCCAGGACACCGCCGCGCGCCTGGCGGGCTACTCGCGCACGGCGGTCAGGTCCTGCCTCGAGCTGGTCGAGTGGCTTACCCCGCCCCCCGGGCAGGGTCTGTCCCTGCAGGCGGCGGTGCGCAGCACGCTGGACCTGCTGCGGGGCAGCCTGTTGCTACGCGGGTTCACCCTGCGCGAGGAGTTGCAAGGGGCCGAGGCCCTGGTGCGCCACGCGGGCCTGCGTCATGTGCTGACCGCCTGCCTGCTCTGGCTCACGGACAGCGCTGGCGCCCCCGCCGAGGTGACGCTGCGCGCGCATGACGGTGGGTCCGGACTGCAACTCGTGCTGGACCTGCAAGCCATCGAGGGGGATGCCGGCATCGACGACCCGCCGGCCTACCGTCCGCTACGCGCTGAGGAGGTGGCGGCCCTGGCCCACGATGAAGGCATCGCCCTGCACCGTCAGGGCGACACGCTAGCCCTCACGCTCGCACGCGCGAAGATCCCATGAAAAAGGCCCGCCTGAGGGCGGGCCGGGGGCGGCCGAATGGCCATGCCTCGGACACGAGGGCGGCGCGCGCCGCCCCCGCAGGCATCAACGGTGGTAAGCCGTTTCGCCGTGGCTGCTGATGTCCAGGCCTTCGCGCTCTTCTTCCTCGGTCACGCGCAGGCCGATCACCAGGTCGACCAGCTTGAAGGCGATGAAGGCCACCACTGCCGACCAGATCACCGTGGTGATCACGCCGTGGAACTGGATCCAGACCTGGGCCGCGATGCCCGGGAAGTCGGCTGCGTCACCGCACTTGTTGGTGACGTAGTTGCAGATGCCCATGCCGCCCAGCGAAGGCGAGGCAAACACGCCCGTCAGCAGCGCGCCGACGATACCGCCCACACCGTGCACGCCGAACACGTCCAGCGAGTCGTCAGCGCCGAGCAGGCGCTTGAGGCCGTTGACACCCCACAGACACACCAGGCCGGAGATCAGGCCGATGATGATCGCGCCCATCGGGCCGACGAAGCCGGCCGCAGGCGTGACCGCCACCAGGCCGGCCACCGCACCGGAGGCCGCGCCCAGCATCGAAGCCTTGCCCTTGGACAGCGCCTCACCGGCAATCCAGGACAGCGCAGCGGCAGCCGTCGCGACCAGCGTGTTGATGAAAGGAAGGGTGGCAATTCAGTTTGCTTCCATGTTGGAGCCTGCGATGAAACCGAATCAGACCACCTATAGTAGCGAGATACCGAGCATGGTCAGGGTC
>JACCEB011281237.1_pt1 | contig 10057 bp, 19 predicted proteins | sample 7454761 | NCBI WGS metagenome assembly JACCEB01 (sample SAMN15323454, study PRJNA562643) | freshwater metagenome | isolation source: river surface water | place: USA:Blue River Watershed | collected 2017-08-18
CATGACGCTCGTGGACTGCCCAACCGCCGATTCCTTGGTTTCCCAACCAAAGGCGACCCCAACATGCCATTGCTTCCTGAAGGTGAGAACACCGCCAAGGAGGGAGTGCCTGTGCTCATCATCAAGAAGAAGCCCGTGGCTGAGCCGTTGGTCACAGCCCCGAAGGGCGAGTTCGACGACATGGATACCGACGAGTTCTTCGCCGCGCTCGATGCCAAACTGGAGAAGAGTGTCGAGAAGTCGAAAGCGTCTGAGCATGTAGACCACACAAAGCACCTTGTGCGGAACAACTACCGATAAACGCGAACACCGACTTGACTTTGTCTAAAATGTATGGTATAATCTACTTTAGTAGATTTGGTTGAGGTTGTTAGTAAACCTTCCTTCTACTAAATGGCGAACTATCCGACATGGTGTCGGGTTGTTCAGTAACCAACCTTTATTGGAGATAACCATGCAACTACGGTCTGCCAACTTCGCAACCGCAGGGGGGCAGAGTAAATGCAACCCCATCATCATTGCGCTCGACCGCAACAACAATGAACTGTTCCGTGCCCCGCTCAACCAGATCGACGGCATGGCGGGCGCGGCTCGACTAATGTTTGAGCAGGGCTTTCGCGGCTTGAAGCTCAACCTACACGGCTCGCTCAAGGTCTACGCTTGGGCGACACCGAACAATCCGACAGCTTGTCGATAAGTTCAGGAGGCACCATGACCAAACCAAAGAAGATTCTCATCACACCATCACAGCGTATGGAGATGAAAGCCATGTCCAACCTGTCGGGCATACCCGAGCAGTTCGTGACCGAGGCGTACACGCGTTCGTTCATCATCGGTATGAAGCCATGGGACATTCTGCAAATAACGGCGGCGTGGCTTGAGGCTGAGCGCGACGGGCGTGACTTCACCCCGATCTTCTGGCACCGAACGGACGACGGCGTGACCCATCTGACGATGTGGGACATGAACAAGCCGCAAGATTACGGCGCATCGCACATCCAATGGTCAAAGCTGAACTCACCCATGAAATGGTGAACAGCCACTTGACAAAGTCTAGTTTGTATGGTATAATCTACCTTGGTAGATTCGATAGTAATAGTAAGTATTCAGAACTAACCGACATGGTGTCGGATTGTTCTTTCAAACAAGGAGAGAGCTATGAGTAATGACCTTGACTGGCGCAGTTGCATCCGTTGTGATGACGATGTGCGCGTGGAGCGTTGGGAAACAATTTCCAAACTCTGCTTAACCTGCGGCGAGGAAGCCGCAGTATCTGATCGCGCATCTTGGTGCGTGGTGCAACCGTACGGAAAGGGTCCGTACATGCTCGTGACTTCTGCGTCTGCCCGTCAGACCGTGATGGATACGAATCAGAAACAAACCCGCTCAAACTAACCGACAGTATGTCGGATTGTTCAACCTACCTATCTAGGAAATCAAATGTCATCTAAAGAGTTATCTTTCACCCGCCGTGTCAACTTCACCGAGACAGTCGATCTGTTGCTCAACGCAGGACACAACTCAATACACCTTACTGGCGAACCCGGCGTTGGTAAAACCGCGATCCAAGATGTGCTTGTGGAACGCACAGGCTTTCACAAGGTGTACATCGACGGTCCTAACACCGATGTGGGTCAAGCGGGTATGCCTATCCCCAACCACGAGACTCGCACCTTGGACTTCTACCCTGCCGCCAACTATCGACTGCACACCAACGAGCCGTGCGTCATCATGATCGACGAGTGGACCAAGACCGATGACTATGTGCGTAACACCCTGCACCCGCTACTGCACGAGCGCCGCCTCGGTGACTTCAAGCTGCACCCCGACACCATCGTGTTCACCACGGGCAACATGGACAGCGACGGCGTAGGCGACAGCGCCAAGGCTCACACCCGCAACCGACAAACATGGCTGACTTATATGAAACCAACTGCTGACGAATGGCTCATCTGGGCGGGCAACAATGGCGTAGCCCCCGAGATTCAAGCGTGGGTCAAGGAATATCCGCATTGCATGGCGTCGTACATGGACGGCGGTCAGAAGGACAACCCATACATCTTCAACCCGACTGACGCATCGCAGATTGCGTTTGTCTCACCTCGCTCATTGTTCAAGGCATCGCATTGGGTCAATGTGCGTCAACGCATTACAGAGAATAGCTTGATCGCGTCTCTTGACGGTACGCTCGGCTTCTCTGCGTCTCGTGATCTGCAAGCGTACATCGCACTTGCTGACCAACTCCCAACTCGTGAGGCTATCGAGACTTCGCCTGACACCGCACCCATTCCAACTAGCCCTGCGGCGCTTTGCATCTTGGCGTTCAAGGGTGTGTCTGTGTGTACCCGTGAGTCGTTCGCTGTGTGGTTGCGCTACATCAAGCGTATGCCCAAAGAGACACAAGCCGTGTTCATCAACTCGTTGCTCGAGATCAAGGACAAGAAGCAGTGGGCTATGGCGCACCCCTCGTTCGTGACATGGGCGCGTGAGAACCAGTACATGTTCGCAGGCTTGAAAGGTTAACCATGCGTGATTCACTTAAGAAACTCATTGAAGACATGGGTGGTACTGTCTTATTGGACGGTGCGATCGTGCAGTTCAGCGAGGAATCGTTTGAGCGTATGTTTCAACATGTGTACGAGGCGGGCATGGCTCACTTCGTACAAACCGACAACTTGTCGGAAAGTTCGGGAGGTCCACATGGACGACACTGATTTTGAAATCTTGTTTGGTGTCATCGCGGGCATTGCCTTGTTCGTGGTGTTCTTTGATGTAACTATCTGGAGACCGTAATGGAAGTAACTATGACAGAGCTGTGGCTCTTCGTGTGGGCGATAGCCGCTACTGCTTACGCGCTTAAGCGTGACGGCGATGCCAAGTCTCATGTGCACATGTTGCACCTGATCTTGGAAGACAAGAAGGCTCGGGTACAAATCCTCGAGCAGTTTGATAAATTCAAGGAGAAGATCAATGCTAGTAAAAGCTAAGCTAGCCGCTGAGAAGCGGGTCGAGCTGGTGCATGTCAGCTTAATGCGTGCGCCAGAGTTCGCGTTGTTCGCGGGTCTCTTCATGGTGGGTAAGACTACCATCGAGGACGCGCCTATGACTGCGGCTACCAACGGGCGTGACGCTATCTACGGCAGAACATTCGTAGACAGCTTAACGGACAAGGAGTTAGCCTTTCTCGTCATGCACGAGAACATGCACAAGTGCTATCGACACCTGACCACATGGCGGGCGTTGTATGAGATCGACCGCAACTTGGCTAACTGCGCGTGTGACTATGTCATCAACATTCAGTTGGTTGACATGGACCCGCACGGCAAGTACATCGTCATGCCTACTGACAAGGACACAGGCAAGCGTATCGGTCTGCTCGATGAGAAGTATCGTGGCATGGACACCAAGCAGGTCTTTGACTTACTGCGTAAGGAACAGCAGGAGAAGAAGGACCGCGGCGAACAATCCGACGGCGAGTCGGAAAGTTCAGGCGAAGGGGTGACTGGCATCTCTTTAGACACCCACGATTGGGAGGGGGCGCAAGACGGCATGACCAAGGAAGAACAAGAGCAGCTCGGTCGTGACATCGACCAAGCCTTGCGTCAAGGCGGCATCTACGCAGGCAAGGTTGGCGGCAACATGCCTCGTGAGATTGGTGAGTTGCTCAAGCCCAAAGTGAACTGGCGTGAAGTCTTGCGTCGCTTCGTGCGTACTTCGCTCAAGGACCGTGACTCTGTGTCGTGGCGCAGAGCGCACAAGAACTACCTTTGGCAAGATGTGATTCTTCCAAGCATCATGGGCAAGCGTGTTAAGCACCTAGTGATTGCGATGGACACATCGGGGTCTATTCAAGGTCCGATACTGACTGAGTTCCTATCAGAGATGAACGGCATCGTGCGTGATACTGGCGCAGACCGTGTCGATGTTCTGTATTGGGATACAGAGGTTGCGGGTCATGAGACACACAAAGGTAGCAACAAGGACATTGTGCACAAGACTAGCCCCAAGGGTGGTGGCGGCACAGACCCTGACTGCGTGGTGGACTTCATGCTTGAGAAAGAGTTCAAGCCTGATGCGCTCATCATGTTGACCGATGGTTACATGCACACCAACAAACCCAAGTGGGCGGCGATCAAAGCGCCGACTCTGTGGTGCGTGATTGGCAACGACAACTACGAGGTGCCGAATGGTCAAAAGCTCAACCTTAACTGAAGAGCCCTTGGTGGAGGGCATCAACCATGCGGATACTGTATGTACTGTGGGCGTGACGAACTTCAATGTTTGTCTGAACCCTGCGGGCATGGTGCTCGTAGCCAGTATCGACCCGACGGCGTTGTTCATCAATCGGTACAGCCACACGCTCTGGTGCGCGTCTGCGATGCACCACGCACGGATAGGTCCGTACGATCTGAACACGATCAAAGGGTTCATGCGGTTGTACGGGTGGCTTCTTAACGATCAGGAGTCCAAACATTACGGCAGTTATCTGTTTGTAAACGGGTTTCCGTACGAGGTAGATGTGAAAGAGAGTAGCCCACTCGTGGGTTGGTTCAATGTAATGAAAGGGGTTAGTGATGGAAGATGATGTATTGTTGTGTATCGGTAGCAACCGAATACTAATGACACCTGATGAGGCGTTTCGTATCTGCGAGACCATCAATGGCTCGTCGCGTATCGCTTCGACTTGGCACTCCAAGGGTGGCAAGGACGGGCGCGGCGGTAGCTTAGATGTAATACACCCACCATCACACGAAGCGTTCGTTGCGTATGTCGTGCCTATGACAGGGCATCTGCGTATGCAGTTGGACATTAACGAGAAACTTGTTCGAGAGGAATCGAAATGAAACAGAGTGCAGCGGGTTACAGCGTGACCCTTAACAAAGAAACCTATGACCTTCTTATGGAGGTTAAGGAAACCCTTACGAGTAAGTTAGGGTTCGAGCCGACGAACGGACAGGTGGTGCGCCACTTGATCGCTCACTTTTTTGACATTAAGAACTAACCGACAGCTTGTCGTATTGTTCAGGAGAATCCTATGCCTTTAGTTGTCGTAGATGGTCAGGTCTTGTACCGCAGACCAAAGAAGGAAGAGCTGCCAAAGATCGGCAGTATGTATTGTTTGAACGAGATTCGCAACCAGAAGCTGCGCGAGAAGCACTGCCGTGAGTTGTCTGAATCAATGTCCCTATTGCAAAAAGCTTTATTGAAAGGAAAGAAACATGTGGCGTAACACAGCATCAGTCCCAGTCTTGGATTCATTCGCCCAAGCCAAGCAGAGGTTTGAGAACACCAAACCTATCCGTGGGCACAAAGACAAGGTGCGCCCACTAGGTTCGCGCCGTCATCACTACATGGCTAGCATCGAGATGCCCGATGCAGACACAGTCGTGCTCAAGTATTGCGCCAAACCATTCGTGACATGGAAGTCCGATGACTCCTTCACCGTCTCCAACGATGTGTACAACTCAGCGTACAGCGCTCAGCATCTGTCGTTCTTCTTGCCTATGCGTTGGGAAGTTAAGTGGAATGGATGCCGCATGACTATTGGCAACAAAGGTAAGTTCTACATAATCCCATTCGGGGCTCACTACCACTTCGTCAAAGCGGGCGAGGATTACGAGTTGGTGGACAAGCCAACGGCGTACGCCATACGCAAGAAGCGTGGGTCGGACAAGAACCTGCTAGAGAAGTGCAAGCCGTTCTTCGACTGGCTGACTGTTGTCTCGTCTATCAATGGCGTTGTGAGTGCGGTAGAGGTAGCAGATGCTCGAGCTGTTCTTGTTGAGCAGTCGGGGGTTAGACCCTTCGCCTTCTACAAACAGCGCGTGGAAGAGATGCAGAAAAATTCAGCCGCCTTCTCAGATGAAGTACGCCAAGAGCGTTACTCCGACTATCGTATGTTCGACTCAATACCTGCGTCCACTACGCATTACATGTATCTATCTTATAGGTCGTTCCACACCCCATCGTGTGAGCGTCTCATGCAGTGGGTCGAGGGCGATAACGCAGACAACTGGGTGTTGGCTATGAACTTGCTATCCGAGCGTACGGGTCGCCGACGTTGGGTAGATGGTGAGGTGCAATACCAAGTCGAGCTCGACCAAGTCACAAAGTATCTATTAGATGTAGCGCGTCACACACATCGTGACACGGTCTTCTACAAAGAGCAACTGGAAGACGGCGTAGTGCCGTCCCGTAGCAATGTTATGTACTTCCGTAGTCATAACTTCTCCGTCTGAACATACCGACACGGTGTCGGATTGTTCTTTATCAACCTGTGTATTTAAGGAAATCAAAATGAAAGTTACCAAGACAACCAAGCTGAGCGACAAGTGGATGAAACTCCGCGCGCATCACGCACGAATGGGTCGCACCGTTCTGCAAATAATCGCCAACCCTGACTCAACCAAGTCAGACATTCAAGCCGCCGCTGAAATGTTTCGTGAGGCAACAGTCCTGATCGAAGCTGAGTACGCGACGCTTAGCAAAACGATCAACGGCACATACCTTCCTGTGCTGACACATCGTGCTCACGCACCTCGTAAAACCCGTGCCAATGTTTAAGGAGTTCCCATGACAGAAATGATTGCACCACCAGTATCGTTGTCATCAATGGCTATGCTAGTCGAACTACGCATAAGCACATGGACTGCGCGTAAGCGTGACAAGGACACAACCACTGCGCTTAACAACGAGAAGGAAGCATCGCAGGATGCTAGCTCTGTGTACAAGTACCTCATGGCGGGCAGTGACCACCTTGAGAAGATCGAGAAGTATGCGGCGAAGTGTCGTCAATGGAATTCACAGCAGACCCTGCCGTGGATGAAAGGCGTAGGCTTGTTGCCGATGGACAACTTCTTCTCGTATCGTGAGCAGCTCGGAACGATGGAGGCTAACTTCAACGCTTTAGTCGCTGACTTCATCACAGCCTACCCCAATCTCGTGAGCGCACAAGCGTTCAAGTTGGGTAAGTACTTCAACGCTGACGAGTTCCCACCTGTGGAGAGTTTGCCCAAGCGGTTCAAGTTCGAGTTCAACTTCTTGCCTGTGCCTGAGAAGGGTGACTTCAGACTGCAATGCGAAGAGCGTGTGCGTCTCGACTTAGCAGAGCAGTACGAGAAGATGTACAACGACAAGTTGGCTGAGGCTATGCGTGACCCATGGGAACGCCTACACGAGTTGCTGACCAAGATGAGCGAGACCCTGACCGACACGCCTGACGGCAAGCGCCGCGTCTTCCGCGACACGATCGTGACCAACGCGGTTAGCCTGTGCGATCTGTTGTCTCGACTCAATGTGACCAACGACCCCAAGCTGGAGGAGGCTCGTCGTATGCTAGAGAGATCGGTGTGCAACATCGACGCTGAAGACCTACGCAAAATCCCAAGCGCCCGTGCTGAACTCAAGAACAGCGTGGACGACATCATCAACAAATTCAACTGGTAAGGAAACCTATGACTAACTTTGTAAACATTCGTCTAGCCGACGACGAACTACTCGACCCAATGCTCAAGCTACTTGTCGATAAGCTAGCAATGGATAACCCTCGGTGGGTGTTCACTAAGCAGAGGGACGGCGCGTACAAGCGCAGTATTGCTTGGTCGTACAGAATGACCGAAGAAGAACAGAAGGCACACGAAGTGCCTGATGGGTTCACCTATGTACGCAACATCAAAGTTACCTACAACGGCGAGCAGTTGGGTGCAGTGATGGTCGACGAGTTGTACAGCCGTCGTGGTGGTAGCCACCAACATTGGCAGTATGGCGTCAAGTCATGGCGGGTTGAGAAGACTCGTGGTGCGCGTGACATAACCTACACAACCAAGATGGACATGGCGGTGCGGCATGTGAAGAAGCTGTTCAAGCCGATGGACCACAACGAGACATACAACAGAGCGGAAGATGTGATTCGGAGTAAGTTCCAAGACGCCGCCGCTACTCTTACATACCCGATCAGAACGATGAGCGTCATCAAGAGCGGTGTAGCCCTGCAAGCCTATGCGTTGTCGAAAGCTATCGGTGAACCTATCGAGTCACCTGACTTACTGGAGGTAGAGCGCCAGCTTAAGTCCGACGCCTTTAAGCAAGCAATGGGTGAATACTTCTTGGCTAGCGAGATGAGAGACAAGCATCAACGAGATATGCGCGTAGTCGTGGCGATGGATGGTAACCACTACCTGTTCAAAGACGATGAGTACAACCTGTTGTGTCTCGACTTCGATGTGCTACCCGAGCGTATGCAGAACAACATCAGCGTCCTTCATCTTATGCAGGACAACGAGATCGTGCGAGATGTAGGCTATCGGTATAACTCAACGCACTTCTACATCTGTAAGTAATAACAAACACTCTACTTTGACCCGCCTCGTGCGGGTCTTTTTTTGTCTATACTGAACATACCGACAGCGTGTCGGATTGTTCGACTAGGGGTTAGTGTTTCCCCCTATAAAAATAATTCTTGACATGGTCTAGTTTAACCCTATAATGGATATACCGACATGGCAGCAACACCTGAGAAGAAGGTCAAGGATAAGGTAACAGCGATCTTGCGAAAGCACGGTGCATATTACTTCTTCCCCGCAACTTACGGAATGGGTCGCGCTGGTATCCCCGACATCGTCGTGTGCTTCAACGGGCTCTTCATAGCCTTTGAGTGCAAGGCGGGCAAGGGGAAGACGACGGCATTACAAGATAGAGAGCTAGCGGCGATCAAAGAAGCAGGCGGTATCTCTACGGTCATTAACGAAACCAACATTGAGTTGGTCGAAAAAATCCTATCAGAGGTGAAACATGCTAGACAAATTATTGAGGCGGCCCCTCCCTGAACAGATCGTTGCGCTTCTTGAGAAGCTCGAACAAAACCCCGATACCAGTCACCTAGAGAAGGTGGAGCGGTTGTTGGAATACTACGAAACGCAATTAACGCGTTACGAGGAGTGGGTCATCAAGCGCCAGATGCGCAAAATCCGCAAAGTGATACGCCGTGAGAAAACGCTCAACCATGTGATGCGTATCGTCATCAACGACAAGACTGACGAAGAACTCCGCCAAGAAGCAGATATGTTGCGGTACAACGCTATGCAAAACACCTACTCAAAGCAGTTAGCCGCTTCCATGCAGAACACCAAGAACAGCATCACAGGTAACCTGATGCAACACGCACAGGCGCATAACGCGTTGGTCGCCCATGTCAAGGCCCACCAAGCGGCACAACAAGTACAACACAATCTGCACAGGAACTATCTATGAACGCTCTGGAACAAAAACTCGTTAGCCTCTTGCACCCAGAATTTCAGGCGTTGCTTGAGAAGATCGAAGCGCTCGAGGGCGGTGATAGTGATTACGCAATCGCTGACTTCATCAACCGCGCCCCCCTGAACAAGTTTGAACGCTTCATGTTGGTCCGTGCATACCGCCGCTACGAGTCGCGCACAGCTCGATTCAAGGCGATGGAGCTGTTGTTCCCGTCTACACCTATCAAGACTGCCGCGGTTATGGGGGTCGACACTGGCAGATTAAGCGCATCGACGGGCACCTTCTTGACAAACGCCGCACCGAAAGCCGAAGGCCAACGCATCATGGCTATCCCCCGTAGCAAAGTGGGCAACATCTGATGATTACTATCGACTTCGAGACCTACTACGCCGCAGACTTCTCGCTGACGAAAGTCACGACCGAGGAGTATGTACGCAGTGATCGCTTCCAAGTGATCGGCGTGGCGGTCAAGGTTAACGACGAACCAGCCCAATGGTTCACGGGTGAAGACCATGAGATCGCCGAACACCTCGCGGGCTTTGAGTGGTCCGACCACTTCGTGTTAGCCCATAACGCAATGTTCGACGCCGCTATCCTGACATGGCGATTCGGTCACCGCCCCAAGGCATGGCTAGATACGCTGTCAATGGCACGTGCCACGCTTGGCCCCAATGTGAAGGTTGGGCTTGGTGCGTTGGTCGAGCAGTTCGGGTTGGGTGCCAAAGGTAAGGAAGTCAACGAAGCCAAGGGCCTACGCCGTGAGGACTTCGGCCCAGAACAACTGGCTGAGTACGGCGCGTAC
>JACCEB011936584.1_pt1 | contig 10057 bp, 9 predicted proteins | sample 7454761 | NCBI WGS metagenome assembly JACCEB01 (sample SAMN15323454, study PRJNA562643) | freshwater metagenome | isolation source: river surface water | place: USA:Blue River Watershed | collected 2017-08-18
ATTTCCTAGGTCGTGCGGGATTCCCATCGGGTGGTTTTAGCGGTTTGAAACAGATTTGAGTAGTGATTTTTTCCGGGCAGATTCAGAAAAATCTAACTCGCACCTCTCAGAATTTCTTGAAAACGACGCCTTCTTCAAGAAGATCAGGGTCCTCATAAACAGTGTACGCCAGTTCCTTACGGCAATAACCAGGCTTAATGTTTGGGTCGAGCAGGCGTCACGAACTATACGGTTTCCTAATTTTTTCGTCTCTTTCGTGCGTTGACTATGAACTTAGATGAACTCGTATAAGAAGTCTTGATCCAAATTGTCTCTGGTATCAGAGGGGCTCAGAATTCCGAGAGGGGCGCCTTTATTGTCTCCTCGGCCGACGCATCGAGGCTGCCCAGCTGCTGGGCATCGGACGTAACACCATGACTCGTAAGATTGCCGAATTGAATTTAGAGGGTGGCGACTAGGGGTTTATTTCCCGTATGATCTTCTCGGGGTGAGCACTTAGAGAAGAACAATATGCAGCGAAGCCATAGGGGAGGCCTCGGGGGGACTCCTGCAGGGATGCCAATCAGCATTGCCTCACTGTCGACGAGTTGTGCCGATTGCTCCATGCAGGAGCTCTGCCTGCCGGCGGTCGTCACCGACCAGGATCTGGACCGTCTGGAGAATATTCTTTCAAAGCGCATCCGGATCGCCCGCGGCGACCCTTTATATCGTGCCGGCGACGTGTTCTCCTCGCTATTTGCGGTGCGGCTTGGCCACTTTAAGACCGTCTACTCAGAAGGCCCGGCGACTAAGCAGATTATTGGCTTTCAAATGTCGGGCGAGATTCTTGGCATGGAGGGCATCAGCCGTCCGCGGCATAAATGCAGCGCGATTGCCCTCGAAGACAGCGAGGTCTGTGAGATTCCCTACACCCGATTGGAGTCTCTGCTGTCTGAACTACCGAGCCTTCAGTCGCATTTCCATCGCATGATGAGCCGCGAAATTGATCGCGAGCATCAGGTCATGCTGCTACTGGGTTCGATGAGTGCGGATCAGCGGGTCGCAGCATTTTTGCTTAATCTCTCACGCCGTTACGAGGCACGGGGTTTTTCAGCACTGCATTTTGTGCTGCGCATGACACGGGAAGATATTGGCAACTATCTTGGTCTGACTATCGAAAGTGTGAGCCGGGTCTTTAGTCGATTCAAGAAAAACGACTGGATTGAAGGGTCGCCGCGAGATGTCAAGATTCTCGATCGTAAGGCGCTCGAAGATCTCTGTACCTACTGATCGGCGGATTTACAGCGAATACGGTGACCGGCGTTCAATCGGCTGCGACTCCGCGGGCCGGGTTAATGACCAGGTCATAAAGCTGGCGATCGCCGTAAAGCCAAAGCAGATGCCAAAGCCAATCGCGTAGGCGGCCAGACGATCCATCTGCAGTGGTGCTCCGTGCACGATCAAGTCGTGGGGATCAACAAGAGAGAAAAACAGTCCATTTAGCGCTGCGGCGGCGAGAAACGCGGGCCAGAGGATCGTCATCGCTGCTTTGGCGCGTCGCGAGGGCAGATGGGCTGGGGGCGGGGGCGCATAGGGGACTCGGGCCATGGTGTTCCCTTTTGGGTTATTGAACTCGCCAGGTCGATCGCACACGCCAGAGGGATTGGTCGTCCTCAAGCTGGGCATACCATCGGCCGTCTGCGATTCCTGGGATATCGGTGCTGTAACGATTCGACCCGGTTTTTTGCAGCGTTGCTTGGATGTCGAACTGCTTTAGTGTCGGGTGCGACAGACGTAGCCGAATGAATTCGGGCATCGGCACGCCGGGATTGGCGCTAAACACCACTTCGATTCTCTGGGCATTGGAATCAATGGGCCGAATTGAGGCCTGCAGGCTGATGCCGCGATCGACGGCCGCCTGGTCCTTCTCCAGCCGCTGATTAATGGCCCGGCCCTCTTTGTAGTAATCATCCACGACAAGGCTGTCGGCGGTGTCCACGGCGACCCACAGCATGGCGATGCCGAGAACAATTGCAGAGCCGGGAATTGCGATTAAAAACCAGACCCATCCGTGGCGGTACCACGGCTGTTGAAGGGTCGGAGGTGAATCCATCGGATCAGCAGGCGTCGACGGCATTATTTTGGAATAAAGAAGGTCGCTTTGTCATCAACGCTGACACCGGGTCGGGTCAGCGATTCCACCCGCACTTGAATTTTGTGGGGCCCAGCCGGCCGGCCCTCGAGGTCTGACAGGCGTGCGCGCAGACGCACGACGAACAATTGGGTCGTGATACCCGCAAGCTCCACTGTATCTCCGCTGGCAATCATCAGTCCTGGCAGGCCGCTCGGAATAATCTGGAGCCGATGCGGCCGCTCATCGGTATTGATCAGCTGAAACTGATAGGTGTTTTCAATATATGTGCCCTCGACCTCGCGAGCCAGCGCGCCGCGATCCCGCATGATGTCGACTTTCAGGGGTGAGCGGGCCCAAAGCGAAACACACAGCAGTGCCACGATGATCGACAGGATCGCCGCGTAGATCAGCACCCGTGGCCGAAGAATATGGGCCCGCAGTTGCGTAGAGGTATAACCTTTGGCAATTGCATTTTGGGTGGAGTAACGAATCAGGCCACGGGGGTAGCCCATCTTGTCCATGATGCTGTCACAGCCATCGGCACAGAGGCCACAGCCGATGCATTCGTATTGCAGCCCCATACGGATATCAATTCCGGTCGGGCAGACATCGACACAGATTCCGCAATCAATACAGTCGCCCTTACCCTCTGCGCGATGGTCCGCTTTTTTTGAGCGTGACCCACGCGGCTCACCCCGGATCTCATCGTAGGTCACGATCAGCGTATCGCGGTCGAACATGACGCTCTGAAATCGCGCATAAGGGCACATGTATTTACAGACCTGTTCACGCATGAATCCCGCCTGCATGAGCGTGAAGGCCGAATAAAACAGAATCCAAAAACTCTGCCATGGCCCCAGCGCAGCCGCGAGGGTCAAATCGACCAGCTCACGGATGGGGGTAAAGTAGCCCGCAAAAGTAAAACCTGTCCAGAGGGCAATCAGCGACCAGGCCGCAAACTTCAGCATGCGTCGCAGCCAACGCTCGCCTGTGGGCCCGCGGGTGTCCAAGCGAAGCCGTTTGGCGCGATTGCCTTCGATCCAGTGTTCAATCTTCATGAAGATTTCTGTGTATACCGTCTGCGGGCACGCATAGCCGCAAAACAGTCGGCCCGCGACTGCGGTAAATAAAAATAGGCCAAAGGCGCTGGTCACCAGCAGGGCCGTGAGGTAGATGAAGTCCTGGGGCCAGAGGACAAGGCCAAAGATAAAGAATTTCCGCTCAACAAGATTAAATAAGACTGCGGGACGGCCGTCCCAGGACAGCCATGGCAATCCGTAATAAAGCAGTTGTGTGGCCCAGACCAGGGCCCATCGCCAGCTGTTGAAAAACCCCTTGATTTCCCGCGGATAGAGTTTTTTTCTTGGCGCGTAGAGCAGGATGGTCTGCTCGGCTGCCCCTGACGGGATCTCAGCAGACATTGCAGCCGATCAGTCGGAGTAAATGGGTGTCAAGCGCGATGATTATTTCTGCTTTGAACGGCTTAAGACATAGGCGGAAACAATATGCGATTTTTCCTCGCCAAGAAACTCCTTCCAGCCGGGCATCACACCGTTTCTGCCCTCGTTGATGGTCTTGGTAATGCCAGCCACTGTGCCGCTCACCAGCCAGACCTTATCGGTCAGGTTCGGCGCGCCCATTGCGATATTTCCTTTTCCTTCGGCGCCATGGCAGGCCGCGCAGGCCGCAAAAAGTGGTTTGCCAGCTGCCGCTTTGGCCGCTTCGTGGGTGCTGCCCGAGAGGCTTAGTACATAGTGGGCGACATTCTCGACCGCCTCGGGGCTGCCGAGGGCCGCACCCATGGGCGGCATAACGCCTTGCCGGCCCTCCAGCACGCTGATTTTGATTGCCTCGGGGCTGCTGCCCCAGAGCCAATCTTGATCCGCAAGGTTAGGAAAGCCCTTTGCGCCGCGGCCATCCGACCCATGGCACTGGGCGCAGTTGTTGAGAAAAAGCCGCTGACCAATCGCAAGGCCAGCAGGATCCTTGGTAATGTCATCCAGACTCATCGCCGCATATTTCGCGTAGATCGGGCCATATTCTTTTGTGGCTTTTTCTAATTCCGAAACATGCTGCTGGGTCGAGGACCAGCCCAGGGCGCCGGTGCTGCGGCCAAGGCCTGGATACAGCAGCAGATAAACAATCGCAAAAACGATGGTGATGTAAAAGAGCATCATCCACCACCGGGGCAGTGGGTTGTTGTACTCCTGAAGATTCTCATCCCAGACGTGGCCTGTTGTATCAGGGCTCGCACCCGGCTTAATTTTGTGCCGGGACAGAAAATAGAGAAACACCCCACAGCCGATCACTGAGAGCAGCGTCAGGATGATGACGTAGTAGTTCCAGAAGTCACTTGTGAAGTCAGCCATATCGTTCTCGCTCTTTGATCAGGGTGTCCGCCGGGTCTGCTCGCCAGGGATCGGGCGGTCATCACGCAGGGGAATCAAGGCATTCCGATCCATCTGGGTCCGCTGTTTTTTTCCGAATACCCAGATGACCATTGCAATGAAGGCGATAATGCCAATAAGGGTAAGCAGGCTATGGAAATCCGCGGTGGTCATCGGGCATCGCTCCTTGTGTTGGGATTAGCTGCGTCGGTCTTTAAGCGCCAGACCAAGGGACTGCAGGTAAGCAATCAGGGCATCCATCTCGGTTTTTCCCTTGACCTCTTCCGCGGCATTTTTAATTTGTTCATCGCTGTAAGGATGGCCCAAGGTGCGCAGCACGGTGAGTTTCTTCGGCATGACTTCAGCGTCGACAAGCGTGCCGGCCAGCCAGGGATAGGCGGGCATATTGGACTCGGGTACAACATCTCGTGGATTCATCAGGTGCACGCGGTGCCACTCATCACTGTAGCGGCCACCGACCCGATGAAGATCGGGGCCGGTGCGCTTTGAGCCCCACTGAAAGGGGCGGTCATAGACGAACTCGCCGGCAACCGAGTAGTGGCCGTAGCGCTCGGTCTCGGCCCGAAAAGGCCGAATCATCTGGGAGTGGCAGTTATAGCAGCCCTCGCGGATATAGACATCGCGGCCAGCCAGCTGCAAGGCAGTGTAAGGCTGCAGGCCTTTAATCGGCTCGGTGGTGGATTTCTGAAAAAAGAGCGGCACGATTTCGACAAGGCCGCCGATCGCCACGGTGATGAGCACCAGGACAATCAGCAGTGCGGGATTTTTTTCGATACGTTCGTGTGATGAGGCCATAGGATTCTCTTTTCGCTCGAGTGTCTTAAGCGTGGGCAACCTGAGGAATGCGGGCATCTACCGTTTTGGGCTGGCGAATGGTCATGAACATATTCCAGGCCATGATGACCATGCCGGCCAGATACAGCACGCCGCCCAGCAGACGAATGGAGTAATAGGGATAAGTCGCCTTGATGCTCTCAATGAATGCATAGGTGAGCGATCCATCTGGATTGACTGCCCGCCACATCAGCCCCTGCATCACGCCGGCAATCCACATGGCAGCGATGTAAAACACAATGCCCAGTGTCGCGACCCAGAAGTGAATTTCGATGGCCTTGACGCTGTGCATTTCACGCTTACCTACCAGCCTCGGCAGCAGGTAATACATGGCGCCCATAGAAATCATTCCGACCCAGCCAAGCGCTCCGGAGTGCACATGGCCGACTGTCCAGTCAGTGTAATGCGACAGGGCATTTACTGTTTTGATGGACATCATGGGACCCTCGAAGGTGGACATGCCATAAAACGAGATCGAGGTAATCAAAAACTTCAGAATCGGATCGGTGCGCAGCCTGTGCCAGGCCCCCGACAATGTCATGACACCGTTGATCATGCCTCCCCAGGAGGGGGCCAGAAGTATCAGCGAGAAGACCATGCCCAGTGACTGAGCCCAGTCAGGAAGTGCGGTGTAGTGCAGGTGGTGGGGTCCGGCCCACATATAGGTAAAGATCAGCGCCCAGAAGTGGACGATCGATAGCCGGTAGGAATAGACGGGCCGCTCCGCCTGTTTCGGCATGAAGTAATACATCATGCCGAGAAAGCCGGCAGTGAGAAAAAACCCAACGGCATTATGGCCATACCACCACTGAATCATTGCGTCTTGCACGCCGGCGTAGGCGGAATACGACTTGGTCAGGCTTACCGGTAGCGCCGCGCTATTGACGATATGCAGAATCGCAACAGTGAGGATAAAGGCCCCAAAAAACCAATTCGCCACATAGATGTGCTCAATCTTGCGCTTAAAGAGCGTGCCGAAGAATACGACCGCGTAGGCGACCCAGACCACGGCGATGAGCAGATCGATCGGCCACTCGAGCTCGGCGTATTCTTTTCCGCTGGTCATGCCCAGTGGCAGCGTGATCGCAGCCAGCACAATCACGGCCTGCCAGCCCCAGAAGGTAAACGCCGCCAGGCCATCGCCAAAGAGTCGGGTGTGGCAGGTCCGTTGGACGACATAATACGAGGTCGCAAACAGCGCACATCCGCCAAAGGCGAAGATCACGGCATTGGTGTGCAGCGGCCGTAGTCGGCCATACGACAGGAATGACCAGTGTGGGGTGAGGTCAGGAAATGCCAGCTGGGCCGCCACAATGACACCGACGAGCATGCCGACTACCCCCCAGATGACCGTCATGATGGCGAACTGCTTGACGACCTTGTAGTTATATTCACCCGCTGACGATGCCGCCATGATGTGATTCCCCCTGAATTTGAGTCCGAGTCGTGCCCCAGTGTATTGACGCGATGGTCGCAGGGGGTTGACCTACGTCAACGCGATTGCAGTTGGAAAATCAGATTGCTCGGGGATCTGTTCTAGACAAAGTTAAAAATGATGGCCGTTTTCTGCAAGTCGCCGATTGGCCTTGACTGGGGCTTAGCCGCGATCTGGGCCTGTGGGTCCGCCTGGGGCCGCTGGCCGGTCATCGTCAAGAAGGATGCGGCGGGCTGGGCCTTCAACATCATCAAACTGGCCGCTGTTGGACATTCGAAAAAAAAGCCAGACGGCAAGCGCCAAGATGGCCAGGCTGATGACAATCAAAAGCGGCAGAACTTCCATGCGTTTACTTTAACGCAGTTAATAGCCGTGCAGAGTTCAGCACAACCAGCAATGAGCTCATCGCCATGCCCACCGAGGCGATAAGCGGTGACACCATACCCACCGTGGCAAAAGGAATAGCAATGAGGTTGTAGGCAAGGGCCCAGCCAATATTTTGGCGAAGTACGCGGCGTGTCTGGCGGGCAGCATCAAAGGCCCGTCGGACATGATCAAGGCCAGGAGTCAGGCAGTAGATATCCGCTTTTTGTTGGGCGAGTGCAGCCGAACCCTGAACGGCGATTGAGAGGTCTGCCTGCGCGAGCACGGGCGCATCGTTATGCCCGTCGCCGACCATGATGACCCGCCGGCCGTCGTGCTGGAGCCGGGCGACAAAGGCCCGTTTCAACTCCGGGGTCTGCTCGGCCAACGCATGTGTTAAGGGGATGCCAAGGGATTGCGCAAGGGCCTGCACGCGGTGCGGCCGATCGCCGCTCAGGCACCATATGGTGATGCCGCGATGCTTGAGCTCGCGAATCAATTCGGCCGCCTCAGGCCGAGGTTGGTCAGTAACTGAAAAGCCTGCGGTGAGTTTCCCGTCAATCGAGAGAAAAACAGCGCAGGCATCGCGTTGCGAATCGTCGATCGCAGCGGAGGCACCCTCGGTGACGAAGCTTAAAGAACCAAGACGAAGGATTGCGGTGCCGTGCCTTGCGGATAGGCCAAGGCCTGCCAGCTGGGTAATTTCTGTCAGCGGCGGGCCGCAGGAATCGCTGCCATTGCTGGCGGCCACACCGGCAGTGATGGGCATACGCGCAATTGCAATTGCGAGCGGGTGAGTGCTGTGGGCGGCAATGCGCTGGGCAAGCTGCTGATGCGCAACCGCTCCGAACACTGGCTTAACGGCGGCCGCCGCCGGGGAGGTCAGCGTGCCTGTCTTGTCAAAAACGATGTCTGAAACCGTTGTGAGCTTTTCGATCGCTGCAGCATTGGATACCGCGATGCCTCTGCCCAACAGCCTCGCGAGTGCGGCCGCGTAGGCGGTTGGCCCTGCCATTGATAGGGCACAGGGGCAGGTGACGACCAGTACAGAAATCAGTATCGGTAGCCACGTCGCGGTCGGCAATCCTGCGCCAATCGAAGTAAGGGTGATGCCGCCACTGAGAAGCAAGAGTGCCGCGGTGAACTTTGCACCAATCTGATCGGCCCAGGCCACCCAGTTGGGCCGATCGGCAGCCGCTGCCTCTGCCAGTTGCGATAAGCGGGTGAGTGTGCTCTCAGAGGGCTTGAGATGAATCCGGACTTCAATCTCGGGCCCCAGATTGATGGACCCCTCTGACAGCGCGGCATGTTGCTGAACTCGAACCGGCAGAGATTCCCCAGTAAGCCAGGAAGTATCGAGATCAGTGTGCGGGGAAAGCAATATTCCGTCGGCGGGCAGACGCTCACCGGACTTTACAGCGATGGTGTCGCCGGGCCGCAGATTCCAGGCGGCTACAGTCGCGGGGTCGGGCCGCAGCCGATGGGCGAGCGTCGGGGCGGCAGTGGCAATCCGGGCCCGCTGCGCGGAGGTCTTGTTGCGAACCTGTGATTCGACCCAGCGGCTAATGAGCAGCAGAAATACAAACATTGATACCGAATCGAAATAGACTTCGCCCGTGTTTGTCCACCAGGCCCAGAGACTTGCACCGAATGCGATGACGAGACCGAGGCTAACGGGTACATCCATATTCAGCCGTCGCTGCGCCAGCGCACGGCGGGCCGAGTCAAAAAAAGGTGTTGCGCTAAAGAGCATCACCGGAACCGTGATCAGCATGCTGGCTGTACGCATCAATGATCGAATGTCAGATTCAAGATCACCGCCTTCGAGATACTCTGGATAGGCGTACATCATGATCTGGGCTGCCGACAATCCCGCGACAAACATCCTCTGTAGCGCTTTGCGCTCCGCCTGACGTCGATTGGCTTCAATTGGAGCGGAGCTGACGGGAAGGGCTGCGTAGCCAATCGCCATAACGCGCTGGCCGATTGCGGCAAGCGAGGTCTGGGCCGGATCCCACTGCACAAATAGCCGCTCAGTGCTGGCATTCGCCCGGACCCGGGATACACCCGCCAGCTGGCCGAGTGTCTTTTCCAAGAGCCAGGCACAAGCACCGCATCGCAGGCCTTCGATTGCCAATGTCGTTTCCAGCAGGGCCTGCGAATCATCGACTGCACGCACATGTTGGGCAGTCCAGCCGGGGTCTTCAAAGAGATCGGTCCAGGGCCTGAGTGCCTGCAGGCGACTATATTCGAGGCCCGGCCCAGTACGCTGCTCGTAAAATGATTCTGCGCCCGCATTGACGATTGCCTGCGCGACCGCGCGGCAGCCGATACAGCACATTGGCCGAATTTGATTCCGAATCGTGACTGAAAAATCACTACCCCTCGGAATCACCTCTCCGCAGTGAAAGCATGAGGATGTTGTCATGGCTACAGCGGGATTCGTGTACTGGGTCCGCCAATGCAGAACGCATCCAGCCAGTCCACCTGAATCAGGCCAAGGAGCCGCAGCAGACCCCAGAGGCCAAAGCCGATAATCAGCAGCCCCGCAGCCCGTCGCAGCGCTGTGCTCTGCAGACGCGAGAGTGTTGATTGCGAGAGCATCGAGGTAAGCCAGAGCGCGGGGATCGTGCCAAGGCCGAATCCCAGCATCCAGGCTGCACCCTGCGCGGCTCCGCCGGATACAGAGGCGGTGACCAGCATGCTGTAGACAAGGCCGCAGGGCAGCCATCCCCAGACGGCCCCAGCACGCAATGCGGAAAGGATTTGGCGACGAGATTGATAGGGCAGCGACGGGGCTGGAATAAGGGTTGCAGCAGCAAATGGTGCGATCTGCTTCCAAATCAGCTGGCCTGCACGCTCAAGAATCAAGACGCCGCTGTAAAGCCCGGCGACATGAAGGCC
>JACCEB011325100.1_pt1 | contig 10053 bp, 7 predicted proteins | sample 7454761 | NCBI WGS metagenome assembly JACCEB01 (sample SAMN15323454, study PRJNA562643) | freshwater metagenome | isolation source: river surface water | place: USA:Blue River Watershed | collected 2017-08-18
CAGCAATTCAGCACCCCTCCCAACATTGCGCTTTCGGCCTGGAGTTGGGACTTCTTGCGTCGGGTGCAAGCGGAGTTGTCCGTGGACGAACAGCCCCCTGTGGACATTGGTTTGGTCCAGGCTGGTTACCTGTATCTGGCCACATCCCAGGGCCAGGCAGGTCTGATGCGCAGCCATGCCGTTCAGCAGCAGGCCGGTGCCGACGTGGCGCTGCTGCAGCCGTCTGAGTTGCGGGCGCGGTTTGACTGGCTGCAGGTACAAGACATCGCGCTTGGGTGCCTGGGTCTCAGCGGTGAAGGTTGGTTTGACGGTCCCGCTTTGCACCAGGCCTTTGTTCGCAAGGCCAAGGCCTGCGGCGCGCGGTTCATTCGGGCTCAAGCCATTGACTTCGACCGGCGCCATGCGCACGAGGTGCAGGGTGTGCTGACGCAGTGCGGGCAGCGCTTGGGCTGCGACGCGGTGCTTCTGGCGGCCGGCGCCTGGACGGCGCCCCTGGCCGCAAGGCTTGGGTTTGATCTGCCGGTCGTGCCCAAGAAGCGCGACGTGTTCGTGCTCGATTCTCCAGCGCCCCCTCTGGAGAACTGCCCCTTGGTGATCGACCCCTCGGGTGTGTGGTTTCGTCCAGAGGGTTCGGGTTTTCTGGCGGGTGCGCCACCTCGGCCCGCAGCGATGGGCGGGCCCGGCGACCCCGATGAGGCGCCCTTGGAGTTGATCGACCACGCTTTGTTTGATGAGGTGATTTGGCCGACGCTGGCAGCGCGAGTGCCCGCCTTTGAGGCCTTGCGGGTGCGCTCGGCCTGGGCCGGCTACTACGAGATGAACACCTTCGACCACAACGGTCTGGTCGGTCGATTGCCGGGCTGGGGCAATGTGTTCACCGCTTGCGGCTTCTCTGGCCACGGCATGCAGCAGGCCCCTGCGGTGGGGCACGCCCTGGCAGCCTGTATCGCCGGGGCGCCGGTGACGGGCCCAGACCTGCATCCCTTCGACCCGCTTCGTTTGGTGTCGAACCGGCCGATGCGGGAGCTCAATATCATCTAGCGTGTGACAGTACTGCGAGCCCCTTATGCAAAGGCGTTTCTTCACCCAGGCCACGGCGGTGGCCCTGCTGCCCCTGGGCGCACATCCTGTGCAGGCCACTAGCGGTTCGCCCGCCGTTGGCGCAGGCGCGCTGCGTGAGCGTGCCCGTCAAGAAGGGCGCGGCTTCGTGGCGGCGCAGGTCAGTGCCCAGGGCGTGCAGCTGACATCCGCAGGCCAGCGGTCTGCTTCTGATGCTGCTGAGCCGGATGCGGGCGCTGACTTGTTCGAGATAGGCTCCATCACCAAGACCTTCACCGCGTTGCTGCTGGCGCAAGCGGTGCTGCGCAAGGACTTCGCGCTGACCGACCCGGTCGAGCCGGTGCTGGGCCTGCGCTTGCGTGACAGCCAGGGGCAGCCCTTGCAGTGGCTGGACCTGGCCACGCACCGCAGCGGTTTACCCCGCTTGGCCAGCAACATGCAGCCGCGGCTTGCTGCAGACCCGTATGCCGACTATGGCTGGACGCAGCTCAAGGCGTTCTTGGAGACCTGGCAGCCGCAGGTGCCGCGTCAAGCGCGCTGGGAGTACAGCAACCTGGGGTTTGGCCTGCTGGGCCATGCACTGGGCCTTCATGCGGGGAAGCCTTTTGCGGCGCTGTTGCACGAACGCGTGTTGCAGCCACTGGGGTTGGGCGATATGCGCGTGGCGGTACCCGGCGATGGTCCCGCTGGCCTGCTGCCTGGGCACGATGCGAACGGGCAAGCCGTGCCGCGGTGGACCTTTGACACCATGGCGGGGGGTGGTGCACTCATCGGCTCTGCGCGCAGTTTGGCCCGCTATGCCCAAGCCGCGCTGGGCCTGATCGACACCCCGTTGGCGCCGGCTTTCGAGCTCACCCTGCGCCGCCACGCCGATGGCAGCGGGCCGGCCAATCCCATGGGCTTGGGCTGGATCTTGGGCTGGCTCAACGGCCGGCGCATCGCCAACCACGACGGGGGCACCTACGGTTTCTCAAGTTCGCTCTTCCTCGACTTGGACCAACAGCGGGCCTCGCTCGTACTGGCCAACGCGTTCGTGCCGGTGACAGACTTGGCCCTGCACTTGCTAGAGCCCAGCATCGCACCCCGCGATGTGGCTGCGGAGAAGCGCAAGGCACAGCGCGAAGCTGTTAGCGTGCCCGCCAGCCAGCTGGCGCCACTGGCGGGCGTCTATGCGCTCAACCCGCGCTTTAAGTTGACCGTCAGCCCACGTGAGGGCCGGCTCTTTGCGCAGGCCACGGGCCAAGGTGAATTCGAGCTCTTCGCGCTACAGGCTCGGCGCTTCTTTGCGCGGGTGGCCGCGCTGGAGGTGGAGTTCGAAGGTGAGGCCGGCGCTGCGGGGGCCTTGGTGCTGACGCAGGGTGGCCAGCGCCTGCGCTTCGTGCGTGAGCCTTAGCGGGCGAACCCGATCTCAGGGCGAGGCAGAAGGCCTCAGCACTATCCCGCCTTGATGGGCAGTTTCACCTTGATGGTCGTTCCGCCGTCTGTTCCGCCCTGAGCAATGGAGACGAATTCGAGAACACCATCCAGGGCCGCCACCCGCTCGGCCATGCCTCGCAGGCCCATGGAGTGAGGCTTTTCATGGTCAGTGGGCGCCAATCCAACCCCGTCATCGGCAATCTGCAGATCGACCCAGGCCAGGTCGGTGTGATCGAGCACGATGTGGACAAAGCTGGCTTGGGCATGCTTGACCACATTGGTCAGGCACTCCTGGGTGACACGGAAGACGCCGCTGGCCACGGGTGTGGGTAGGGCATCCAAGGCTTCCGCACTGCCAATGAGCTCGAGTTCAATCTGCAGCTGGGTCGATTGCCGGTAGCTGTCTACCAATTGCCCCAGTGCCTGTGCGGTGCCGAACTGCTCGAGCAGCCAGGGGCGCAGGTCCTTGACGATTCGGTCCAGTTCTTGAATCGAGCCATGGGCCAGCGCGCTGGCCTTGACGCACAAGTCCTTGAGGGCCTGTGGTGCGAGCTTTTCAGACCCGCTGATCAGCTTGAGGTGCAGGCCCAAAGCCGCCAGGTCTTGTTGCAGAGTGTCGTGGAGTTCTCGGGCAATGCGCAGACGCTCATGTTCTTGGGCATCCACCCTTGCCACAACCAGGCGTTGCATTTCCTCGCGGGCGGCCTCCAGCTCGGCAACCAGGGTTTGGCCCTCGCGCAGCGAGTACCCGTCCGGCTCGTCGCCTTCCTGCAAGCCCTGACCCAGCCGCTGAATGGAGCCCTCGAGGCTGCCGGCCAGGTTGCGGGCCGCCCAAACGGCCCCTGCCACGGTGGCGGCTGCAGCCGCCAAGAGAAGCACCAGCAAGAGCAAGCGGTCCTTGTAGAACGCAACAGGGCCCACTTCGATCTGAACCTTCCACGGAGCGTGGGCCAGGGTCTGTTCGACGCGGCGAGGTTGCGCAGCCCACCCCGGCTCGGCACTGGGCGGCTGGCCGGACGGGGCGATCACTTGGCCCACGCTGTCCACCAGTCGCACGTCCCAGCCCTGCGGCAGTGATCGTTCCGCCAATGAGCTGCTGAGTTGGGCGGCCGGCATGAGCGCCATGGCGATCAACTCAGATCGCCCACTCGAGATGGGTACGGCCACAGCCACCATGAGGTTCTGGAGAACAGCCCCTCTGACCAAGTCGCCCACCGCAGGCTTGCCGGTGGCCACGGCATCGGACAGCGCAGACCGCCCCTTGGGCGTGGCCACCGGGGGCATGGGCTTGCCCAGCGGCCGACGCGAATGGATCAGGGTTTGGCGGTTGGCGTCGGCCACCAGCACCGGCGCATCAAACGTGGCGTCGTAAGCGGTGATCCGTTCGTGCCACTGGGCAAAGGACGGCGGCCCATCGAGCGCGGGGGCACCCGCCGCAAGGGCCTGCAATCCATGAATCCGGGACAACAGTTCCGCGTCAATATCGGCTGCAACACTGCGGGCAAAGGCCCCAAGCTGAGCCGTCTGTTCGGCTTGCAGGCGCTGCGCCAACACGAGCGACAGACCGACAACCGTCACCACGGATGGGATCAGGCAGACCCATACCAAGCGCCGAAGATAGACCTTCAGCGGCAGCGCCTTTGGCGTTACGCGCGGGCTGGCCATGGTGGGCTTCCTTCCTGCTGCCAATGGCAGCCGGTGCAGGCGCGGGTCACGCCCCCGCGCCTTTGGGCACTGCCTTACTCCGCGGAAGTCAAGGACTTCAAGGTCTCCATGTCGGGTGCCAGCAGCACCACAGGGGGAACTCGAAGCCCAATGGCCAACTTTTCAACGCTGTCGATCGAGAGGTTTCGGGCGCCCCGCTCCACATGGGCCACAAACGTTCTGTGAACCCCGGCTTCCAGCGCCAGCGCCTCCTGCGAAAGTCCGGCTTGGCGCCGGAGCACCACCAGATTCGATGCCAGCAGCGCGCGGGTTTGGCCAACGTGAAGTTTCGTGAGGCTGCGATTTCTCATGACGCTGATCAGTGTCAGAGCTTGTCGCCGATAAGTCAGCCGCGTTTGAGTCACAACTTGCTGCGCCTACGAAAAGCTCAGGCTGTGCAGGGTGTGACCTCTCGCCCCCGCACGCCATCCACAGCCCAGCGTTACTGGCAGGCCATGGGGCGAGCGCTTGGGTAGTGCGCAGCGGGTTTGTAGCCCAAGCGCCCTGCAGAGGCTTCAGCGCTGGGTGTGACCGTCACCGAAAACAAGTCCCCGGTATCGGCACCACAAAGGGCGATACGGGGCAATCCATCGTTGGCGCAGCTGCTGGCCATGACGAAAACGCCCGCGTCACGCAGTGCCGATACTTCAGCAAGCAATCGCGCCTGAGTGGTTTGCGTTGACGTGCACTGGAGGCTACCCGTGGGTTTGTAGAGCAGCAGGGTTGGATCGTCTGCACCGCCGCAGCCCAGTGCGGTGGCCGTAATCAACGCGAGAAGCGACAGTCGAGCGTTCATGTCGAGTTGATGCTGTCTTGGCGGATTGGAGCGTCAGTGTATGGTCTTGGTCGCTTCTGCGCAGATGCGTGCCCATGCCGTCCCTGCTCGGGCAGCCGATAATTCACGCCCTGCCGAGGTAATTGCCTCGCCCATCACCGGCCAGCACGTCTGGCCCCCAATGCCAAGAATCCCCATGAATCTGAAGTTGCCCATCACGGTCGTCGATGAACTGGCCGAACACGAGATCCGAGCCCAGGGTGAACTCGACCTTGCCAGTGGCGACATCACGATCGTGCAATACGAGGATTACGACATCGCCACCGAAGGCCTGCCCGCGCAACACAAGGACTACGCATTCACCGTCGGTGTTCTTTCGAAAGGTGGCCGCGACATCGAGTTCGGCGTGCGCGTGGACCGTATGTCCGGGCGGTACAGCGTGACCCCAGACGAGCTGTTGGAGATCAAGGGCCGCGCGGCCAAGTTGTTTTCGCAGCCGCCCGGCGCGGCGACAACCCGCTGAACAACGGTGCGATGACGCTGTTCGTCGGATGCGTAGGTAAAGACTTCAAGTGGGCTTCATCTCTCAGCGACTGACCACCCAGCGATGGTCCACCTGCCCGTTCACCCGGGTGGCGGTTTGCGCCGTGGGCAGCCAGGTTCGAACGTACTCGGAGGTTACCGCGCTGGGGGAAACGGTCACGCGCAGGTGGCCGCTGCTGGCCAGAAACGTGCCGGCCAGGTAGCGGTAGTCTGCTGCCAGCTGCGCGCCGTTATTGGAATTGACGGCGCTGGGTTGGGGCACCAGTTGATAGATCACGCCATCCAAGGATTGATGGGCATAAAAGTGGTCATGCCCATGAAAGACCGCCGTGACCTTGTGACGCACCAACAACTCATGAATCGGCGCTGTCCAACCGGGGCGTTTGGCTGCGAAGCCGGCACTGCCGTCGGCGTTGCGCCCGCCCCATTCAAACAGCGGTGCCGCCTCCGAGCCCCCGCGCATCTGGCCTTCGGTTGAGCCGCCCACCAGGTTGTGGGTGAAGATGAAGGTGTAGGCCGCTGTGTTGGCCTTGAGCACACCTTCGAGCCACCGGTACTGGCGCTCGCCCAACGTGATGTTCCACGGATCTCGGTTGGCCGTGGCTCGGCTGTTCCAGAAAGGGTCCAGCACGATGAACTGTGCATCGCCCCAGCGCCAGGCATACCAGGCGGCGCGCTCGCCGGTGTAGGGCTCGATGTTGAGGTCTCCGCTGTAAAAGGCCCCCGGCAGCGGATTCAAGAAGTAGCGTTTGCGCGCCTGTGTGGCCCAGATGGGCAAGCTGTCCGCTTGGCCGGTGTAGGACCAACCCAGTTCGCCATCGTGGTTGCCGTTGACCAGAAAGACGGGGACTGAATGTCCGATACGGGCGAAGTGGCCGCGCTCTTGGATGTAACGGTTGTTCACCACCGTGGCACTGGGCGCCGGGCTCACCACGGCCGTAAACGCCTCGGCATGCTTCTCGGTCATAAAGGTATCGCCAAGGTCGATGTGGAAATCAGGCGAGGACAGCGGGATGTTGTCCAGTGTGCGGCGATAGATCGCGAGATCCGAGTTTTCGTCCAAGTGGGAGTCGGCCTGGATGGTGAAGGTGAAGGTGCTGCCCGGCCGTCGCGCCGTGCGCCAGCGGTACTCGTTGCTGTCCGGGGCCGCCGTGGCCCCGCTTGCGGTGAAGGCCAGCTTCCAACGGTAGGCCGCATCGGGCTGCAAACCTTCGACCAGCATTTCCAGGGGCTCGCCTGCCCTGAGCGTGGCCACCGCGCTGCGCGACTCATTGGCCGACTGCACGCCCCAACTGAGCTGCACGCTGCCCGATTGCGTGGGGCTGAAAAGCTTGACCCGAATCCGCGTGTCTTCTGGGGCGCCCAAGAGGATGTCACCGGTGAAGGCGCTGGGTGCTGCGCCGCTGCTGCCGGAGGATCCACCATCGGTGGTGGGCGGCGGGTTGCCCGCGGACGAGCTGCCGCTCCCGCCTCCACCGCCGCAAGCCGCCAGGCTAAAGGCCAGGGCTGACACCGTCATCCAGATGCAGACGGCGAGCCGTGTGTCCACGAGATTGAGCTTGAGGCCGCAGAAGGTGGGTTTCATGGCAGGGTGTAGGAGGTGACCACGCTGCCTTGGCGGCGGGCGGCGGTTTCGTCTTTGGGCAAAAGGCTGCGCACGTACTCCACCCTGACCTGAGTGGGGGAGACCGTCACACGGGTGTAGCCGGTGTTGGGGTGCTTCTCACCAGACTTGTAGGCCTCATCGAAGTACAGCGCATAGTTGGGATCGGCCGGCTGCGACAAGGTCTGGTAGACCACGCCATCGAGCTGTTGTCGCACCCAGACGTGGTCATGCCCTTGGAAAAAGATCTTGACCTTGTTCTGCACAAACAGCTGGTGAATGGGCGTGGCCCAGGTGGGGCGTTGGGACTTCATTTCATCGACGCCCTTGGCATTGCTGCCGCCCCACTCCCACAGGCCCGCAAGCTCGACACCGCCGCGGCCTGTGCCCATCACATGGTGGGCAAAGACAAACTTGTGCGCCGCCTTGCTGCTTTCCAACACCCGCTTGAGCCAGGCGTACTGGGCGTCGCCGTGGGTCACGTCCCACATATTGCTGTTGTCTTTCTTGCTGTTGCCGTAGACGTTGTCCACGGCCACGGCTGAAGACCAATAGGGGTCGAGGACCACAAACAGGGCGTCTCCCCAGGTCCACGCGTAGTGGTTGCGCAGCAGGCCAATGAAGGGCACTTGCTCGGTGTTGCCGGAGTAAAAGTCATCGGGCGCGGGCTGCGAGTACAGGCTGTTGCGGGCGTTTTGTGCCCAAACCGCGACGTTGTCGGGTGTGCCATCGAGCAGATAGCGCGCCGCTTGTTCGTGGTTGCCGTTGACCAGGAACAGCGGGGTGCTGCGAGAGATCCGGTGCAGCCAGGTGCGTTGCTGCGTGTAGCGCTCGGTCACCAGAGCGCGCGTGATCTTGGACGGGTCGATGGTGTCGATGCTGAAATCGTCGCCCATCAAGATGTAGAAGTCCGGTGCATCCGCGGCCACGCTGTCGAGCGTGCGGGCATAGAGCTCAGCGGTGAACTGCTGCGGTCGTTCGGGGTGGGAGTCGCCTTGTATGGCGAAGGTGAAGCTTGAGCCTGGAGCGCGAGCCGTTTGGAAGGGCTGAATGGGTCCTTGCCAGGCGGCTGAATTCGCATCTGCCTGGTAGCTGAGTTGGTAGTAGTGCCGCTCATTGGGGTTCAATCCGTTGAGGGTGAACTCCACGGGGGTTCCAGCCTTGAGGCTGAGGCGTTCCGTGAGGCGCATCAGCACCGCCGGGCTGCTGCCATAGGCCACCGAGACCGTGCCGGATTGGTCCGCACTGAACACATTGACCTTGATGCTGTTGCCAGTGGGGCTGCCCAGGGCCACGCTGCCGTTGAAGCTGAGCGCCGGCGTGGTGGGCGTGGTGGGCGTGGTGATGCTGTTGCCACCTCCCGTTGCGCCGGCAGCCGGCGGCGAGACGGCCGTGCCGCTGCCCCCACCACTGCCCCCACCACCGCAAGCGCTGAGCAGGCATCCCAAGGCGATCAAGCCCGCAGGCCAAAAGTACGTGGTCATCAAAACCTCAGATCAAGGGGCCTGTCGCCTTCGCGGGCCCATTGCTGGCGGGGCCGCAGGCTTGTCAGGGACAGGGGGCGAAGGGCTGCGGGCAGCTTCAGCTGCGCTTGTGTCACCGCATCACCGCCGATCCGAAACTCCGCTTGTGCCGCCAGCCATTCGTGGTCGGCATGGGCACCCGTGAGCTGGGGCATGAGCTGGCGCTGCAGCCAGGCCTGTGCATCCGAGGCGGTAGGCCAGGACCACCGTGTAGCCTTATGGCTGCGGCCCTGGATGAGCAGTGCACAGTGCTCAGCCCAGCGCCGGGTGGCCTGCTCCCAGTGCTTGGCGAATCGCTCGGGCTCCATGGCCGACAGCAGCGCCAAGGCTTCGGTGGGTGCGGTATCGGGCAGGAGCGTGAGCTGCAGCGCGCGCGCGGCGTCCCAGCGCAACGACAGCGTGAAGTGGCCGCCGTCGCGTTGCACCAGGGTGGCCGAGGGCAGAGGGCTGTCGTGGGCGCGAACCACTTGGCACAGCAGGGCCTGCAGCGTCAAGGCAAGGGCCCAAACCAGGGTGGGAAGGGCTCTGCAGGTCGGGGTGTGCATCAGCGGCAATAGGTGATGGGAGGCTGGGTGGTCGCTCCCGCTTCGCTTTTGAACTCGAAGGCCCAGCAAGCGGTCTTGCTTCGGTTGTTGGCCAGGCCCAGTGCGGCCTCCAGCTCATCGCCTTTCAGGGCCTTCCAGCGGATTTGGTAGGAGCCCGGTGGGTTCGCGTAGCTGTCCTGCCCGGTCTCATTGGTGGTGAAGGTGCGCGTGCTGCTGAAGCGCAGCACCTGTTGACCCGTGGCGGCATCGCTTCGCAGGCTCATGGCACTGACCGCAAAAGGTTGCACCGGCGGCTGTCGCATGGGGCTGAACTTGGCGGACTGCCCGGCCAGATCGGGGCTGGGCACACCGCGCAGGCAGGACATCACGTAGGGGGAGACATCGGTGACGTGGTACTTGTAGCCCTGCGGACCGTTGCTGACGGGCAGGGCATTGCCGCCGCACACCCCATCACGCACGGCCGGTTTGCCGTCGGCGTCGTTGTAGCCATAGATGCCGAAGCCATCGAGTGCCCAGCCGATGGGATGCGTATCCCAATAATTGGCAGCCTTGGTCGACATGAGGCAGGTGGGGGCGGCGTGGTAGTGGTAATCGTCTGCGCGCCCCGCGTGCCCATTGCACAGATCCAATTCCCCCAAGACCTTGGTGTCGCCGTTCTGGCAGCCGCCTTGTTTGCAGGGGTTGAAGATGGGCACGCCGTTGACCGCCACCCCCACTGGCCCATCGGTGACTGAGGTTGGTGCATCGGCCAGACGTGGGGTCAGCGGGATGCGCCAGGCGTTGGTGCCCAAAAAGCGCTGCGCTGTGGGCACCTGAAGGTTGCTCGCCGTGATGCCGTCCATCATCGTGTGCGTGGGCAGGCCTTCTGAAGAGATGTAGGCGTAC
>JACCEB011176798.1_pt1 | contig 10052 bp, 10 predicted proteins | sample 7454761 | NCBI WGS metagenome assembly JACCEB01 (sample SAMN15323454, study PRJNA562643) | freshwater metagenome | isolation source: river surface water | place: USA:Blue River Watershed | collected 2017-08-18
CTCCTTCAGTAACAGTATTTCCATTTAAATCCTTCATAAAAACAGTTGGTTCAACAACTTTCTTTTTATAAGTTGACTTATTATATTCATGATTATATGTGGGTTTTTCATATCCACCTGTTTTTTCATCTAAACTATATTTATCATTTTTATCGAATTTTTCAGATTTATCTCCAAAAAAACTTTTACCTGAATAAAGAGTTTTTGTTTGGATCATTGTGTTTTCTTCTACAACTTGATTTTTTTTTGATTTATAAATAACAGTATCTTTAATACTTTCAATTACAACTGATTGTTCATCCATATCTAAATTATTGTATAATGGGTTATTTATAATAATATTTTCAACTTTATTTACGTCATTAAAATGTTTATCTAATAGGCCATCAATTAGATTTATAAGTTTGTTCATTGGATCGTCCATTATATATCTTTATATAAATTAATATGCTATATACTTTATATAAAAATAATTTTAAATAAAAATTGATTAAAAGTGTAAATATTTAATAATTAAATAAAAAATGTCAGTAGATACATATTTAATAAAAAAAATAGTTAGAGAAGAATTAGATTTTAAGATTAAACAAGATATTTTGTTTGATATATTAAATCAATACCAAACAAAAATAAGTATTAAAAATATTTGTAAACAAATATCTGAAGAAACATGTGATCAAATATTTAAAAAAAATATGGATATATATAGAAAAGATATATTTACCAATCTAAAGTATTATAGTATGTATGATCCTGAGTTAAATATATTTAGAAATAAATCTATTGAAGAATTTAACAAAATAATAAATACTGAGGTATATAATAAAATATCATTATCAAAAAAAAAAATTGATGAACATATTGATACAAAAATAAATGATTTTTTAACTGTACCAATATTTGAATAAATAGCTCAAGCAAATTCAAAAAAAGTAATATCTGAATTAGATAATAAAATAAATAACGCTGTAACACCAAAAATAGAAACAATAAATAATTATGTATGGATAAATTTTGGTCTAGGTATAATAAATACAATTGGATTAGTAGCTATTTATATTAACTCAAAATAGAAATATTATATATTTGAAAAGTTTTTTATATAAAATTATTACATATGATAAATAATAAAAATATAATTATTATGATAGGATTATTAGCTTTAATATATATGTATGTTTATGAACCTGAAAATTCAAGTACAGAAGGATTTGGAAAAGAGAAAAAAAAAGATTTTTTGTCAAAAATAAAAAAACTGATAGTTTTATAAATTAAATTGATTAAATATTTATTGTGTTTTAAATATTATTAAGTTATTTGATGGACGAATTGGGATATGTAGTATGTGGGTCAGTAGACTCAGGTAAAAGTACATTAATTGGTACAATAATATCTAATAAACTTGATGATGGTAATGGTTCAAATAGAGCATTAGTATCAGCACATAAACATGAAATAAAGACAGGTAAAACTTCAAGTATAGCTGTTCATTCTTTAAAAAAATATCAAAACAACAAATCACTAATATTAATAGATTTATGTGGTCATGAAAAGTATTTGAAAACGACACTATATGGGATAATGGGTTATTATCCAGATTATGCAATAGTAATAATAGGTGCAAACAGAGGTATACTTAAAATGACCCGCGAACATATAAAAATATTACATCACTTAAAAATTCCCATAATCCTAGTATTAACAAAAACAGATTTAGTTGATAAATTATATGAAGGTGAAGAAAAGGGACAATCAGTTTGTGCACTTGATAAAATTTCAGATGATGTTAAAAAAGTTTTTGCAAAAGGAAATTACAATGTTGTAGATATGAATAAAGTTGAACCAAATAATATTTTAGAAACAATACCGACAGTTGATACAATACCTCTTTTTAAAGTATCATGTAAAACAGGTTTTGGTTTAGATATATTTAAAAATTATATTAGTGTCTTACCTAAAAAATTAGAATGTAGATTGGACATGGGTCACACATTACCAGCACAAGTTTCAAATAAAAAAAAATCAGATGATTTTATTTTTTATATAGAAAAAGTTTATTGTCCCCCGGGTATAGGATGGGTTGTAACAGGTATTTTAAAATGTGTAAATCCAGAGGGATATATTCAAGCTAATTCTCAACTATTTGTAGGACCAAATAATGATACAGTTCAATTAAAATTATGGTCAATTCATAATTATTATCAAGAAAAAATAGATAGATTATATAATGGTCAAAGAGGTTGTTTAGCTATAAGATCAGATAAAAAGTTATCATATGAATTTTTTAGAAAAGGAACTGTTCTAACAAATAATTTAGAGATATTAAAAAGAGCAAGTTACAAATATAAAGCTCAAATAAAATTATTATCTCATCCTTCTAATGTTAGAGATAATTTTTCTCCAGTAATACACTGTGCAACAATAAGACAGTCTGCATCTATTAAAATTATAGAAATCAAAACAAAAAATAAAAAAGAAGATGAAAAAGTATGTATGTATCCAGGAGACACAGCAATAATTCAACTAGAATTCAAGTTTAAACCAGAATTAATAGAACCAAAACAATCATTCTTTTTGAGAGAAGGATTAACTTTAGGTGTAGGAACAATATTAGAACCTGTATATTAGAAATAAATTTATATTTAGACTATAACATCATTAACAAAATCAGAGAAATAGTATTCTTTAAGATCTAATGAAAAATTCTTACCAATAGAACTATCTGCTATAGTAAATTCACCTAAATTAACAAAATAATCTTCACCATTTCTATTAAATATATAAATACCACTAGTTAAAACTGCACTTAAAGTATAATAAATATCAGGATTTTCAGAATAAGATATTTTAGTTAAATAATATAATTGTTTATATTGAAATTTAAAATAAGAACCAAGTTTATTGTTAAAATTAATTTCGCTTTGAGAATTAATTGCAATTGTTTCACCATTATCAAGTTTAAATAAATTAACTTTATAATTATAATAATTTCTTTGTATTATTTGAACTAATTGATTATCAGACTTGTTATTAGTTATTTGTAATGTATCAAGTAAAATAACTTTTATTTTATAATAATTTAAATTGAATATTTTACCAATATTATTATTAGAAATTTCATATAAAGTACTAATTACTCTTAAGATATTATTTGAAGGATTATATTTATCAAGTTGTCTAAAATAGTTTAATCTACCAAAACTAGTAACCAATTCAAAATCTGTATTAGATGGTTTTAATACTTTATTTCCTATAATAATATTTGGACATAAATATTTAGGTTGAATTTCAGCTAAAACATAATTACCAAGATATGAATCTAAAATTAATGTACCAGAAGATAAATTAATTTGTTCATTACCAATAAAACCATAATATTTTAAATCATTATATTTTTTTGTTAATAATAATTTTGTATAATTATTATTTTTATTTTCAGGTAAATATGGTAATATATTTCTTACTTTATAATCTTTGTTTAAATCCAAATCAAAATATTCACCAAGAACACCTTCATTTAATTTTTCATTAAGTGTAGTACTTATTAATTTTCCATTATTTTTATTTTTAAAAAAATGAAAGTAAACATGTAAATTATTATTTTCAGTATCATTCATTAAAATAAATACTAATTTATATTCACCTGTATTACATTTTTTAATTTTATTAAATTGAAATCTAGGATAAATTGTGGCAGAAAATGTATTACCAACTTGTAATTGTGAAATAGATGAATCTATACCAATATAATGTTTTAATCTACAGCAACCATTTTCTTGTAAAACAATATGAACAGGATCAACCCATTCTGTTAAAATACCAGTTATATCCATTTAATATATATTAAATAGAATTATATAAAAAAAATATTATGGTATAAACTTTATTTGATAATCTTTTATTTAACAATCTCTGTTAGTCTTTTATAAGTAATTACTCTCATTTTACAACAATATCTTTTAATACCAAGAGATTCAATTAATTTAGTTTTTAATTCAAGCTTTTTTTCATTATCGGTATTTGGATCAGAATTAATATCATCAATTCCTTTGTCATATACCATTTGTCTATTACCAAGAAGGAAGCCACATGACGGACATTTAATATAGATCATATTAATATAATAATAATATTATAACTATATATTTATTTAATTTCAAAATTTTTATAGTTTTAATATATAATGAGTGGTTTATCAACTCCAATTACTGTATTAACAGCTCCATATAATGTAATAAATAATTCTAAAGCAATATCACTTGATACAAAATTAACCCCACAGGCAATAAAAGAGATTAATCAAACACCTAATTATGATGTAATACCAGATCCAATTAAACCAAGAGAAATCTTAAGAGAGAATTTTGAAAATTCGAATACAGAAAGTGTAAATCAAGAAAAAGTAAAAGCACAACAGGAACTAGTTTCAGATAGTTTAGTAGACACAGCTTTATATGACTATTTAAAAAGCAAAGATGACTATTATGATAACAAAAACGAGATGGTTGATAACACAATACCATATGATCCTTTAAAAAGTTTAGTAAAAGATTATCTAAAAGATAATATTTCAATGTATGATAATAGAGGTAAATACTTTGACCAATATTTATTTAATAAGAAATTTGATGAATATATAGAATTAAAAAATAAAGAAAGATTATTAAAAGAAAAAGTTAAATTATATGATTTAAATCGCATTGAAAATATAAAAGTTCAACCTTATGAATTGCCTCTAAATAAAATACTTATAAACACTAAAGACACTTGGTTCAATATTTATGATGATATAAAAAATAGTAAAAATCCATTAGTTAATCTTGATATTAATTCTTATTTTTACATAGGAATAACACTTGTAGTAATAGTATTACTATATACATTGTTAAGTAATATTTTTGATTAAATTTTGAATAATTTAGTAATTAAGTAATTCACTTTGACATTGAGAAAGTTCATTTCCTTCAGGAGGATTTGTATAATCAAAATTATAAACAGGATACCATTTAAACATAACTTTAAATTCAACACCATCAACATTTTTTGGTTTTTGATATTGAATTTTTTCAATAAATTTATCTAAATCTTTAGCAGAAATTCTATAATTTTTAATTTCAATAATTTTATAATCATAAAGACATGCTCCTTTAGGATTAATACCCTCAAATAAAAATGATCTAACGGCTCTTTTACCATGTTCATCAAACATAGCTAATTGAAAGTATCTAATTTGTACTTTATGAGTAATATTTTCTTCATAATAACCTTTATAAAAATCAGATCCTTTAACAAATTGGACATCTTTACCAATTAATTTTTTTTGTTCAGGAGTAATTTTCATATTTGCGATATCAGTTGTTTCAAAGAACTCTTGCATATTATATTTTATATTATATATCAAATATAAAAATATTTTGTAATAAAACATAAATTTAATAAACATATTGATCAGATAATTTAGGAAAATCGTAACGTGATACAGGATTAGGATCGTATAATATATTATAAGGGATTACTCCAGATGTATCAAGTATTGAGGATGAATTATTATAACCGTTATAATATATTTTCTTTTTTTGTATTAGAACAATTTCATCTAAATAAGAATTTAAAACTTTTTTAATATTTTCTTCAATTTCTCCAATTTTTTTTTCTATTTGAAATCCTTTTGTATTAAAAACATAACTATTTATTTTTGTTAAGATTTTTATTTTTGTATATACCATATTTTTATATAAACTATCAATTAAATTATAATCTGTATTACATGATTTATATAATTTACAAAATTCCTCAAATAATGCAACTACTTCTAAGTAAGTTGGTAAATTATATTTTTTTAAATCTTCCATATAAAATATTATATCTACAAATTTTGGATAATCTTTTAAAATATAATTATTTGTTTGCAATGCATCAAATTTTTCTTTATATTTTTCAGCCGCATATATATTATTTAAATTCCTATCTGTATAAAAATAATAAATTACCAAACTATAAAAAACTAATCCTATTAAAACATTTGTAGCAAAATTTATTTTACTAGAAGCAAAAATAAATATAACTAAAAGAACCCCATAATAAAATATATATTCAGGTTCTTCATAATTAAATATATTGTATATTATATTAGGACTTTTATCTAATGATTCCATTTAATTTCACTTTTATAATTAATATAATTTAAGAAATAATATTTAATAAATTAATAATAATTGTATAAAATGGATAATAATAATACAAATAATGAAAATAAAATTTTTTCTAAACAAAAATATTTAATGAATAACGAGACAACATCAAAAATAAATAGTGATAATATAAACTTTGTTTGGGACAATATATGTTCTAGTGATGAGGAAATAATAAAAAAAATGAACTCAATGCTTATTGATACTTATGAACTAAAATTAAATATATTAAACTCATTACTAAAATCTAATCAAAGTCTACCAATTTATAGTTTTAAAGATATAATTAAATTTTTTGATATGATTTCTCCTTTAAACAATGAATATAATATGGCAAGTTTAAAATGGAACAATAAGATAATTGAAGGTAGATTATTTATTCAAAATTCAATATCAAAACATGATTGTAATAAATTATTTTATTCAAAATATATAAATTTAATAAAAAAGAAAATGATAGATTCAAAAATAGATTTTAACTATTTTGAATTTAAATTAAAAAGATTTAATAAAATTAAAGATATTGTATGGGTTATTGATTTAAAACAATTTAGTAATTAAACAACAATAGTACCTTTAGTACTAATTACTTTTTTATTTATATTTATTTTATCACTATGTAAATCATCATGACACTTTTGACATAATGAAATAAGATTAGCTTTAGAATCTTTAACTATATGTTTTTTTTCTGATAATATTTTACCATATTTTGATTTGATAAAATCTTTTTGAAAATTAATATGATGGGTTTCTAATCCATCTTTTTCTCCACAAATAGAACATTCACCCATAAAAATGTCATTGTTAAAATTTGATTTTTTTTCATTAATAATTTTAGTTGAAACATTAGTTCTTTCAAGTAATTCATTTTTTAATTCAACAGCTGTATTAATAAATATAGGATCATCTAATATATATTTTGCTATAGTAATTCCATATATTTGTTCACCTGTTCCTTCCATCATTTTTCTATTGAATATTAGTTCATTTCCTTTCTTTTCAACTGATAAATAAAAGAATTTAATACTAGATAAAGCTTTTATCTTTTCCATTGTTGCCAAGTCATGAAGATGTGTAGCAAAAATAAATTTAGCTTTAATATCAACAAGTTTTAAAACTGTTGCTGCTACAATAGCATTAGCTGATAAATATTCAGTTCCTCTACAAATTTCATCACCTATAATTAGTGATTTTTCATTAGCTCTTTTTAAAATACATCTTAATTCATTCATTTCTACTATAAAAGATGATTGACCTTTAAATAGATTATCATTACCCGATATTCTTGTATATAGAGAATCAAATATACCGTATTCAAAACTATCTGCAGGAACAAATAATCCACATTGAGCCATAATTAATGAAGTTCCTATTGCCTTCATTAGAGAACTTTTACCAGCACTATTTACTCCATATATCATATTACCTAAAATATCATTATCAAGTACAGCATCGTGAGGAACATATTCATAATCAATTAGTCTTTCAATTATAGGATGTCTAAGATTTTTAGCATTTATATGCGACACAGTATTAGATTTAGAAATTATTGGCTTTACATAATGATATTTAGTTGATGTATAAGCATTATTTGAGATTAAATCAAATTCCACAATCATATTTACTACATCTCTAAGAACAATTGAATATTTATTATACCAAGATAAAGTATCAATATAAAATGCATTTTTAACAAGTGTATTTAGCTGATTATAAAGTTCTTCTAATTCATCAGAATGATCTGATAATCCAGGATAAGTAATTTTTGCTGTACTGGTTTGATATGAAAATGATAAATCATCCTTGTTAATTGTTATTTTGTCATTAATTTTTATAGTTTTACCTGGACTATCTTCTATCAGTTGTTTTAATTTTTGAGCACGGATTTTTGTAGTTGATAAGTAATAACCATCACGATCATTATGTTTAGTAGATAAACTAATTGATTGATCATATTGTTCTAAAACTGAAGCTAATTTATCAATAAAACCAATTGATTTTTCAATTTGTTCTTCAATATCATCTATTTCTTTGTGAATTCCTTTTTTATAAAATGATTCTTTAATTTCAACTAGATTATTGATTTTAAGTTTATCAACTTGAAATGTATTTGATAGATAGTCAATAGCTTCATTAAAGGTTTTCATTTGTTTCTTATTGAAAATTTTTAACATATCATTTTTCATATCAGAATTAAGTAAGGTTTGAATTAATAATACAATACTGTCGAAAGAACTACATATATTATATAATTCATATGGTTGAATGAATTTAATTGATAGTTTTCTTAAAAGTTTATCTAAATCACAAATACCACTTAAATAATTTCTACAATTTTCATATAGATTATTACTTAATATTTTATCAGTCAATTCATAATATCTATTTATGGTATCAGTATTTGTATAAGGTGCACATAATCTATGTTTTAATGTTCTTTTTCCCATTGGTGTAACACAATTATTGACCACAGCATTTAGTGATTGAAATTTAGTATCTAATTGTTCCCAATTATAATAATCAACAATATTTAATTGGTATTGTGCATTATTTCCTAATAACATAAATTTATGCTCATTGAAATAAGTTGGTTTTTTGAGTTCTTTAATTAAGTTTTCATTATGCTGATACACATAATCAAATGCAGATATCATTGAGATTATAGCATATGAATACTTGTTTAAATCTAAAAATTCTATCGGTGATACTAATCCACATTCAGTATATACTTTTTTTAGAAGTGTATTTTGATAACTAATTTTACTATAATTAGGATTAATTTTATCATAGGTAAACATAATTTGGTTTGGTAGTATATCTATTTTATTTACTAATTGTGTTAATTTATCAGTAGAATTAGTATTATTAATTTGGTAAACTAAGAGCTCTACTGGTCTATAATAATGATAAAATCTTTGAGCTTCTTCTAATGCTTCATTTTCATCAATAATTCCAGAACCATGTGCTTCATAATAATGTACTTGACCAGTTGAAGTATCTACAGCACACATTCCTACAGAAATATTAGATTTATTAGAATTTAGTGCATTATTAATTTCAATGTATAAAGACATAAGATATCTATTATCAACTCCAACATTTTCAATAAAAGTCGATGGAGAATATATTCCAGTAACTTCTCTTAATGGATTTGGAGGAGGAGTAGTTTGGTCAATAACTATAACAGTATATTGGTTATCAATTAGAATTTTGAGAAATTTACTAAGTGCTACAGAAGGAAATCCAAGCATATAAGGATTTTTTTCATCAATTGTATTAACCGTTTTGTCTTTTCTTGTACATACAATATTTAAAAGCTCTGAAAGTTGAAAAAGATTTGGTCCTTGTGTATCAGTAGAATAACATTCGTGAAAGGAACCTACTTGCATTAATACTACAGTTTTTTGACCATATTTTCCTTTGTATTTATCATGGTAAATCCAGTACTCTTCATGAATATTAATTTTATTTTTTGTCTGCTTATCTTCTTTTTTCATTTTTTCAATATATCTAATTAAATATGTAAAATAATATTTAAATTAGTTTAATAAAAAAGATAAATAAAAAATTAAACAGAGGCAATAGCATCTTCTAATTTTTCTCTAATATATTTAAAAAAGTATTTTTTAATTTCGTCTTCATAATCTTTAAGTTCATACCAGCCAGCACCATATCTTTTAATAATTTTTTTAAGAACGTGTCTAACCATATCTTTAGTAATAAGAATTTTTTCAATATAGTCAATTCTTTTTTCTACATTTTCAACAGAATCTTCAGCAATTTTTCTAGGATTAAAATCTGCAAGATCAGTAATAATTCTAGGTCTTCCTTCTTCAATAGTAATAAAGGCTAAAAGAG
>JACCEB011649266.1_pt1 | contig 10049 bp, 7 predicted proteins | sample 7454761 | NCBI WGS metagenome assembly JACCEB01 (sample SAMN15323454, study PRJNA562643) | freshwater metagenome | isolation source: river surface water | place: USA:Blue River Watershed | collected 2017-08-18
AAATCTGGAGTTCCAATAGCGCTACATACGCCCAGCGAAGTAAAGGCCGCCGTATCCGGTTCCGGAAGAGCAGATAAGAAGCAAGTTGCGAATATGGTTACGAAAAATCTTAACCTCTCAGCGCCGCCAAAACCGGTTGATACAACCGATGCTCTGGCTCTTGCTATCTGCCATCATTGGCGCGGGAGCGCGACGAAGCGGATTTCAGCCGCAGCGACAAAGGAGCGTTCACGATTGAAGGAGTTGAAGAGAGTTCGATGATTGCGCTTCTGACTGGCACAGTTGTTGACGTGCGCCTCAACCAACTCATTGTTGATGTAGGTGGAATTGGATATCAGGTAATTGTTGGACCCGATCTTGCAAGTGACACCAAAATTGGATCACAGATTTCGCTCCACACCTCACTGGTCGTCCGCGAGGATTCCTGGACGCTCTTCGGTTTTGCATCTACCGAGGCTAAGGATCTCTTCGGTGAATTGCAGTCAGTTACCGGGATCGGACCAAAAGTTGCTAGCGCTCTCTTAGCGGTCTTTGGACCGGAAGAGTTGAAGAGCGCTATTGGTAGTCAAGATCATGCTGCGTTGGAGAGAGTTCCTGGCATTGGAAAAAAAGTGGCATCACGAATCATCCTGGAACTTAAAGATAAATTTGGTGGGGGATATAAGAGCAAGAGTTCACTGAGTGGGCCGTGGCGTAATCAAGTAATTGGCGCCCTTACCGGATTGGGCTATTCCCATAAAGAGGCAGAGCAAGCGCTCGATGATGTGGTTGCGAATTTTGGCCGTACTCCCAATGAAGCAGATCTGCCTGAGATGCTCAAGCTAGCGCTGGCTAGATCTCGGCGTAGTTCATGAGTGATGCAAATATGAGCGACGAAATTATGAGTGGTGCGATTTCCCCGGAAGACATCACAGCAGAGCAAGCACTTCGCCCACATTCGCTGCAGGAATTTGTTGGACAGCAGAGAGTTAAAGATCAAGTTGATTTGCTATTGCGAGCAGCCCGAGAACGTGGCGCTCCCTCCGATCACATACTTCTCTCAGGCCCACCGGGACTTGGTAAAACTACCTTGGCAATGATTGTAGCCACGGAGATGAATGCGCCTATTCGCGTAACGAGCGGCCCTGCCATTACTCATGCAGGTGATCTCGCCTCCATTCTCTCGTCGCTCGTTGAAGGTGAGATTCTTTTCCTGGATGAAATTCATCGCATGGCAAGACCAGCTGAAGAAATGTTGTACATGGCGATGGAAGATTTTCGAGTCGATGTCGTTGTTGGCAAAGGTCCTGGTGCAACTGCGATTCCACTGAGTCTTCCGCACTTCACCTTGGTTGGGGCTACCACGCGAGCGGGGTTGTTGCCGGGACCATTACGTGATCGATTTGGTTTCACGGCGCATTTAGATTTCTATGATGAAGCAGATATCTCCAATATTGTTACTCGAAGTGCATCGTTACTCGATGTTTCAATCACCGAAGATTCAGTAAAGGAACTTGGCCGACGTTCTCGTGGAACTCCGCGAATCGCAAACCGCCTTTTGCGTCGAGTTCGTGACTATGCCCAAGTTCATGGCAATGGCGCTATCGATCTCGAGGTAACTAGAGCTGCTCTCACCATGTATGAGGTTGATGAGATTGGTTTAGATCGCCTCGATAAGGCGATTTTGAAAGCTCTCATCGACCAATTTGGTGGAGGGCCAGTAGGACTCAACACATTGGCAATGGCGGTAGGTGAAGAACGCGAAACCGTTGAATCAGTAGCGGAACCGTTCTTGGTTAGAAGTGGATTTATGGTCCGATCCCCTCGTGGAAGGGCTGCAACGCCAGCGGCGTGGAGGCATCTAGGTAAAAATCCGCCGAGCCAGGCCCTGGGGCTTTTCGACAGTCCTGACTTACAGCCCTAGACTTTCGCCTCATGTCTTACGCAAATAATCAACGTAACTCGGGCGATGTTAAAAAAGCTCGTCCCGCTAGAACCCTCACGCTGACTCTGGGAATCACAGCCGCATTTTTTGGCTTAGCGATCTCCATCGGAGCCACCTCCTTCAACCTAGGTTTGGATCTGCGCGGCGGTACGAGCGTCACGCTCCAACCACGCCTTGATGCGGGCCAAGAGGGTCAAGTAACTGTTGAAGCGATTGATCAAGCTGTGGCAATTATCCGCCAACGCGTGAACTCACTCGGTGTTGCTGAAGCGGAAGTAACTGCGGAAGGCACCGGAACTAATCGCCAGATTGTTATCTCTGTACCGGGAGAAACTGGCCGCCGCGTTGTTGACCTTGTCGGTCAAACTGCCGAATTGAGATTTAGACAAGTCCTTCTTGAGGCCGGTGCAATTCCTACCCCCGATGACTCAAAACTCTTAGAAGGTTCAACGCTTACGACGGAACAATCACAAGCTTTCTTAGCGCTTGATTGTACGAAGCCCGAATCCACTCTCGGTAGCGGCGGCGATGACGCAAACTCAGTCATCGTGACCTGCGATCGTTTAGGAAGTGCGCGATACATCTTGGCTCCAGCACAAGTTGTTGGTCGTGACATCAAAGGCGCTACCGCTGCAATTGACCAACAGGGTGCAAGTGGTTGGTTCGTCTCTCTTGATTTCACTGGCGATGGCACGAAGAAGTTTGGAACTCTGACCCAGAGCGTGGTCAGTCTTCCAGCCCCACAGAATCAAGTTGCAATTGTGCTCGATGGTGTTGTTGTTTCCGCGCCTCGGATCAACGAAGCAATCCTTGGAGGCAGCGCTCAGATCACAGGCAGCTTCTCACAAGTAGAGGCGCAGGATTTAGCTAATGTTCTGAAGTATGGATCGCTTCCACTCGCCTTTGATCGCGGGGAAGTACAACAAGTTTCTCCAACCTTAGGAAATGATCAATTAGTTGCTGGTTTGATTGCTGGTGGACTTGGAATGCTCCTCGTCATTCTTTACTCACTTGCTTATTACCGAGCTTTGGGAACAGTTGTTATTGGCTCATTAGCACTGGCGGCGGCTCACGTAGTTCTGCTGCTCTGGCTATTGGGAGAGTGGGTTGGTTTCACACTTACTCTTGCTGGTATCGCCGGAACCATTGTGGCTATTGGCGTCACCGCCGACTCCTTTATCGTCTACTTCGAGCGTATTCGAGATGAAATGCGAGATGGAAAACCATTGCGCGTTGCAGTTGAAACGGGATGGCAGCGTGCCCGACGCACCATCGTGGTTGCTGACTTAGTTTCAGTAATTTCGGCAGTTGTGCTCTATATCGTTTCAGTAGGAAGCGTTCGTGGCTTTGCTTTCACTCTTGGACTCACAACGATCATCGACCTCATCATCATCTTCTTCTTCACTAAACCTTTTGTGTCGTTACTTGCGAAGCGAAAGTACTTCCAGTCGGGCGCCGGTTGGTCAGGAGTCTCACCACGAAGCGTTGGCATGGCCTCAGTCGATCTATCAGGAAAGGGAGCCTAAATCATGAAGTTCTCAGGTCTTGGTGGCCGTCTCTATCGCGGCGAAACTTCAATCAACATTATCTCTGCCCGGAAGAAGTGGTACACGCTCTCTGGCGTATTCGTGGCACTGTCAATCTTTGCGCTCTCAGTTCAAGGTTTGGCACTTGGTATTGAATTCAAAGGTGGTTCTTCGTACACGGTAACAACTGCTTCAGGAACAATTGAAGAGGCTCGTGCCGCCGTAATATCTGCTGGATACACCGGGAATACCATTGTTCAAACAATTGGTAGCGACAAGATTCGTGTCCAAACCGGCGTGGTAGAGCCTGCACAATCCAATGCGATTCAGGATGCACTGGCCGCGAAGTTTGGTGTCACGATTGAATCCATCGATACGCAGAATGTTGGACCGTCCTGGGGTGAAGAAATCTCTCGTAAAGCTTTCCAAGGTTTGATTGCATTCTTGATCTGCATCATGATTTATCTGGCACTTGCTTTTGAGCCCAAGATGGCGGTTGCCGCTATCGTGGCAGTTATCCACGACGTCTTTATCACGGTTGGTATCTATGCTCTCGTGGGCTTTGAAGTGACGCCCTCAACGGTTATTGGCTTCTTAACGATTCTGGGGTACTCGCTGTATGACACGGTTGTGGTTTTCGACAAAGTACGCGAAAACACCCGTGCGATCACAAGTACCGGAAAGAGCACTTATTCGCAGGCCGCTAACCTTGCTGTTAATCAGACGATTGTTCGTTCACTCAACACGTCTTTGATTGCACTGTTGCCAGTCGCTGCGATTCTCTTTGTGGGCGCAGGCTTGCTCGGGGCGGGCACGCTGAAAGATCTTGCACTTGCACTATTTATTGGACTCATTGCTGGAACATATTCATCGATCTTCATTGCAGCGCCTCTTTTGGCAAGCTTGCGTGAACGTGAGCCAGCCATCAAAGCGCTCAATCAGCGGGTAATCGCCAAGCAGGGTGGTTCAGTGCAAGCAAACGCTTCAACTAAGAAGCGCAACAAATAGTCCTGAAGTAGCCTTAGCGCATGAACGCGCTCATCACTCCGGTCGTCCAGCGACTGCGTGATGCCAACAAAAACCTCGACACCTCTGTTGTTGAGCGCGCATTTGTTACTGCGGAGGCTGCACATCGTGGGCAACTTCGCAAAAGTGGCGATCCCTACATAACCCATCCTGTTGCGGTCGCCGAGATTTTGGTGGAATTTGGTCTGGATGCCGCCACCATTGCTGCGGCGCTTCTGCACGACACTGTTGAAGACACAAGTTATTCATCAGAGAAGTTGAGGGCCGAGTACGGTGATGAAGTTGCTTCTCTAGTTGAAGGTGTCACAAAGCTCGACAAGTTGACCTATGGCCCAACCGCTGAAGCGGAGACCGTTCGCAAAATGGTTGTAGCGATGGCGAAAGATATTCGAGTTCTGGTAATCAAACTAGCTGACCGTCTTCACAACGCGCGTACATGGCAGTACGTCGACCCTGAATCATCAGCCCGTAAAGCGCGTGAAACTCTGGATATCTATGCACCTCTTGCTCACAGACTAGGTATGAACGCCGTCAAGTGGGAACTCGAGGACCTCTCCTTCAAATTTCTTGAGCCAAAGAAATTCGAAGAGATTGAAAGATTGGTTATTGAACGCAATCCTTCACGTGAAAAACTCACCAATGACGTGATCGCGGTAGTGGAAGAGGATCTCACGAAGGAGGGAATTGCGGCGCAAGTTACTGGGCGACAGAAACACCTCTATAGCGTTTATCAGAAGATGGTGGTGCGTGGCCGAGAATTTAACGATATCTATGATCTCGTCGGAATTCGCATCTTGGTTAACGATGTCCGTGATTGCTATGCAGTTCTTGGCTCGATACATGCTCGCTGGAATCCAGTCCCTGGCCGATTCAAAGATTACATCGCGATGCCGAAGTTCAATCTCTATCAGTCGCTTCACACAACCGTGATTGGCCCAACTGGGAAAGCGGTCGAGATTCAGATCCGCACTCATGATATGCACCGCCGAGCGGAATACGGTATTGCTGCACACTGGAAGTACAAACTTGGCTCTGCGTCAAGATCCGCCGACTCCCCAGACATGCTTTGGCTCAAGCAACTACACGAGTGGCAACAAGAAACATCAGATGTAACTGAGTTTCTAGAAGCTCTCAGATTTGATCTGCGAACTCCGGAAGTATTTGTCTTCACCCCTAAAGGCAGTGTTATTGCGCTGCCGGCAGGGTCTACTCCGGTTGATTTCGCGTATACCGTGCATACAGAAGTTGGTAACAGATGTATCGGTGCAAAAGTGAATGGAAAGTTAGTTTCTTTGGAAGCCCCACTTGCCAATGGCGATGTCGTGGAAGTTGTTACCAATAAGGGCGAAAACGCAGCCCCCAGCCGAGATTGGCTTAATTTTGTTAAATCGCCTCGAGCGCGTTCCAAGATCAAGGCGTGGTTTACGAAAGAGCGACGTGAAGAAGCGATTGAGGCTGGCAAAGAATCTATCGCACGACAAATGCGTAAAGCTGGCATGCCACTTCAAAAAATCTTGGGCGGCCACACTATGTTGCAACTTGCTCATGACCTGAACTATCCGGATATTGAATCGATGTATGCCGCGGTAGGGGATGGCCATATCTCAGCGGCCCACGTGATTGATCGCTTAGAGAATTCTTTAGGGCTGGAAGAGACGCATGACACTCCACTGCTTGAGAATTTGGTTACTGGAGCAGCGGCTCGTTCGGCCCGTCGTAGCGCGAGTGGAATACAAGTTGAGGGCGTTGAAGATGTCTTAGTTAAGTTGGCGCGTTGTTGCACGCCAGTTCCTGGAGATGCGATTACGGGCTTTATCACTCGTGGAAATGGTGTGTCGATTCATCGCACCGATTGTGTCAATGTTGCAGATCTAAAATTCCATCAAGGCGATCGCATAGTCAAAGTAAAGTGGGACCTATCAGCAAAGTCTGTGTTCTTAGTTAATATCCAAATTGAAGCGCTGGATCGCGCTCGATTGCTCTCCGATATCACTCGCACGTTATCCGACCAACAAGTAAATATTCTGCATGCAGCTGTGAATACAACAAAAGATCAAGTAGCTTTTTCGCGCTTTACCTTTGAGATGGCAGATGCTTCGCATCTCGACGCGGTTCTATCGGCGGTACGTCGAATAGAGGGCGTTTACGATGTTTATCGAGTTACAAACAACTAAGCCGTAGTGAAATCAGCAAGACCTTTTTGAGCCTCACTTAGCCACATTCGGCGCGCTGCAGCAGCTTCGCGATGTTCAGAAGCTTTCTTTGTATCGCCGGCAGCTTCAGCCTTAGCAGCTTTAGCTTCGTAATCTGCTACTGCGTTCATCAATTGATTGACCACATCATTGGCGCGTGCGCGAGCGCCAGGGTCACTTCTGCGCCATTGCTCTTGTTCGGCTTCTTTGAGAGTCATCTCAACGGTATCTACGCGCTTATCAAGCGAGCTTCTCTTCTTACGATCGATCATGCCAACTTTGGAGAGTTTGTTACGAAGATCGCGGAACTTGCGACGAGCGTCGTCGAGATTAGTGATGGGCAATAACGCTTCAATTTCAGCGACCAGAGCTTCGCGCTTTTCGAGGTTGGCGGCCATAGATTCGCCGCGTTTTTCTAGGTCAGCATTCTTAGCGGCAAAAAATGTATCTTGCGCCGCTTTGAAGCGTGTCCACAACTTTGCGTCGTCATTTTTCTTACCGCGCCCAGTAGCTTTCCATTCATCCATCAGGGACTTGTAGCGTCGAGCAGTTGCTACCCAGTCAGTTGAGGTTGCGAGAGATTCTGCCTCTGTGACGATACGTTCCTTGGTGTTCTTGACCTCACTTTGTTGCTGTGTCAAGGATGCAAAGTGAGTACGACGTCGCTTATCAAATTTATTGCGAGCACTCGAGAAGCGCTTCCAAAGATCTCCATCAGTTTTCTTGTCGAGGCGTGGAGCCTTCTTCCATTCATCTAGTAATACCTTGAGACGCTCGCCGGTCGCCTTCCAGCTTGTTGAATCGACTAAAGATTCCGCTTCAACGACGAGAGCTTCCTTTGCGGCGATTGAAGCTGCGCGTTTAGCAGCTTTCACTTCAGCCTCTGCGGCCTTCTTTGCTTCATATGCAGGACGATGTTCGTCAATTAGTGGAGGAATTTGCTCGAGAGAACTGCGCAAGGCTTCAAGATTGCCAACGCCGTTGAGGTGTTCAATCTGGTTGCGAAGTTTCTTTACCGCATCGTGAGCATCTTCAGGAACCATTGCGCCGCTGATGATGCGAGCTGCTAGAAGAGCAACTTCGGAGGCGACAATCTCAAATTTTCTTACGAAGTAGGCCAGAGCTTCTTCGGCAGTCTTGCCAGGGTATGAACCGACAACCTTTTCGCCTTCGCTGGTTCGAACGTAGACCGTGCCACTCTCATCGACTCGACCAAACTTTGCGGGATCTCCAATGAGGGCTGCCGCAGCAGAATTTGGGAGTGATTGTTGATTATCGAGGGATTCCATGATGGCCTAACTTTCTCGAACGTTGCGCGCCTTGAACTGGTCAATGGCGTTATGGGTTCAGCGGTTGGTAAGGGCTACAAGGTACCCGCATCACAGCCTGCTGTAAAAACCCCCTCGTAAAGCCCCCTTCCTCAGGGTAATTCGGGGCAATCTTGGGAGAATCGCCCCATGGCCTTGTTGGTAGATCGAGTAGTTGCACCGTACTACCAGACCAATTGTTGGATCATCGCCCCGGGCCGAGGCCACTCATGTGTAGTCGTTGATCCTGGAATCGATATTCCAAACATCAACCGACAACTTCGCGAGAAACTCGAAGCGCATCAGCTATCAATTGGCGCAGTATTGATAACGCATGGACACCTGGATCACACGTTCTCTCTCATCACAACATCCGATGATTTTCTCGATGTTGATTGTTACGTTCATGACGCAGATCGCGATCTGCTTCAGTTTCCAGAAAGAGCGATGGGTGATCAAAGTAAAGCTCTTGTACATGAGCTCAAGGGCTCCGTCGGAACTTCACTTCAATTCAGCGAGCCCTCTCGAACATGGTCGATTACCGAAGATAGTGTGATGAAACTAGGTGAAATGAAGTTTCGCATGATCCACGCTCCCGGTCATACACCAGGTTCTCTGGTTGCAGAGGTTAATGACGAAGTTCTGATCAGCGGAGATGTTCTCTTTAAGGGCTCAATCGGGAGAACAGATTTACCACGGGGTTCCATGCGTGACATGGAGAGCACGCTCCGTGAGAAAATAGCGACGTTGCCAGAAGATCTTCGGGTTCTTCCCGGCCATGGCGACGAAACGGTTATGAAACAAGAGTTTTTGTCCAACTCCTATTTGAAGGCAGCGATGGAAGGAAGATTGCAATGACGGCAAAGTTCCAGGCGCCTAAGGGCGTCTCTGAATATTTCCCACCTCGCTCAAATCTTTTTGAACATGTGGCGCGTACTCTGATATCGCCTGCCCTCGCGTCCGGTTACGAACCTATTGAGCTTCCTATTTTCGAAGATACCGAGTTATTTACCCGAGGAGTGGGCGAATCCACCGATGTTGTCTCGAAAGAGATGTATACCTTTGAGGATCGAGGAGGTAGATCCATCACGCTGCGACCGGAAGGAACTGCGGGCGTGATGCGAGCGGTCATCGAACATAACTTGGATCGAGGCCAACTTCCAGTAAAGCTCTATTACAAAGGGCCCTTTTTCCGAGCGGAGCGGCCGCAAGCGGGTCGATATCGTCAGTTCTATCAAGTCGGCATTGAAGCCATTGGCATTAGTGATCCATATCTTGATGCGGAAGTGATTGCAATTGCATACGACGGATATAGAAAGCTCGGGCTCAAAGAATTTGTTCTTCACATTACCTCGCTTGGTGATAGCGAATCGAGAAATGCGCATCGGGTTGATTTAGTCCAATACATTCAATCTCTTCATCTCGATGAAGAGACCCAGAAGCGCGCCGAGAAGAACCCACTCAGATTATTTGACGATAAACGAGCTGAGATTCAAAAAGCTATGAGTAAAGCCCCAATCCTGCTCGATTATTTAAATAGTGAAAGCAGAGAAAACTTTGCAACGGTGCAGAACGCGTTGAACTCCATCGGAATTCCATTTGAGGTAAATCCCACAATGGTACGTGGCCTTGATTATTACACTGGCACAACTTTTGAATTTGTTCATCGCGGTCTTGGTGCGCAATCTGGAATTGGCGGGGGAGGTAGATACGACGGCCTGATGGAAGTTCTCGGCGGACAAGAACTTTCTGGAATCGGATTTGGCCTAGGAATTGATCGGGTAATTCTGGCAATGGAGGCTGAAGGAGTTATCCCCGCTGAACTGAAATATACGGATCTCTTTATTGTGCCTTTAGGATCGCAGGCGCGTGATGCGGCATTTTTGTTGGCTCATGAGTTAAGAACTCACGGTTTTGTAGTAGAACAGAGTTATGGCGATAGAGCCCTCAAAGGTGCGATGAAGGCGGCTGATAAGTCTGGAGCTCGCTTTTCGATTGTTCTTGGAGATGCAGAATTAGCCTCGGGAACGGTAGAGCTCAAGGAGATGGCCACAGGTGAGGCGCTTTCCGTTAC
>JACCEB010236965.1_pt1 | contig 10048 bp, 9 predicted proteins | sample 7454761 | NCBI WGS metagenome assembly JACCEB01 (sample SAMN15323454, study PRJNA562643) | freshwater metagenome | isolation source: river surface water | place: USA:Blue River Watershed | collected 2017-08-18
ATCACGAGACCGATGCGGGTGCGCTTGAGCAGCAGCCAGATCGCGCCCAGCATCAGCAGCGCCACGGCCATCATGAAGCCGCGGTACATCGGGAAGGACATCGAATACAGCGTGAACAGCGGGCCATCGAGCGCGGCCGGGATGCGGTAAGGGACGGCGGCCCTGCCCCAGATCATCTGCACCACTTCGACGATCACGTACGACAGCCCGAAAGTGAACAGGAGCTCCGACACATGGCCGTGCTTGTGCACGACACGCAAGCCGAAGCGCTCGATCGCCGCGCCTATCAGTCCGACGACCAGCGGTGCCACCACCAGCGCCGCCCAGAAGCCGAGTGCCTCGCTGGTCGCATAACCGACATAGGCGCCCAGCATGTAGAAGCTGGCGTGCGCGAAATTGAGCACGCCCATCATGCTGAAGATCAGCGTCAGGCCGGACGACAGCATGAACAACAGCAGCCCATAGGACAGGCCGTTGAGCAGCGAGATCAGCGTGAATTCCAAAGGCGGTCCGTGGCGCTCAGGTCAGGTCACAGTGGGCATGGTCGGGCGGCTGCCCGGCTCAGGCCGTCGGCAACTTGTGATCGCGATAGGTTTCGCGGATCTTGTTCTTCAGGATCTTGCCGGTCGCTCCCAGGGGCAGCGCGTCAGCGAAGACCACATCGTCCGGCGTCCACCATTTGGCGATCTTGCCGTCGTAGAACCGGATCAGCTCTTCCTTGCTGACATCCATGCCGGCTTTTTTCACCACCACCAGCAAGGGGCGCTCGTCCCACTTCGGGTGGTAGACGCCGATGCAGGCGGCCATCGCGACGGCCGGGTGCGCGACGGCGATGTTCTCGAGGTCGATCGAGCCGATCCATTCGCCGCCGGACTTGATCACATCCTTGCTGCGGTCGGTGATCTGCAAATAGCCATCCGGGTCGATCACGGCCACGTCGCCGGTCGGGAACCAGCCATCCTGCAGCACGTCGCCGCCTTCGCTCTTGAAGTAGCCGGATACCACCCAAGGCCCCTTGACCAGCAGGTTGCCGTAGGTCTTGCCATCCCAGGGCAGTTCCCTGCCATCGTCATCGACGATCTTCATGTCCACACCGTAGATGGCGCGGCCCTGCTTCTCGAGGATGGCTTGCTGCTCATCGTCCGACAGCCCGAGGTGGCTGGCCAGCAGCGTGCAGGCGGTGCCGAGCGGCGACATTTCCGTCATGCCCCAGGCATGCACGACCTCGACGCCATAGGTGTGGCGCAGGGTCTTCATCATCGCCGGCGGGCAGGCGGAGCCGCCGATCACGGTACGGCGGAAGGTCGAGAATTTCAGATTGTTCTGGCCAACGTAGTTCAACAAGCCCAGCCACACGGTCGGCACGCCGGCCGAGAAGCTGACCTTTTCTTGTTCAAACAATTCATACAGCGACTTGCCATCCAGCGCGGGGCCGGGGAAGACCATCTTTGCGCCGGTCAGCATCACCGAATACGGCAAGCCCCAGGCATTGACGTGGAACATCGGCACCACCGGCAGCACGACGTCGCGTGCCGACACGTTCAGCGAATCGGGCAAGGCCGATGCGAACGAGTGCAGGATGGTCGAGCGATGCGAATACAGCGCACCCTTGGGATTGCCCGTCGTGCCCGAGGTGTAGCACAGGCTGGAGGCCGAGTTTTCATCAAACAGGGGCCATTCCAGTTCGTCGGATTCGGCGGCCAGCAAATCTTCGTAGCACAGCAGGTTCGGGATCTTCGCATCCTTCGGAAGATGGTCGCGGTCGCACATGGCCACGAAGCCCTTGATGGTCTTGGCCAGCGGGGCGACGGCCTCGATGATGGGCGTGAAGCTCAGGTCGAAGAACAGGTATTGGTCTTCGGCGTGATTGGCGATGTAGGCAATCTGCTCCGGATGCAGGCGCGGGTTAACCGTGTGCAGCACCGAGCCGATGCCGGACACCGCGTAATACGCCTCCAGGTGGCGGTAACCATTCCATGCCAGCGTGGCGATGCGGTCGCCCATGGTCGCGCCCAGCTTCTTGAGCGCATTAGCGAGCTGGCGCGAGCGGCGGTGGCAGTCGCGATAGGTATAACGGTGGATGTCGCCCTCGACCCGGCGCGAGACGATTTCGACATGCGGGTAATAGCGGTCGGCATGCTGGATCAGCGTGGAGATGAGCAGCGGCTGGCTCATCATGCGGCCCATCAAGGGGCTCTGCGGGTACTGCGACATGGTGTCTCCTGGGGGCGAATTTGTGTCTGCCGGGTAAGTCGGCTTATTCACGGATTTTTGTGCGGCAATTGTCTTTCGGTCAACAGCTTTCTATCTTGCGTTGCAACAAGAAGCTGCCCGAACGGGTTTTTGCCGCCCGGCGTCAACTGCGATAGCCGGGATCAAGGCGCTCCAGCCTGCGCAACAGCGCCGGCCACGCGAGCGAGCCATATTGAGAGTTCGTTACCTGCTGCGCCTGCTTCATCGCATTGTCGATAATGCCTGTGCCGATCTGCGTCAGCGGCGTGCCACCTGCCATCGCTCGAACCTGTATCGTGCACGCGGCTTCGAAGATGTACATGTTGAGGAAGGCATCGGCCACGGTCTTGCCGACGGTCAGGAGCCCGTGGTTGCGCAGCATCAGGAAAGTCTTGTCCCCGAAATCGGCAACCAGCCGCGGCTTTTCGTCATCATTCAGTGCCAGTCCTTCATAGCCGTGGTACGCGAGGCTGTTCAGCACGAAAATCGATGGCTGCGAAATCGGCAGCACGCCCGCCTCCTGCGCGGCGACCGCGGCGCCGTTGAGACTATGGGTATGCAGCACGCAGATCGCATCGTCGCGCGCTTCATGGATCGCCGAATGGATGGTGAAGCCGGCCGGATTGATCGGGAATGGCGAATCGTCGAGCTTGTTGCCGTGCAAGTCGATCTTCACCAGCGATGACGCGGTAATCTCATCGAACATCATCCCGTAGGGATTGATCAGGAAGGCGTGGCCATCGCCGGGGATGCGCGCAGTCAGGTGGGTAAAGACCAGGTCGCTCCAGCCGAAATCGGCCACCAGCCGGTAACAGGCAGCCAGATCGACGCGCATCTGCCACTCTTCCGGCGACACGCGTTGCTGCAGCGAGGGGATGTCCAGGCGTTCAGGGGCGTTCATGTGAAGTCACCTCTTCTCTGTCAAAATGGCGCCGTCTCCTGGCTGCCGATATTGAACGGGTTATTACCGCTGTGGTTTGTGGCGCGGTGGTTTTTAGCGCGGTGCTTTAGAGCGCTATGCTTTATCGCGCTGTGCTTTGTAACACGCTTTTGTCATGCAGTTTTGTACCGCTGTCGCCAGCCATCCTAGCAGAACGTTCCAATGAATTCTCCCAACGGCTTGCCTGCCACCCTGTTCCGCCTCCACGAACTGTCGCTCGCCAACAGCTTTGCGCGATTGCCGGCGGCTTTCTACACCCGGCTACAATCGACGCCGCTGCCCTCGCCTTATCTCGTCTGCGGCAGCGATGAAGCGGCCCGGCTCATCGGGCTGGACCCGGCCAGCTTCGATGACCCTCAGTTCGTCGAGGTCTTCAGCGGCAATGCACAATTGCCGGCCTCGCTGCCCCTGTCGGCGGTCTATTCCGGACATCAGTTCGGGGTCTGGGCCGGCCAGCTCGGCGATGGCCGAGCGATCCTGCTCGGTGAAGTGCCGATAGCCTCAATGACCGAGACTGCGACGACGGTCCCGGCAGCCGAGGTGCTGGGCGCACCCGGCGACCCGTCGGGCGTCATCGAGCTGCAGCTCAAGGGGGCCGGCAAGACGCCGTACTCGCGCATGGGGGACGGCCGAGCGGTGCTGCGCTCGTCGATCCGCGAATTCCTGTGTTCGGAAGCGATGGCCGGCCTCGGTATACCGACCACGCGTGCGTTGTGCGTGATCGGCTCGGACATGCGCGTGATGCGCGAGATGCCGGAATCGACGGCCGTCGTTACCCGCATGGCGCCCAGCTTCGTGCGCTTCGGCTCTTTCGAGCACTGGTTCTACAACGACCGCAAGACCGAGCTGACAACGCTGGCCGATTTTGTCCTTGCGCGTCATTACCCGTGGCTGCTGGATGAAGCCAACCCCTACCAGGCCCTGCTGCGCGAAGTCACGCGCCGCAGCGCGGAACTGGTCGCGCAATGGCAGGCCGTGGGCTTCATGCATGGGGTGCTCAATACGGACAACATGTCCATTCTCGGCCAGACGCTGGACTACGGCCCTTATGGCTTCATGGAAGCCTATGACCCGGCCCACATCTGCAACCATACCGATGCACAAGGGCGCTACTCGTACCGCATGCAGCCGCGCATCGTCGAGTGGAATTGCTATGCACTCGGACAGGCGCTATTGCCGCTGATCGGTGAAGTCGACGATGTATATGAAGCGCTGGGCGTGTTCAAGACCGCGTATGCCGACAAGATGGATGGGCTGTGGCACGCCAAGCTCGGGCTGGCCAGCCGTCAGGAAGGCGATGCGGCGCTGATCGAGAAGCTGTTTGGCATACTCGCTGCCAGCCGCGTGGATTTCCCGATGTTCTTCCGCCAGCTGTCCGGGCTGACGACCGAGACCGCAACGCAGGCCCCGGCGGATGCAGCATCAGCTGGACAAACAGCTGCACAGGGCGCCGGATCAAACGCTTCGCGCCAGCATGCCGGCGACGAAGCCCTGCGCGACCTGTTCATCGACCGCGACGCCTTTGATGCGTGGTCAGTAGAATATCGGCAGCGGCTGCGTGCCGAAGGCAGCGTGGATGCCGAGCGGCGCGTGGCCATGAACCGGGTCAACCCGAAATACATACTGCGTAATTACCTGGCGCAAGTCGCCATTGCCAAAGCCGAGCAAAAGGATTTTTCCGAGGTGAAGAGGCTGCTGGACATCTTGCGCCGGCCTTACGACGAACAAGACGGCAACGACATCTACGCAGCCTTGCCGCCCGACTGGGCCGCCGGCATCGAAGTCAGCTGCTCATCCTGAGGGCAAGGAGTTATCAATGAATGACAAGAAAGTCGTGCGCACCGACGCCGAGTGGCGTGCGATGCTGGATCCGATGGCCTATGAAGTGACGCGTCATGCCGCGACCGAACGCGCGTTCACCGGCCATTTTTGGGATCACCACGAGGCCGGCATCTATACCTGCGTCTGCTGCGACACGCCGCTGTTCGAATCCGATGCCAAGTTCGACTCCGGCTGTGGCTGGCCGAGCTACTTCAAGGCGCTCGACCCGGCGCATGTGGCGGAGCGCATCGACCGCAGCCATGGCATGGTGCGCACCGAAATCCTGTGTAACATCTGCGACGCGCACCTGGGACATGTGTTCCCGGATGGTCCGCCGCCGACCGGGCTGCGCTATTGCATCAATTCGGCGGCACTGAAGTTCACGCCGCGCGGCTAAGCGCTCTGAGAATCACGCTGACATTCACGCTGACATTCACGCTGGCATTCACCCAACCACAAAGGAAACCGTTTGAAGAAGCTGTTGTTCGACCTGTTCCCGGTCATCCTGTTTTTCATCGTATTCAAGATCGCCGGCGCGCATCCCGAGGCGGCACAGGCGCTCGGCAGCCAGTACTTGTCGGCACTGGTATCGGGCGGCGAAGTCACACTCAAGCAAGCTCCCATCCTGCTGTCGACGGCGGTGGCGATCATCGCCACCTTTGCGCAAGTGCTGTGGCTGCTGCTGCGCCGCCATCCGGTCGACAAAATGCTGTGGGTATCACTAGCCATCATCGTCGTGTTCGGTGGCGCGACCATCTATTTCCACGATGAGCAATTCATCAAATGGAAACCCACGGTGCTCTACTGGTGCTTTGCTTCGACGCTGCTGCTCGCGCCGCTGCTGTTCGGTAAAAATTTGATGCGTTCTCTGATGGGTCAGCAACTTCAATTGCCCGATCCGGTATGGTCGCGCCTCAACCTCGCGTGGGGCTTGTTCTTCGCAGTGATGGGCGTGGTCAACCTGTATGTGGCGTTCAACTTCCCGCTCGACGTCTGGGTCAACTTCAAGCTCTTCGGCTTTCTCGGGCTGATGATCGCCTTCGTCATTGCCCAAAGCCTCTACCTGTCGCGTTACATGAAGGAAGCCGAATGAACCGCCCGCAACGTATCCGGGAACTGCTGGCCGCAGGCCTCACCACCGAAGACATCGACATCATCGACGAATCCCACCTGCATGCAGGCCATGCCGGTGCGGCCTCCGGTGGCGGACACTACCGACTCCGTGTGATTTCCACCCGTTTCGAAGGTGTTAACAAAGTCGGCCGTCATCGGCTGGTGTATGATTGCCTGCGCGAGATGATGCAAAAAGACATACACGCTCTCGCAATGACGCTGCTGACTCCTTCCGAGGCCCAGGCTGCCTGACAACGCAATACCTAACCCGTAACCAACCCAGAACATGAAGAACCTGAATTCCGCGCGCCTCGTGCTGGCGCTCGTTGCTGCCGTTGCCCTTCCTGCCGTCGCCCAGAATGTCGCCGTCGTCAACGGCAAGGCCATCCCGACCTCGCGCGTTGATGCCATGGTCAAGCAGATGGTTCAGCAAGGCCAGAAAGATTCGCCGGAAATGCGCGCGATGATCAAGGATGAACTGATCAACCGCGAGGTCCTCGCACAGGAAGCCGACCGTCAGGGCGTCGCCAACCGTCCGGAAATCAAGAACCAGATCGACCTCGCCCGCCAGTCCATCGTGATCCGCGCGCTGGCGCAGGAGTTCGTCGCGAAGAACCCGGTCAAAGATGAAGAACTGAAGGCCGAGTACGACAAGTTCAAGGCCACCCAATCGGGCAAGGAATACCGCGCGCGCCATATCCTGGTCGAGAAGGAAGATGAAGCCAAAGGCATCATCACCAAGCTCAAGGGCGGCGCCAAGTTCGAAGAACTGGCCAAGACCTCGAAGGACCCGGCATCGGGCGCCCAGGGTGGCGACCTCGGCTGGGCACCGCAAGACGCCTTCGTGAAGCCGTTCTCGGACGCGATGGTCGGCCTGAAAGCCGGCGAAATCACCCAGACCCCGGTGCAGACCCAGTTCGGCTATCACGTGATCAAGCTGGAAGAAGTGCGTGACGCACAGCTGCCGTCCTTCGACGACGTGAAGGGCCAGATTGCCGAATCGCTGCAACAGCGCAAGCTGCAGGAATTCCAGCAAGGCCTGAAGAAGAAGGCCAAGATCCAGTAAGCTCGGATCCTGCGAAAAAACAAGGCACCTGCGGGTGCCTTTTTCTTTGCGCAACCGCGCATCGCAAAAATCCGTGCGCGCACGGCACCATGCAGCGATTCCCGTAACACAGCAGCGTTTGCCCAAACCTGCCGTCGCGCGGCCCGACACCCATGTTGAGAACAGCGCTGCATTTTGCCCGTACCCGCGTGAACCGTCTGCGTAGCCCTGGCATGGCGCTCCGTCATCCGCCTGCCCTTGCGCCGGCGCGTCCGCCCGGCCTTTCATCTGTACGCACGCGACAACCAGCGACATCTGCGCCGGCACCGGCACTGGCACCTGCACCGCTGGCGCAGCTTTCTCCCAAAATTGAACAGTTCAGGCGCGAGGCAATCGGCTTGCTCGGGGCGGAGCCACGATGGTCGTCCAGGGCGGCCGCCCGGCTGGCCTTGCGCCAGCAACTTGAGCGCGAACTGGCCCTCTGCCCGACCACGCCGCTCGCCCCTGCTCCTGCCCCTGCTTCAACGGGAACGCCTGCACCCGCCAACGGCGAGGTGCGGCCGACCAGCGCCAACGACCGCTGGTTCATGCAGGAACTGCTGCAGGGAATGCGCGCCTTCGACAACTACTATCTGCTGAGCTACGACGTCGATGGCGGGCAGCCGTTGTCGCAGGCTCTGCTACCGGCACACAGGCGCATGCTGCAAGCCGCAGCACAAGATGCATTCCGTACGGCCAGCGATGCGGACTGGCAAAGGCTGCTGACCATCGTCCATCCCGACGTGCTGAGCCTGTTGCCCTCGTCGATGCTGGCAGCACGCTCACCCGCTGTATCAGCCAACGCGGCCAGCGCCTCCAGCGCGCCCGGCAGCGCTCAGCGCACCGGCCTTGCCGATGACAACAGGCTCAGCATCAACGAATTCCTCGCACTGGTCGATTACCTCCATCCCCATACCTGCCACTACCTCGTGATCAACGCCGGACTGCGCCTGTCCCGCTTCTGGGGTGTGGAGGGCATTGCGCAGGCATCTGCGCTGTTGCGCGAGCCCTACCTGAGCGCGCTGCACAAGTTGTCGCGCAGTGGGCTGTTTACCGATGGCAGCGGGCTGTATGCGAAGGGCGTGGTCGCACGGGGGCATGCGGGCCGCCTGTCAGAGACGCTGAATTTCCTCGCGAGCCGTGGCGGCCGGGTGCTGCCGCCGCATCCCTTGTCGGCCACCCGCTGGCAGCAGCAATCGTTTGCGCTGCAGCCGGGTCGGCCGGAGGACACCACGATCCTGCTGAAAGTGCCACAAGCGATCGATGTCACTCCTTTCCATGGATCGCTGGGGAAGTCGCTCGGCGAGGTGATCCTGCTGCCCCAGCCGCTGCGCTTGACCGATGCCGGTGCAGCGCCGCGGCCGCCCGGTGCCGCCGCCCACGTGCCGGTCTACTGGCTGGAAGCCCTGGAGCCCGTGCTCAGCCAGCGGCAGGCACGCGGCGTTGTATCGAACATCGAACAAATCATGTAAGGAGGTTACAAACGGCGCTCACCGCGCCGTTCGATGAGCGACAGTTCTTAAGATGGATACATCGTCGGCGCCCCTTCATCGCCTTTCAAGGGGCAACGCATGATTCCGAACCGCATCAAGACCCGACTTCGTACCCGTTCACATCGCTCGCTGCGTCCCGGGGAAACGACACCGTCCCTGACCTCGACCGGTCGCGCCGGGCAGGGAAACGTACCTCGCATGGTGACATTCTCCGCGCAAGGTGCGAAGCGCTTCATCGAAGGCATCCTGTACGGCTCATCACGCCACACCACATCGCGTGTGGACCTGCAGCGCGAGGCCTTCAAGCGCCGGCACGACGCGCTGAGCCTGCAGCAGGCTTACTTCGAGGACCTGCTCGATTTGTCGCCGTCACGCCGCCACGAGCGCGAATGGCCGTCTGACGAGCCGGTGATCCGCTTCGACAAGCAGGCCTATGACCGCATCAGCAGCTGGATACGGCCGGACCGCAAGGATCCCTCGATACAGTGGCTGATGGGTGGCATCAAGAGTGCGCTGACCACCTGCGGACAGGTGCTGCCCGCGGGCGCATTGCCGGCCGAGGTCTGGGACGAAGATGTGCCGGTCACCCTCGCCAACCTCGCCTACCAGCATGTCATGTCGAGCAACAAGGTGCGCTATCAGGAGCGCCTGCCTGCGGATGCATCGCCGCAGCAGATTGAGGCATTGCGAGCCCGGAAGCGCCAGGAACTGGAAGCCCGGCAAAGCGGCGGTTCGCCGCTGACCTCCTTTACCGTGCGCCCGCCGATGGAAGACAAGCTCGAGGCCTGGGGCGATGGCGGAACCCGTATCGAATTGCAGGGGCAGTCGGCGAACCTGATCGGGCCTTTCCGTCTGGCGTGGATGATCCGGGAGTTTGCCAACGCGCCCGGCATCGACGAACCGGTCGATTTCGCGTGGCGAGAGGATCGCGGCTGCTTCCCGGATCCGGCGTGTGCCGGCGTGCGCAAGATGGAGCGCCTGCTGGCCGACATCGGCATCGACCCCGACGGCCGCTGGACGCGACGCGAAAAGGCGGTGTTCTATGCGCTGGTCGCTGACGAACACCTGCTGATCGGCGTGCCGCCGGCAGGCTCGGCAGCCATCGTCGAGAACCGCAAATCCGAGTAAAGCCAGCGCCCTGTCCCCGGACAGCGGGCGCCGGGCGCGCCCCAAAAAAGCAAAGGCACCCGAGGGTGCCTTTGCTTTTTACTGCGTCGGTGAATCAGCTTGACGCCTTATCAGATCGTTCAGCCAACCCACTTGCGCGCGTTGCGGAACATGCGCATCCACGGCGAATCCTCGCCCCAGCCATCCGGATGCCAGGAATGCGTGACCGTGCGGAACACGCGCTCCGGGTGCGGCATC
>JACCEB011782511.1_pt1 | contig 10047 bp, 4 predicted proteins | sample 7454761 | NCBI WGS metagenome assembly JACCEB01 (sample SAMN15323454, study PRJNA562643) | freshwater metagenome | isolation source: river surface water | place: USA:Blue River Watershed | collected 2017-08-18
AGGCGAAGTTAACCTGTGAACCCTCGCGGAACTTCGTGTCCGCAACAACAACCGTCTTCGCGGAGAGGTTTACCTCACCCACATCAAAGAAGGTCTTCATTACCGACAACTCGTTTCCTGCCGTTGCAGTAAACTTCGAACCGTACTCTTCCTTGTTCCAAATGACCTTCACTCGCGTCTCTAACTCGTCAATCGAGACTTCCCGAATAGAGGAAGATTCCGGAACAGGACCACCAATCCGGATATTGCCTTTCCGACCATCAAGAACCACCGTGTCCGATCGGATGAAGCTCTTATCTAGTTTAATGACATCAACATTATCACTACCCCCGCGCGCCGTAAGGGACACCAAGTCGTACGACAGGAACCCTGTCCCATAAATATCAAGCGTATCTCCAATGATTTTCGCAACGGATTCCCCCGAGGAACCCTGCGAGCTCGGCGTCATCGTGATCAGCAAGCTCAACTCGTCATCCACATCAATGGCGGCATCCGGCACAGATGTCGGAGAGGGCGCAGAGGTCGATTGCCCTAAACTAAGTTTAGATTCCGCATCCAAAGAAACCGAATCGCCCGTCAAATCCGTCGAGTTAATCAGAATCGATCCAGCCTTGGAACGGATACTTAATACACCATCGAACGATTCAGGATGAGCGTTCCCCAAGGCAGCCAACCCAAACTGACCATCTCCCTGCGGATCAGAAACTTTCGAATCCTTAATGGTCACATCTCCCGAAGCACTAATCGAAATCCAGCCCGAGGCAACCAACCCCACAGTCGAGAGCTCAACGGAAGGGGCCGAAATCACTAAGCCTCCCGCGCCTGACACCTGCGCGACCTCAACCCCAGTCTGTGTCGCATCGAGATTCACCTGAACTCTGCCCCCCGCCAAATCCGATTCCCCAAGCACTTTGGTCACAACCGCAGATTCCCCTCCAAAAACCGGAGCAATGATTCGCCAACCCTCCTGCAAGCCCGCTACAGAACCCACTGGCGTGAGATTAGTGGACCCGTCCGTCAAACGAAACCGCTGCTGCAAGCCCCCAACCGATAACACCACCTCAGCAGAGTAAACTCCGTCTTTCACCAAGCCGTACTCAGCCCCTAACCGATTGAGTCGGCCTTTCAGCTCACTCGAAAAAAAAGGCGCCGTCGACAACGTTGCCACCCCGTCAGAAACCGAGATGGTAGCGCCCGCCGGAATCAACTGGTCCACCGTGGACGTCACTTCACCTGACGAAATACCAATCTCCGAAGCAACCGGCGCCAACACACGCGATTCCTGCGTCGACTCGAACGACGTCGCAAACTCCGCCTGATACAGGTTCGATACGATCACCGAAGAAATCTTCAGTGGAGCCTTGGATCCCCCACCCTTCGCAGCCAGCGTCGCGGCATCCAACCCCGATCCCAGCTGATAAAAACCAACCTCCGGCAAATCAGCATCAATCCGGATTAACCCGCGCGACGTCGAAACAGAGTCCCCCGAAAGCACGCCAGACTCCGCCGGTTTACCAAAAAGCAACGTCGTACCTGCCACAAAATGAACCGGACGCCGATTATCGCCCCCAACAAGGTCCTCCATCGGCCACACCACCAAGTTGTCTACCCCAATCTCCATCGATCGCATCGACGCGATGACCACATGATCGACCGGCGCCGACGGCAAAACAGAAAGAAGACCCTCATTCGGAGAGATGACGACCGTGTCACCCAAACTGAGCTGGGTGGTCTGTCCGTCGGAGATTCGCCCAGCCAAGGCACCCACCGTCCTCGGCAACAACAACCCAGACTCCGCCCGCCCCTTCCCATCAAGGAGGAAAATCGAAGGACTCGGCGCCGCAATCTGGTCGATAATCGCCAACGCAGAGGTCGTTGCCTGAAGATACGCCAAATCAAACTTATCATCCGTTCGCTTGCTTTCGTCCTGTTTCGCTTGGACGTACGTGGCAACCACCGTCGAATCCACCTTGAACGCTTTGTCCGCAGAATCTCCAATAAACAAACCAGTTGCGACTAACCCCCCCTTTTCCAACTCCGCTTGCTGCCGCGCAATCGCGGCCTCAATCTTCGGCATGGAAGCAAGGGGCTGAGAAAACCCGTTCACAAGCTTTGATCCGCCCGCCGTTCCAGAAACGGAAAAGTTCAAAGGTTGAGCCAATGGCTGCCCCGGAGTAGCAAACGTCATCTGCCCCGCCCCCAAAGAGACAGCTGGGGCGCCCGGCTGCTGAACCGAGGCCTTCCCCTCCAACGTCATCACCTTAAATCCACCCGCCTGCGTCGCGCTCACCGCAAGCGTCGTCCCCAAAACAGCCGCCGTAGCCCCCTCACTTTTCACCGTCCCTCCACCCTTGCCCGTCGGCGAATGAAACAGGAGCGATCCTTTCTTCAGATTCACCTCACGTCCCGAACCCGCAAAAGAAAACGCTGTGTTCGCTCCAACCCTCGTCACCGTCTTGTCCTCAGCGACTAGCTCCGCACGCGAGTTAGCCCCCGTTTGAATGGAATCCGGAGCCTTGAAAACGTCACCCGCCTTGGCGTTCCGAACCGCACCCCCAGCCCCAACCACCTGAACACTCCCAACGACCTCAATAAACTTCGACTCCGTCAGCGGCGCCCCAGCCGACCAAGCCGTTGTCCCAGGCATCCCTAAAACCACCGCCACCGAAGTGGCCAATATGAGTTTTGATTTCATGTAGTACAAAAAAGGTGAAGGGCTAAATAGCTGCGAACACGTCCACTTGAAGCAAATGCAACGCCATTGGACTATTTTTCAGTCAATGTCCAAGAACCGTCCCAGCCTTCCGGCGGTTCCGCAATCAGCTTCTCGCACCGCTTCACATACATCTCACACAGAAAATCTTCTCCTCCCGACGCGCCCTCCGCCTCGAAAAACATTCCCTTCGCCTCTTCAAAACGCCCCGCCCGAAACGCGTCCAACGCCCGGTCGTACGCCTGCATCCACTCCGGCACCACCGCGCCAGCTAACCCCAACGGTGTGAAAACCTCAATCGGCGCCGTCTTCCCCTTGAACTTCGCATTGTCCACCCGACGGAAAACAAAATCGTTTCTCGTCAGTTCATACGCCGTCTGCCCCACCAAAATGTCGCAACCGTACTGCTTCGTCGAACTCTCCAACCGCGCCGCCAAATTCACCCCATCCCCCAACACCGTAAACTCCATCCGCTGCTGATGCCCCAACTCCCCCACCACCACCCGACCATGATTCACCCCAACCCCAATCGATAACTGCAACCGATCCGGGTTGTCCTTCCACCCCTCATTCAACTGCTTCAACGCGTCCCGCATCACCAAAGCCGCGCGAATCGCCCGCGCCGCATCCGATTCCAAGCCCCGCGAATGCGTATCCCCCCACACCGCCATAATCGCGTCCCCAATGAACTTTTGCAGGGTCCCGTCCTCCTTCAAAACCGCATCCACCATCGGCCCAAAGTACTCGTTCAACTGCGCAACCAACGTCTCTGGCGACCGACTCTCCGACATCGTCGTAAAACCCCGAATGTCCGAAAACAAAACCGTCACCGGCTTCGTCTGACCCCTCAACGCTTTATCAAAGTCGTCCACCTGCTCCACCACCACGTTCGCCACGTTCTTGGACACGTACTTGTCCAAAACCGACTTCACATGGCTTCGCTCCAACTGCTCCGCCGACAAATCCAAAATCAAGGTCACCAAGAAATGGAGCCCCCCAGGCACAATCACCGGCACAAGATCCAACAAAATGCCCGCCTTCGAAAAAACCATCACGCTCGCCCCGAATACCGCCCCAAAAATCACCGCAGACACCCCCACCCGCACAATCACCCTCTGCGTAAAAATCGCCACCAAAAGCGCAACCAACGTAAAAACACCGCCAAGCAAATACGTCATTCCCCGTGGCGCATTCCTCACGTACTCCCCGGCCACCAACGACGAAACAATGTTCGCGTGAATCTCCGGCCCAGGCATCGTCCCAAACGGAGTCGCCTGCTCATCATGCAGGATTTCCGCAAACGGCCCCACAATCACAATCTTGTCCTTGAAAATCTCTCCCCCCCTAAACTTCGGGTCGCTCTTCACCACCGAATCAACAAACACCTCCTCCAACGCAATCGCCGCCTCCTTCGAATCCGATTCGTGCACCCCAATCCGTGAAATCCGCCCCGCAGGCCCACGATAGTTGATCAAATAATGCTGCGTTCCCGACGGAATCGACACCCCATTCCCGGCACTCGCCAACCGCGCTGAAAATGACACCAAATCCGGTTCACCACCCTGCCCTAACTCAATCCCTCGCGAAGTCTGATGCCGCACCGACCGAACCACCTTATCCACTGGATTCTTAATCACCGTCACCCACCCCACCCCGTTTTCCCCCGCCGCCTCACTCAACTCCGGGTTCGGTGGCAAAAACTGTTTGCCCCCCTCCACGTCCAAACTCGTCTCCGCCAACACGACCCGCCCACTGTACTTCTTCACCATCTCCACAAAATAGGCGTCCTCATCCGGCTTCGATGACGGAAAGACCACGTCGATACCAACCACCTTCGCCCCCAAACTAAACAAGCGCTCCACCAGATGCCCGTAAACCGCTCGGTTTAACGGGTACTGCGCCTTGTCGTGCAACATTTTTAACGCCTCGTGCTCCCCCTTCGCCATCAGACCGCTCAGTAACCCTTGGTCAAACGTGGACGCGTTAATCCCCACCATCACCACCTCCTCGCCAATCGGCAACTCCCCGCGCTTGGTGAAATGGTAGTCCGTCACAATCCCGCGCGCATGCTCAAACCAATCCACTCCAGCTCCTTCCAGCAAAACCCCTCCCCCCATCGCAACCACCGCAATTCCGCTCAATGCCACCTTCCGATTCTTCGAAAATAGTCGAATGACCTTCGTCAAAAAATTGCGCTTGGCCGTCAAAAACTCTGCGGATGACGCCGAGAACATCACCGAGAACAACAACACCGCAAACCCAGCATGCATCGCCGCAGGAACCAACCCCTTGCTCACCACCAACAAACAACTCACCCCAATCACCGCCGCCAAAAGATTCCTCGCCCACTTCTCCCCCTTCAACGTGAACGCCGCCGCAAAAATCGCGTGCAATGCCAAGGCCAAACGCAAATACGGCCCACCATCGAAAAACATCAACGCCCCAGACAATCCCTGCCGAAACAACCCCTCCGGACCCACGTCCAACCGGAAAAGCCGGCTCAACAACTCCGAAACCGCCTCCGATTCACCGAAAAACTGTAACCCCAACAAAACCCCAACACTCGCAGACGCCGCGAAAATGCACCACCAACTCACTAGGGTCAAAAGGACAGGACGCGACTTATTCATGGCAAAGCCCGACAAAAAGCATCTTACGCGCCGCTCATCCCCACCCGAACTCCAACTGGTCGCCGCCCGCCAAGGACCACGCCTCCATCCCACGCCGCCGCAAATCTGCCGCAAACTCCCGCGAAAAACCGTGCAACGTGAACACCCTCCTCGGCGCCACCCGCTCAACCAACCGCACTAAATCGGGGTAATCCGCATGGTCACTCAACGGAATCACCTCCTCCACGCCATAACGATACCGCGAACCACCGTCCATCCCCCAACCCGACACCATCGCCACCGAAAAACGCGCTCCCCGCACCGCCCGCGCAAACGCCGGCGTCCCCACAACGACCCGCCCAACCAACCCCTCCCCATTCCGCCACCCGTCTGGCAACCCCTCGAAACGTCGCGGAAACCCCGAATCCCCCGCCGCCACCACCTCCGTCGTCCTCAACACCTGACGATCCAAACAGGGAACCCACCCCGCTTCTTGCAAAATCCGGATAATCTCCTGCGCCTTGCCCAACGGGTACCCCGCCAACACCGGACACAGCCCCTCCTCCCAAGCCCGTTCGCAAAATCGGCGCATCATCCCCATGACCTCCTCCGCGGACGGCATCACGTATCGAGGAAGGCCAAACGTCGTCTCCATCACCAAAACATCCGCACGAGGCGGGTCCGCCACAGGACAAGCAAGCCCCTGTCTCAATTTAAAATCCCCAGTATACAAAACCCGACCCTCCGCCCCCTCCACCAACACCATCGCTGATCCCGGCACGTGCCCCGCCGAGTGCAAGGTCACCTGCCACCCCTCCCGAGTCATCCCTGCGCCATACGCCAACGTCTCAAACTCGCGCGCGCCACGAACCCGCAGTTGCATCAAACACGCAGTCATCTCCGTGCAAATCACCCGTCGATGCGCCGCAATATGGTCCGCGTGCGCATGCGTCACAATCGCCTCCGCCACCGATTTGCGCGCGTCCATCCGCAACGGAAACCCACTCACCACCAACCCGTTGTTCCACTCCACCTCCAACATAACCCCTCCGGTCAAACGACCACTACTCCTCGGAGTCCGGTGGAAGCGGACGATGCGAAAAAATCTCCGGCGGAACGTCGCTGTAATCGCTCAATCCATACCGATCCGTGTGCGTCTCAATCCGCCCCACCGTCTTCGGTTCCCATAACCGCTTCCGTTCAACCCGCAACGCCTCAGGAATCGGCTGTCCAATAATCAAATCCCCCGAAAAGTACCCGCCCTTCTCCACACAAATCGACCGCGCGTAAACCGTCCCTTTCAGGTTCCCCTTTTTCTGAATCGTCAATCGCCCCTCGCAAACAAAGATTCCCGACGCCCCCCCGCAAATCTCGGCGTCCACCGTGTGCATCGGAAAATCAAATGTTACCTCGGCCCCCTTCCTCACGGTGATTAACTCCGACACCACCTCGCCCGGATAAGCCCCCTTCAACTTAAAGGCCGCATTTCCCGTGCAATGAATGCGCCCACGAAATCGCCCCTCCACCTCCGCGTTGCCGCACGAAACCTTCGCCGTACCCGCATCCGACTTGATCTCAAAATGCACCGTGCCCTGCGTCTGAATCGTTCTCGCAAACGGCCCCGCAATGCGAAAATCCCGAATGTCAATGTACGAACCACACTTCGGACACATGCTCGAATGTGCGTCACTCGGCACCTCGTGACGGTGCAAGCAGCTAAAGCACGCAATGTTCCGATTGGATTCGCGGGTAAAAATCTTTCCCAAACGATCCAGAAACGTCGGCCCACGCAAACTCGCCGCCTCCTTCGCAAGCAGACGCTCAATCAAAAAATGCTCCCCACACCGCCGGCAAAACGTGCTCCGCGCCGTCACAGCCTCTAGCTGGCTGAAACCGCAATGCGGACAATCCGCACTGATTCGCTCAGGCGCGTCTCTCCGAACGTTTGCCACAGATTCCTCTCGTAATGGTGCAGATCCAAGAATCGCCACACTCGCAGCGACCCCAGCAAAAACGGCATCCGGCCCGGTTCACAGCGCTCGGATGCCCCCACTCAACAACCCAACTAGGCCGGTGTACCCGCCGCGCGCTGCTCCGGCGCACGAACAATCTCCGGCTGCTTCATCGAAACCCGATTCGGAGTCACCTCCGACTTACCCACAAACGTCGCCCCATCCTCAATCACCAAACGAGCCGCCTTCAAATCCCCCTGCAACACCGCACGCGACTTCAACTCGCACCGCTCCTCCACCGTGATGTTCCCGTGCACCTTGCCAAACACCGTCACGCTCTTCGTCTTAATCTCACCCCGAATCTCGGCATTCTCCCCAACCGTCAATACCCCATTACTCAAAATCTCCCCCTCGATTTTCCCATCAACCGTCAGGTCGTTCTGGAACTTGATAGACCCTTTGATTTCCACGTCAGCGGCGAGGGTGTTTTTGGTGGCAGCAGGATTTGGATTCATAGCTTAACGGTTAGTTTGCAGATAGTTGTTGAGAGGATTCACCACACCAACTGGGTACGCTTGTTCACCGCACCCATCCGGTTTTCCCCTAAGACTTCAGGGGCCGTGAAACCGGAACGAAAATGTAGACCCACCCCCACCGGAGTCAAACGCGCGCACTCCCGCAACCCGCTTCACCCCCAAAAAATCAAAAAACCTCACGCACCCGACAAAAAAACTTGCTCCCCCGCACCCAACCCCACCCCCTGACACAACCTCACCGATTCAAATACTCCGCAATCGCGTCCGCCTCCGCCAACCCCATCTCTCGCGCCACCAACACCAGCACCGCACGCGCACGGCGAACATCCTCGCTCTCCCCGTCCGGACGCCACGCCCTCGCGTACCTAACCAAATCGCCCAACTCCAGCGAACCGCGCCGTCCCTCCGCCGAAATCGATTTCAACCCCTCGACCGCTGCCTCAAGAGGTCGCTTACCCATCGCCTCACGCAAAAAAATCGGCGCATTCGCCCGCGCAAACCTCCCGTTCGTTCGCGCAAGCACCACAAAGAGTTTCCGCGCACGCTCCCGTGTCAGCGTCCCAAGCCCAAGCTGCCCAACCACCCAATCCCGCCCGCGCTCCGCCCAATCACCAGCCTCACGCGCCACCAACAACGACAAAATCTCCTCTTCCTTGGATAAACTTCCCTCCACACGCCTCCACACCGCATCCACCCCCTCCGCCGAAACCAAAATCCCCAGCGCCGCTCGCCTCAACTCCGGCAAAGTCGCCTCCGTAAACTTCACCACCCCCCCGCGAACTGCCTCCAACTCCTTGGCATCCCGCTCCGCAATCATCCCCAACAGACGCGCTTGAAACCGCATCGCGCCCTCCCCTTTTCCCACCCGATCGCCCACCACCCGCATCACCTCCTCCGCAAATAAAGTCCCCCGCGCCCGCGCCACCTCAACAAAGGCCTTCCTCCGAAACCCGTCGCTCACCCCCGCGCGCCCCACCGCTTCCTCGTAAACCGCCAACCCCGCCTCCATCCGCTCCAAATCCGCATCTGACGTCAAACCAAACACGTACCTGCGCAGCTCCAAATCCGCAGGCACCTTCCACCGATCCTTCCCGGACTGCCGTTTCCTCCACTCGGGGTAAACCTCACCGCGAAACCCGTCATGCGTGCCGCCCCCCATCAACCCCTCCAAAATACCCACCGACTCCCGAACGCGGCTCGATGGCAACCGCAATGCCATCTCAAACAACTCCTGCCGCACAAACTCAGAGCCGTCCGCCGCCAACCGCCCCAGCAACGATGCATCCCACTCGCCTCCCAAAACCCGCTCAGCCACCCATCGCGCCAAGCCGCTCCGAACCCGAAAATCCTTCGATTCCGCGACACGATTGATCTCCCCCTTCCGCGCAGCCAACGCCCCCCCGCTCGCCCACAACCCTTCCAGCACCTCCCTCTCGTCCCCCGATTCCCAGTTCACCGCAACCGCGTCCCCCGTCTGACCCCAAACATCCACCACCTCCGACCGCACCTTCCCCCCCTTCCCGCTTCCCGTCAACCGAACCAATAGCGTATGCGCATCCACCTCAGCCGGAGGAATCTCCTCCAACGTCCCCTTGCGCGATAACAACAAAACCACCGCACCATCAGGCTCCACCGTCATATCCACCGGCCGATACCCACGGTCACCCCAGTTAATCACCCGCTCCACCGAAGCCACCCCCGCAACCCCGTCCGAATCCTTCAACTCCATCGCCCAAACGCCGTTCATCTCGCCCCACCCCGCCACCAATAATCGCCCCGGCGCCACCGGCGCAGCCCCTCCACCCGCCGCCCATCGAGCCACCGCAACCTCCGGCGGCAATCGACGCATCAAACCAAACGGTCTTGAAGCCTTCTCCCCCGACGTCCCATGCCCCATTCCCAACCCCCGACTCCCCAACCGAACCGACTCATCACCGTTTCCAAAAACGGCCAGATTCCCCAATGAATCCGACACCACCCGAGCCTGTCGGTCATGCTCCAACGCCCGAGGAACCATCGAGACAAACCCAAAACTCCCCAACCCAAAGCGAGAAAACAGCCCGCTCACCCGCCCCCCGCGCCATCCGTAAATCCAACCCGCAAACCCGTCCCCACCCCGCTGCATCACCGGACGCCCCCCCGCATCGTCCCCGCGCCAAGCGCCTCGCTCCCCCATCGCCAACGGCTCGCGCCGCGCCTCCTCCATGTCTCCCTGAATCGGCGTGTAGCGGAAAAAT
>JACCEB010223071.1_pt1 | contig 10045 bp, 8 predicted proteins | sample 7454761 | NCBI WGS metagenome assembly JACCEB01 (sample SAMN15323454, study PRJNA562643) | freshwater metagenome | isolation source: river surface water | place: USA:Blue River Watershed | collected 2017-08-18
AGCGCGTGACACGCCTGTTGCACCACATAGGCCGGACCGCGGTAGCGCATGAAAGGGGTGCCGGTGTGGCGAGGAATGATGGCGCGCGGGAAAGACGCCGGAATGAATGCCGCCCGCATGGGGCTGCCGCCTGAGATTTCACTCAGGTACATGCGCTCGTTGTAGCTGCCAAACATGATCAGTGGTGTTTTGGACTTGACCATGTCGCGCACCGTGGCGTTGTCGGTTTTGCTGCCTGCTGTGCGCGAAACGCTGAAGCGGCAGGGCAAGCCCATTTCGTCTTCCAAGAAATGCTTCAAGCCACGCGCATAGGTTTCACCCGCCACCACCGCAAAACTGGCGGTGGCAAAAAAGTCTTGGGTGACCGAGCGCCACAAATCCCACAAAGGCTTCAAGGTGGTGTGCTTTTCGCGCTCGATGAAGGGCTCTGGGTCCAGGTGCAGCAACTCGCCCAGCTTGCGCAAGAAATTGGTGGTGCTGTGCAAACCAATCGGGGCTTGCAAATAAGGCCGGTCCAGTGCTTCGCACAGCATGCGGCCAAATTCGCGGTACATGCAGATGTTCACATCGGCTTCCACCAAGCGCGACACGTCGGCCAAGTGGCTGCCCAATGGAAACACCATGTTGACTTCGGCACCAATGCCTTGCACCAGGCGGCGTATTTCGGCCAGGTCGCTGGCGCTGTTGAAAGTGCCATAGCAAGGGCCAATGATGTTGACCCGAGGGCGCTCACCGGCTGGGCGCTCATCAAAGGGTTTGCGTTGCGGCACTTTGCGCAGGCCGTATTCGCTCCACAGCCAGTACATGGCCCGGTTGGCGCATTGCCACTGGTCTTCATCGATGGTGCGCGGCAAAAAGCGCGAGATGTTGGTGCCCTCGGGGGTCACGCCACCGCCGATCATTTCGGCAATCGATCCGGTCACCACCACAGCGGGCAGCTCGGGGTCCAAGGTGGCATGGGCGCGCTTCATCGCACCTTCGGTGCCCTCGCGGCCGAGTTGCTCTTCGGCCAAGCCAGTCACCACAATCGGTAATTCGTGGGGGGGCAGCGCATCGGTGTAATGCAGCACCGAGGTAACGGGCAGGTTTTCGCAACCCACCGGTCCATCGATCACCACTTGCAGGCCTTTGATGGCGGTGAACACATACACCGCGCCCCAATAACCGCCTGCGCGGTCGTGGTCGAGGATCAAGGGCGATTTGGGCAAGCTGGGCTGGCTCATTGACCCATCTCCTCGGCCTTGCGCTTTTTCAACAGCTTTTCCAGCTGTCGGCGCGTTTCTGCTTTGAATTCGGGCCGGTCTTTGGGAACCGACTCCCACACCCCGGCGGCATGGCCTGCGCCAACATCGCCAAAAAAGCCCTTCATCGCGTCAAAGCGGCTTTGGTTGCCCATGGCCGCTTGCACCACTTGGACCAATGAGCCCGCACCGGCCACACCCATCAAGGGCCGCGCCGAAATCAGGTTGGTGAAGTACAAGGACGGCACGCTGTTTTGTTTGGCGATTTGCACCACGGGGGTGGTGCCAATGGCCAGGTCGGGCCGGTATTCGTACATCGCGTTGAGGTCTTGCTCCAGCGATGCGCGCATTTGCACCTGCACCCCTTTGGCTTCCAGCCAAGCACGGTCTTGGGCATTCCATTCGGTGGCCGGACAGGCCGAGCCAACATAGCGCAGGTCGGCACCGCATTCCAGCAGCAAACGGGCGACCAGCAATTCCGAGCCTTCATAACCGCTCAGGGTGATGCGCCCCGAAATGGGTTTTTGCATCAGCAAGCCGCGCATTTGGTTCAAGGCCTGGTTGCGCGCCAGATCGATTTGCGCTTGGGCCAAGCCCGCGGCCTGCCCCACGTTTTGCAACCAGTCTTGTGTGCCCTCCAAGCCCACCGGTGCAGATCCCACCACGGGGCGGCCAGCGCTGCGAAATTCGCGCACGCTGGCGGTGTAGAAAGGGTGAATCGCTGCGGCCACCGTGCAGTCGAGGGCGGCATACAGTTCACGCCACTCACGGGTGGGCACCACCGGACCGGCGGCCAAACCCATGGGTTCGAGCATTTGCCCAATGATGACCGGGTCGGCCGGGAACATCTCGCCAAGCAATGCCACGGTGGGTTTGTCTCCCCGCCCTGCCCTGGGCGCTGCCACGGGCCCGCTGATGACTTCTTCGCGGGCGTATTTCAGCATCGCACCGGCCAACACGTCTTTGGCCTCGGCATGGGTGGGCACACCAAACCCGGGCACATCGATGCCGATGATGCGCACCCCATTGATCTCTTTGGGCAACAACTGCAAGGGCACGCCACTGGCCGTGGGCACACACAGGTTGATGATGATGACGGTGTCGACCTTGTTCGGATCGGCCTCGGCATGCACCGCTTCGCGGATGTCTTCAAACAATTTGCCCGTGACCAGCGACTCGGAGTTGAAGGGCACATAGCCCACGCTGCGGCGCGCACCGTAAAAATGCGAGGTGAAGGTCAAGCCGTAGACGCAGCATGCCGAGCCCGACAAGATGGTGGCGGTGCGTTTCATGCGCAAGCCCACCCGCAGCGACCCAAACGCAGGGCACATGCTTTGGGGTTGGTCGTGCGGTCCGGCATCGGGTTGGCGCGGGTAATCGCGCGCATATTGGTCCAGCACTTCCGATTTGCCAACCTGCTTGGCCGCTGCCACCATGGCTTCGGTGCCAGCATGGCAGCCCATGCCATCGCCTTTGAGCCCATCGGGGTTGGCGGCTGGCGGGCTGGGTTGAATGGGGATGGTGCGTGTCATGGCCTGGTCCTGTGCTGTGTGCTGGGGCGCAACGCTCAAGCGGCGTCGTAGACGACTTCCAACGAGGGCTTGATGGCTTCGTGCTTGCCCACCATGTCGAACACCGTGGCAGGTTCGAGCACCACATTGCGGCCCACCACATCGGCACTGAACAAGCCCAGCAACTGGTCTTGGGTTTGGGGCTTGGGTCGCTGGGGCGGTGCTTCGGCCACGTTTTTGGCCAGCTCAGCGAACAAGGGGCCCCACTCGCCGTCGGGGCGGCCAATGATTTCGTAGCTGGCGCTCTTGCGGCGGATGTCTTCGTTGGCGGGAATGGCCGCCAACACCGGGATGCCTGCGTTTTGGGCAAAGGTTTGGGCCTCGCCCGTGGCATCGTCTTTGTTGATGACCATGCCAGCCACACCCACATTGCCGCCGAGCTTGCGGAAGTACTCCACCGCCGAGCACACGTTGTTGGCCACGTAGAGCGACTGCAAATCGTTGCTGGCCACCACGATGACTTTTTGGCACATGTCACGCGCAATCGGCAGGCCAAAACCACCGCACACCACATCGCCCAAGAAGTCGAGCAAGACGTAGTCAAAACCCCAATCGTGAAAGCCGAGTTTTTCCAGGGTTTCAAAGCCGTGGATGATGCCGCGACCGCCGCAGCCACGGCCCACCTCTGGCCCACCCAGCTCCATGGCGAACACGCCATCGCGCTTGAAACACACATCCCCAATGCTCACCGCCTGGCCCGACAGCTTCAGCCTTGAGGAGGTCTCGATGATGGTGGGGCAGGCTTTGCCACCAAACAGCAAACTGGTGGTGTCGCTTTTGGGGTCGCAACCAATCAGCAACACTTTTTTGCCCTGCTGCGCCATCATGTAGGACAGGTTGGCCAAGGTGAAACTTTTGCCAATGCCGCCTTTGCCGTAAATGGCGATGATTTGGGTTTCTTTGGTCACCTCGCTGGTGCTGACGGCGTCGGGCTCCACATCGGCCTCGCGGCGCAGAACTTCGACAAATTTAATGGGTTGTGTGGTGGTGTTCATGCAGTGGCACTCCAATCAAGGATCATCTTGAGACAACTCGCATCTCCGAAGGCGGTCTCGTAGGCAGAACCAGCTTGGGTCGATGGCTGGGTATGGGTGATCAAATCGTCCAGGGACAAGCGCTGGGTGTGCACCAGTTCGGTGACAGCCAACAAATCGGGGCGCTTCCATTCGGCCGCGATGCGGATGCGTGCTTCCCGCATGAAAGCGGGGGCGTAAGCAAATTTCAGGTCCTGCTTGTAAAAGCCAGCCAGCACCAATTCGCCACCGGGGCGCAGGCGTTGGATCAGGCCATCGAGCAAGCTGCCGTCACCGCTCACGTCGTAAATGGCGGCGTAATCGCGCCGGGGGTCATCGTCTGGGTGAATCACCGGGTAAGCCTGGGCCCCTGCTGAGCGAGCCGCTTGCGTCTCCCACACGGTGGGCGCGGGGAAACCGGCGGCCACCGTCAAGCGGGCCAACAAACGCCCCATGACCCCATGGCCGATGATCAATTCCGGCGGTGCAAATGGCTCTTGTTGACCGCCGCCCGATACCGCGTGGTAGGCCGTGGCGGCCAAGGCCAAGAGCACGGCTTGCGGGCCCAGGTGATCGGCCACGGGCATCACCTTTTGGGCATTCACCACCAAGCGCGAAGCGGCCCCACCAAACAGGCTTTTCACCCCGGTAAAGCAGTTGGCACCCGGCACAAAAACGCGTTGTCCTTCTTGTAAACCGCTGTCACTGGCCGCGCGCACCACCCGGCCCACGGTTTCATAGCCCGGCACCAGCGGATAGCCCATGCCGGGAAACGGCGGCATGCTGCCGTCCCACAGCATGCGTTCGGTGCCGGTGCTGATGCCGCTGTACTCGACAGCCACCTCCAACTGCCCGTTTTGCAGTTCAGGCAGGTCCAAAGACCTCAAACTCAGCTGTTTGGGGCTGTTGAAAACGACGGCGTGGGATTTCATGACTGTATTTTTTGCTTTACTTTGCTACATGTCAAAGAAAACTGACACATTTTAATAAATACTAGGGTAAACACTTAGTTTTCCTTCCCAAAAGGATCTGTGCATGGATGGGCATGGCGTTGGGAACCCGCTCCACGTGCATGAAACCCGCCTCTTTCATCATGGCCATCAGCTCTTGCGGGGTGCGCAGTCGCCCGTCGCCCATGGCCAGCAGGTAAAAGTGAAAGTAGGCATCCACCGAGGCATCGCCAGCGCCCGCTTCGGACTCCGACTGGGCCATGGGTTCGGCCAGCAAAAACGTACCGCCCGGGGGCAAGGCATCGTGGGCTTTTTGCAGGATCTGGCGCACCACGGCATCGGGGTGATCGTGGGCCACGCGCACCAAGGTGATGAGGTCGGCTCCTGGGGGCAAGGGATCGTCCAAAAAACTGCCCGGGTGCAATTGAACCCGCTCGCTCAAGCCTTTGGCGCGCAGGTTTTCATTGGCCAGCGCCAGCACGGGGGGCAGGTCAAACATTTTGAATTGCAGGTGCGTCGCGTGCTGGGCCAACTCGCTGACAAAGCGGCCGCGCCCAGCGCCCACATCGAGCACACAGCGGTGTTCGCCAAAAAAATACGACGACAGAATTTCTTGCACCACAAAGCCCTGGGAGGCCGCCATCAAGTCCGAATAACGGGTGAATTTGTCCAGCTCGGCCGCCTGCGGCGCAGGCGCGGGTTTGCCATGTGCATATGGCCAGTACTGGGCCATGCCACCGTGCCAGGCATTGCCCAAAAATTGCAGCGGGTCTTGCATGTCTTGGTAGAGCAAATGGTTGTGCTCGATCATTTGGGCAATGCCCTCGTGCTGGGCCAAGGGCACACCCAGCGGACCCAAACCAAAACGACCGGAACCCCGTTGCTCCAACAGGCCCAGCGCCACGGCAGACAGCAGCAAGCGCTGCAGCACCGAAGGGGCCAGGTTGGTGCGGCGCGAGAGCTCGGCCAAATCGGCAGGTGCATGGTGCAAGGCACGGAACAAATCGAGCCGCACACAAGCCAGCAGCACCTGGCTGTGCACAAAACCGGCCATCAAATCAAACAGCTTGCGGGTGCGCCGGCGGGTCAGCCAGCGGGTCAGGGGGTTGCGCAAAGACCAGCGGTACAGGCCCGGGTGGGCATACCAGCGTTCCAGCTGCGCTTGCCAAGCCTCTTTGAAGCTGGGTTTGGCGGGGCGAGTGGCCATGGCGGCCAAATCAATCGGTTGGGACATGTGGGTGGTTGAGACTTGCGCTGCTTGGGGCCTGGCTCTCAGTGCGCTGCGTTGGCGCGGCCGCTGGGCATGTTGGCGCGCGCTTCAAAGTAGCCTTGGCACAGCTCTTTGGGCACCAAGCGCTCGGCCTCGCGCTGCACCAATTGGCGCAACAGGTCGCGGTTGGAGCAGGCTGGAATGGATTCGGCCGCCTGGTCAATCAGAAGGTCAAAATGCGCAATCGCCCCTTCCAGGCCCAAGGCCTGGGCAGAGCTGGGTCGGGCCAGCAGCGCATCTTGTCCAACTGGCTTGCCCAGCACGGCGGCATCGGCAATCACATCGCGGATGTCATCGGCCACCTGATAGGCCTCGCCCAAATAGGCACCCAGGCCGGCCCAGGGCTCGGGGGACTGGCCGCAACTGAGCGCCCCAGCGCGGGTGGCCGATACGAACAAAGCCCCGGTTTTGGCGCGCTGGTACTGGCCCAGATCGGCACTGTTTTCGCACTCCCATGCCTGACCGGCCACGATGCCATCGGGCAAGCCCACCCCTTGGGTCAGGTTGTCCATCAATGCCCACAGCCTGTCGCTGTGGGTTGCACCAGCGAGCAACATGACCCGATAGGCCATGACGATCAGGCCATCACCGGCCAACAAGGCCAAAGCCTCGCCATGCGCTTTGTGCACCGAGGGGCGACCGCGCCGGGTATCTGCATTGTCAAAAGCGGGCATGTCGTCGTGCACCAAGGAAGCGCAATGCATCAACTCCAGAGAGACCGCTGCGGCATTGGTCAAGGCCGGGGCATCGTCGCCGCATGCCATGGCCACTGCCATGCACAGCTGGGGGCGGATGCGGGCACCGCCCGAAAAAACCGCGTGCCGCATGGCCGCCACCAAGCGCGGCGGCGCACCCACGCCCGCAGCTTGGTCGAAATAAGTGCTCAAGGCTTGCTCGGTGCGCGTCAAAAGGCTCATGGGGTCTCCAAACCAAGTGTCAATCTAAGATGACATAAACATATGTCAATATAACCTTAAATTCAAAGCTGTCAACCCTTGTTGACGAAAACAAGTCCGCTAAAGCCTGCTGACTGACCATCCAAGACAGGTGAATGGACCCAGCAGCGGCGCGATGGCGGCGTTAGGATGGGCGGTCACAGGAGAAACGCCATGGGGATTTGGTTGGAATTGGGCATTTTTGGCATCGTGCTGGCCTTTGCTTTTTGGCAAATGCACGATGTGCGCAAGGCACAAGCGGAAACCCGCCGGCAAAGGGAAATGGAGCGGGAAAAAGAGCGCGGCCAAGGCCCCAACGAGGCCCCATAGTCAGCCCTTGCCGCGTTGGTGCGCGGTCGCCCCAGTTGTCACCAGACAGGGTCGTGTGGTATTGTCAACCTAAGTAGACACTTTATTGTGTGTCCCTTTGGCAATCTGCATGGACCAGACGATGACCAGGTACTTACCCAGTGACGATGTGCAACGGGTCGTTTTGCACGATGAGATCCACACCCGCCCATCGGCCACCTTCAAACTGCCAGCGCTGATTGTTTATGTGGCCGTGCTCAACAAGGGTGTGGGCCATGGGGCCGAATGGGCCCACCTGCAAAAACTGCCCTCGACCCTGGACTTGAAGCCCGAATCGATGAAAGGCAATTTTTTGCAATTGCCGTGCGGCGACTACAAAGTGATTTGGGAGCGGCACACCGAATTCACCCGCTACACCATCGTCCAGCCCTTGCCCGAGCATGCCCGCTGGGGCAGTCAATTGCCCGAGTTGGCCCCCCATGTCGCCACCGGCCCCGAGTGGTTGCGCGATATCCCAGGCCAAACCATCACCGCCATCCATTTGGCCATGCTCAACGAAGGCATGGACGACCCCGATGCTTTTTACAAAGCGCGCCAGTGGCTGGGGGAAGGCACGGTGATCGGTGCCAAGATGGGCCGCACCTCAGACCATCAATCGCACTCGCACCTGATGACCACCTTGCGCATTGGGGCCGATGGGTTTGAGCGCATGCTGATATTGGCCTCACCAGACACCTCAGAAAACCGATCGGGCCGCATCGCTCAGCGGCTGCTCGAATTGGAAACCTACCGCATGATGTCCTTGCTCAGCCTGCCATTGGCCAAAACCTTGGCCGTGCAATTGACCCAAAGCGAATTGCAACTGGTGGACATCAACGACCGGCTGGAGCGCAAAACAGACAAGGACGAAGTGCTGCTCGACCACTTGGCGGGCTTGGCCGCGCAAGTTGAGAGCACCACGGCTGAAAACAGCTTTCGCTTCTCTGCTGCGCGAGCCTACGATGCCATCGTGCAGCAACGCATCGCTGAAATGCGCGAGCAACCCTTATCGGGGATTCAAACCGTGGGCGAGTTCATGCAACGGCGCTTGGCCCCGGCCATGGCCACGGTGAATGCCACCTCGGACCGGTTGTCGGCCCTGGCAGAGCGGGTGGCGCGGGCCAGCCATTTGCTGCGCACCCGGGTGGACATTGCCACCGAAACCCACAACCAGCAGTTGTTGGAGCAACTCACCAAAGGGCAAGCCACCCAACTGCGGTTGCAAACCACGGTGGAAGGCTTGTCGATTGCCGCCATTTCCTACTACGTGGTGAGCTTGACCTTCTACATTGGCAAGGCATTAGAAGCCTATGGGGTGAAGATATCCACGGAAATGCTGGCCGGATTCAGCACCCCCATTGTGTTGTTTGTCTGCTGGCGCATGGTGCAAAAAATCCACCGCAGCTTGCAAAACGTATAAATTTTTCAGATCCACACACCATCACCACGTCAACCATGGACACCAGTTCAGTCAAGCACTACCTCATTGGCTTGCAAAAACAAATCACCACCGCCATTGCCGACATCGACGGCGGCCAGTTCCTGTCCGATGCCTGGGAAAAACCCAGTGGCGAAAAACTGCAAGGCCACGGCATCACCCAGATTTTGGAAAATGGAGCGGTGTTTGAACGCGCCGGTTGCGGCTTCTCGCATGTGAGCGGCCCGCAATTGCCGCCATCTGCCACCCACGCCAGGCCAGAACTGTCGGGCGCACCGTTTGAGGCCATGGGTGTTTCCTTGGTCTTTCATCCGCGCAACCCGTATGTGCCGACGGTTCACATGAACGTGCGCATGCTCTCGGCCCAAACCCAACAAGGCCAAACCGTGGCTTGGTTTGGTGGCGGCATGGACTTGACCCCCTACTATGGGTTTGAAGAAGATGCGGTGCACTTTCACCAAACCTGCCGCGATGCCCTGGAGCCCTTTGGCAGCCACCTCTACCCCAGGTTCAAGACTTGGTGCGACGATTATTTTTGCTTGCGCCACCGCCATGAACAACGGGGCATTGGCGGTATTTTTTTCGACGACTTCGCAGAGTTTGATGATGCCAAAAACCTGGCCATGTTCCAAAGCGTGGGCAATGCCTTGACAAAGGCCTACCTGCCGATTGTGAAGAGACGCATGCAAACGGCCTACGGTGAGCGCGAACGCGCGCACCAGCTGTACCGCCGAGGTCGCTATGTCGAATTCAACCTGGTGTGGGACCGGGGCACCCATTTTGGTTTGCAGTCCGGCGGGCGAACCGAATCCATTTTGTTGTCCATGCCGCCGCTGGTCAGTTGGTCTTATCAGCGCGAGGCCGAGGCAGGCACACCCGAAGATGATTTGATGAAAAAATTCATCGTGCGGCGCGATTGGTTATGAAGATCCGCAGCCACCATGCTGACCTCCGTGAATAGTCTTGTGAATGAACGCCAAAGTATACACAAACCTGGTCATACATGCTTTGGAGGCACACCGAAATGCCGGCTTGGCCGCATCGATGAAAGCCTATCAGCGCGATCAATTTGAATTCTTGGGCATTCAAGCCCCCACCCGGCGGCTCATTTGCCAACAACTCCCCAAACTGCCGCTCGAACCCCTGTTACTACTGGATATCGCCCAATGCCTGTGGCGACAAACCGAGCGTGAATACCAATATGTGGCCTGTGAAGTGTTGAAAAAGAACTTCAAAGCATTCAAGCGTGCGCACTTGCCGGAGTTCAAAAAATTGCTGC